>Ga0302296_1001704_pt1 | contig 15402 bp, 19 predicted proteins | sample III_Fen_N3_1_FD_194546 | JGI IMG/M metagenome (GOLD analysis project Ga0302296, IMG submission 194546) | Peat permafrost microbial communities from Stordalen Mire near Abisko, Sweden - III_Fen_N3_1 | ecosystem: Environmental > Terrestrial > Soil > Wetlands > Permafrost | place: Sweden: Abisko...
GAAAGTACGGTCGGTTGATGTTGCCGAGTTGTTGGTTACGATGTCGATGTCGTACCAGTATGAATTGTCGTTGCTGCCTTGTAATTTATAATCGACATTGGCATAATTTGAATTGTTCCACCCGTTGTTTGGTGAGGTAATAATCGAAAGATGTTTCACCACCCAGCGGTTGATCATATAAAGTGCTCCCGGATTTACTTCCAACCATGCCGGAATGCTATCGCTTACCCATCGGTTCGAAGGAGCCAACGCCCCATCGACTGCTCTCGAAGGTATGTATGGCAAAATGGAGTTATTTGCCGTTGCTATTTTACCTAAAGCTATATTTCCCATTGTAAATTTTTTAATTCGTGTAACTAATGTTTTTGTTATTAATCGCGTGAGGGGTATAAGCCTTCATAAACAATGTAATAGTTCATTCCCGGCTGGGGTTCTTGCCCAAGCATGTTGGGGACAGCAAAAGTAGTTTGTCCATCGCCGCCATAAGTAGCGCCTATCAGCGAAAATAAGGCCTGGTAGGGCATAATATTCAAAGTCCGTCCGTCACAAAGTATTGTCCCCATGGGATTAAAGCTATAAGGCAGAAGGAGTATTGTTCCTAAAATGTAATCCATATCTTTTATATTTTAAATTGTTATTACTCGCGTGACGGATAAATTCCAGATAAACAAATATAATAATTCATCCCTGCTATGGGCGAGTCGTTCGTCATATTGGGCAGGGCAAATGTGGTAGAGCCATTTCCTCCAAATTTATTAACAATTAACGAGAACAGGGCCTGGCTTTGTGCTACTTGCAGTATGGCGCCATTGCACAACAACCATCCCTTGGGTACAAAATTATATGCGAATAGTTGGATATCTCCTAAATAATAGTCCATATTTATTTTATTTTAAATTGGTTAAAAACTACTTTAATTAACTCCGTTGGGGATAAATGCCGTTGAAATCAATGTAGAACTTCATATACCCATTGTGGCGCGAAGCGCCGTTCAGGTTAGGTACACAGAACGTGGTAGAGCCGTTTCCTCCAAAGGTGTTGCCAATGAGGGAGAACAGCGTCTGGTAAGACGCGATGCTTAAGGTTTGCCCGTTGCATTCCAGCCAGCCGGAGGGCACAAAATTGAAGGCAAAACACATAATGTTTCCGATTAATACATCCATAATTTCAGTTTTTAAGTTATTATTATTATTAAGTGATTGATACCCGGCGCCCGTTAAGGCTGACCGGCGTTTATGTTTTCTTACTTTTTTGGCGCATCCTCCCCGCCGCTGTTGCTGTCGCCTTCTTTGTCCTTGTCCTTGGCATTCCGGCCCTGGCGTTGCGCCAATACGAGTTGGTAGTGTTCGATGCGTTGGTTTAGCGCGTTAACAAACCCGGCGTAGGCGGTGTCGCCGTTTACTTCGATCAACGCGTTGATGCGCTTCACAACGGCCCGGTAAGTAGTGTCGGTTTCCTGCCGTGCCATCTTCAGGTTTTGTTGTGGTTTAGAGGAGTTTTCGCTGTAGCGCTGGTTTTTCAGGCTGTCGAATGCGTTGTTTCGGGCTTTAAGCTCTGCCACCCAGCCTCCAACGCCCAGCGTGGCCACATCGGCGGCATAAGAGCCTTCCAGTTCGGATACCAATTTGGTGATAGATGCTGTTTCCTGGTCATACGGTTTTATTGCAAGATTCCCGTAAGTATCTAAAAGCAACATGAGCCGGTTGGCGGCTGACCTCACTTCGGGGTCGAAATGGTTCAGCGCCGATTTGATAGTACCTGTCAACCCGCTTGCTGTGTTATCGCGTTCGGAGTCGGCAACAAATAGGTCACTGGTCACTGCACTGGCCTGAACCACATTCAAGGCGGTAACTTCCAAATCGAAAGCAGTTTGGTAGGCAGGGTAAAGGGTTTCAATGCCCAAGGTATTAACCGTAAATTGGTTGACCAACCCTTTAAAATCGAGATGAAATTGGGAATGTTCTTCGTTGCGAAGGTCCTTTAGTTTTAGTGCGTTTAATTCCATTTTTTCTTTTTTTTAGTTGATAATGATATTTAAGGTTCTATAATTTTTTTCTCAACTCACCCCGATGACCCGAAGGTGCAGGGGTGAGTTGCGTTAAACTGTCCTCCGTGGGGGAAACCCTGCCATAATTTTCTGGAGGCTTTCCCCTGCGAAGGAAACCTCGCCACAAGTGTCGTTGGACCTTTCCCCCGTAGAGGAAACCTTGCCCATGCTTTTATAACCCTTTCCCCTGAAGAGGAAAGTGTGCTAAAACGATTTTTCTTCTTTTCCCCGCCCGAGGACGATTTATTTGCTTGTGTATCGATCATTTCCTTTTATTTAAACCATTAGTGTCTGGTTAAAATTTATACAACCACGCCAGAACCCAATGAATGCAATACTTTTAGTCATATTTCGCTCCGCTGGAGCTTTAATTTTACATCATGCATTTTTTCTACAAATATTTCGCGACTCTGTCGCTTGATCCAAAGCGGCAGAGCCGCCAAATATTTGTAGCAAAAAACCGATTGAAAGCTGGGAAAGGTGCAGCGCACCGAAATATTTATTCCCATCTCGCATCATCGAAAAATTCGAATACATATTCATCCTTGAATTCAATTTCATTCTTACTGAGCATTTCCATTATGGATAATATTACGGTGCGCTGCACCTTTTGTGCGTGTTACATTATCCAGGCTACAAATATTAGGGTGCGCTGCACCTTTTATCGGTATTATGCTTTTTTTTATTTTATTAGACCTGACAGGTTTTAAAAACCTGTCAGGTCTTAAACGATTGCGGGTTGATGGTCCTTTCGGCCAATAGCGCTATGTATTTCGTTCGAATCCGAAAATTGGAAACGCACTCCGGGTACGTTGCCTTGTTCGTACCAAAAACTTACTGATTCCGACTGGTTACCGGTTAGGTCGTGTATTCTCAAAGGCAACGTAAGAGAGCAATCGCTGTTGTTTAATTGATGGGTTCCATAAACGGTTATCGAGGTGTTTAAAAATAAGGTTGCGCCGTTGCTCCTGTTTATTGTAATCGGGAACCTTGTTTTATAGTCGCTGCAGTTTAAATTTCGGTTGTTCACTTTCACCACCTCGCCCAGTTCGATGCGGTGGACACCTTCAACCAAATTGGTGGCGCAGTTCCATTTTCCCCTAGATACGATTTCGGCCTTAACTGTAATTTCTTCAGGAATAAAAATGGTATTGGCCGGGCACTGTGGAATCAAATTCTGCATAATGGCCACCTGGGGTTCTTTTTTGAGCGCGGCCTGCATGGTTTCGGAAATGATTATATCGTAAGCAGTGTTTAGTTTTATTTTGGCTGCATCGTCGATAAAAGTATTCCGAATAAATTGGGCGCACCCTAAATCGGTAATCACCCGAATGGCCGACAGAAGCGACTCTTCGTTGATGTCGAGCAAATCGACCTGAAGCTGTATCGGACGATACAACAGCAACAACGGAGTTACCAGGGCGGCGTAAGGTCCCGTTCCGGCATACAAAACAGTTATGGGAGTATTGGTTGTGTTGGCAGCAATTTTAGCGTCAAAAGCTTCTTTAATCCCCCGCAGAAATTGGGTGGTACGCACCATTTCCAACAGGCAGTGGGCTGCTTCGGCTGTCGAAATGGCCTTGCCACTGTCGAGAAAAATGGATTCCGTGTTTTGATTTTGCATGGTAACGCCGGAAATGGAGGAATAAACCGCATACATTTCATGAACAGCTTCGTGCATCACTCCGATTGCGTTGCCACAACTAAGAATCTTTTGGGTCGCTGTTTTAATTATATCGGTATTTTGGTTTTCGTTCATTTCGATTTTATTTTTTCAATAACCTTTCATTCCTGACGGGTAGCGTCAGAGCGTGTATGTGTTTGCCATTATGAAAAATATTAGGGGTGCGCTGCACCTTCTGTCTGTATTCCATTATCTCAGCTACAAATATTACGGTGCGCTGCACCTTTTGTGCATGTTACATATAATCCTAGCTACAAATATCAAGGTGCGCTGCACCATTTTCGTTGATTAAATTCTGTCCATAAGTTTTTATTTTTTCAATAACATTGATCGCTTTTTATTTAAACCTTATTACTTGTTTCTGCCCCTTCTGTTTCATTCCTGACGGGTAGCTGCAGAGCCGCAAAATATTTGTAGCAAAAACCCGATTGAAAGCTGGGAAAGGTGCAGCGCACCGAAATATTTATTCCCACCTCACATCATCGAAAAATTCGAATACATATTCATCCTTAAATTCAATTTCATTCTTACGGTGCGCTGCACCTTCTGTGCGTATTACGTTATCTGGGCTACAAATATTAGGGTGCGCTGCACCTTCTGTGCATATTACATTCTCCCCGCATGGGGACGATTTATTTGCTTGTGTCTTGATCATTTCCTTTTGTTTAAACCTTATTTTAAAATGGCTACCTACTATATGATTTATTACTTGTTTCTGCCCCTTCTGTTTCATTCCTGACGGGTAGCGGCAGAGCCGCAAAATATTTGTAGCAAAAACCCGATTGAAAGCAGGGAAAGGTGCAGCGCACCGAAATATTTATTCCCACCTCACATCATCGAAAAATTCGAATACATATTCATCCTTAAATTCAATTTCATTCTTACGTAGTATTTCCAAATATTCTTCCCTGAATGATTTTTTCTGATGATGGGTCTCTTGGTTCATGATGTATTTTACAACTGCATCAATCTGAGAATGGGAGTATGTGAATGCCCCATACCCTTTTTGCCATTCAAATTTGAATTTTGATAAATTTCCCTTCTTGATCCATTCATTACTTGAAGTTTTTATTTCCTCAACTAAATCGGGAATTAATTGACTGATATGGTAGCCTATAAAAATGTGGATATGGTCGGACATTGTATTTATAGCCAAAAGTTTGTGTTTGTGATTTTGAACAATGCCGGTTATATACATTTCTAATTCATTTTTCCATGATCTTTTTATCAGGGCATCTCTGTTTTTTACAGCAAATATGAGTTGAAAATAACATTGCGTGTATGTGTTTGCCATTATGAAAGATATTACGGTGCGCTGCACCTTTTGTCTGTATTACATTATCTAGTCTACAAATATTAGGGTGCACTGCACCTTTTGTTCGTGTTACATTATCTCTTCTACAAATATTATGGTGCGCTGCACCATTTTCAGTTTAGTGGATTTACTTATTTGCAATCAGCAACTCCACAATCTGGTCGAGCAGTTTTGCATGGTCGGTAACATAAATTTTACCTGCTTCTTCCAGAGCGTGCATGTTTTCGGGAGATGCCAGGTCCATCGCATTTTTAGCGGTTTCAACGGTTGGCTCCAACCTGAAATAAAATTCTTTGTTCTTCGGATTGACAGCGGTGAACAACTGATCGAGCTCATAATGCACCGTTTCTGAATTGCCCGACATCAGGATGTCGATCAAAGGGACCAGCCATCCAACGACTCCCCATTTCCGGGCTTTGCTGTAAGGATAAGGTTGACCCTGGGAACCGGTTCCGATCGATATCATGAGCATTTCGGTGGCGTTGGGATAATCGGGCTTGTCGTCGCGTTTCAGAATTTCTTTAAAATTCAGCGTACGCGCTTCGGCATAAGCACACATCGAGGGGTTGTTGGCAAACATACCGCCATCGACCAGGTAAAGTGGCGCTCCAAAAGTCGATTCGATGCGGGCAGGTTTAAAGTAGGTAGGCGCTGCTGAAGTTGATCGGGCAACGTCGCGCAACAAATAATCGTTCGTGATCCCTTTCAGGGTGTCCACCTTGTTGAAGAAGACCGTTTTTCGCTGGAATATCTCGTAAGCTGTTACCATACAAGGTTTGAGAGCATTGCTCAGTTTGGTATCCTTTAGTTTTTCGTGAAGGATTTGTTCGATATTTTTAACCGGATACTTGGCATCGAACAATCCAAACCAATTCAGTATTCTACGCACCAAAGGGATTGAGAAGATTTTAGCCCCGTTTTTCAGGTACAGGTCAACGGCTTCCGTAGCGGTGAATTTGGGCCGTCCGTCTTCGCCGGGAGTTACATACATGCAGGTAAGTATTCCACCTGTACTGGTTCCGGCCATCAGGTCGAAGTAGTCACTCAGGCGGGCCTGTGTTCCTTCTTTCGTCCTTAATTGCTCTTCGATGTAGGATAAGATAACGCCTGGCAGGATGCCGCGGATTCCGCCCCCGTCGATGGAAAGAATGGTGATTTTTTTGTTCATTTTTTCAATGTGTTCTATCCCGAGCAACCGGGACAAGTTGTGACTATGTGGTTTTAAGGATAATCATCCGCCTGTGTGAGTGAAATTTTCTCATGGTCGTTTCATCAGTATGATTAAAAAGAGTTTTAATAAAGAACAGGTTAAAATAATTCTTAACCTGTCCTTTATTGCATTGACAGATTTTATTCAATTGGCTTGATAGGCGCTGAAAGTATGGCCTTTTCGCCAATAGCTTTATAAACCTGGATAAAAGCAGCGTAATGAGGTGCGTTGGGATAAACTACCTGTGCATCGCACAAAAAATGATAATTTATTCCGCTCACTAACTGACTTGCTACTGCCAATGGAGTATAATTTACTCCTACATGACCATCAAGGGCCTCTTTGAATGCAATCGTTGCATCTTTTGAAATGCTGGTGCTGTAAGCAGTCCAGCCACCGGGAACAGTTGTACTCATTTTTTTAGGGTATTAAATTATTGTCTACTCTTTTCGCTTTTCGACTTCCGCGTTTATATTATAAATAGCATATGTTTTTTTTATTACGGTTGTGCAACAGCCAGCATTCCCTCCACCGAAACCAACCTTTTGCCGTCGGGGCCAACGGTGGTGATAATTACATTATCGGCCAGTAAGATTGCCATCTTCACCCCGGCAATGTCAAATTCTATTGGTTTTATGTTGCAAATTTTCACCGTCAGCCCGTGCAATATCTCGCCAAACATTTGCGCAAAAGGTCTTAGAAGGAACGAGAGATTATCATTAATGATCTTTTCTATAAATCCCGGCAAATGAAGTCCCGAAAAATCAATACTGATATTCACTTTAAAGTCGTAGATATGCTGAAGAATGTAAATCAATTGCCCGCCCGACAATACCAGCACGGAACTTGCCGTAGGAGTAGCAGATGCGGTAAACGAAGCAGTAGCTGCCGGAAGAGAGAAATACTGAATGGATAGTTTTCCTTCACCATAAGCAGTAAATGTAATACCGGTTTCAACGCCTTCCCTAAATTCGAAGACAGGGTCTTTAATACCTCCTATATAGCTTGCACGTAATTTCAACCCCAGAATTTCAATTCCATCTGAACCCGATTTTTGTGTGTTAACCAATGCAGTTGCGGCAGCGCTTTCGGCAATGTATTTATCGAAGTAAGCAAATGTTTTTTCGCGTGGCCAGGTTTGTGCTTCGGGCAATATGGTTGGTCCCATTGCTTTGAGCGAAGCATAAGTCACCAATGTTTTGTTCTCGATCCGTGCCTGTGGGTGCGAGAATTCGGCTCCGGCCAATTTGATCAGCGGCAGGGTGAAGCCTTTCGAAACGAAGTTGTTCACAAGCTCAATAATAACCGGAAGGGCAACGGCGTTCAACGCTTCTTCGATCAGTTCGAAGCCCGGTAACTTAATTTTTGCTGAAATAATGCGTGGAATTACCTTGCCCTCGTTATTTATTTCGACCGAGCAACCTGCGGTAATCGATGCCTTTAAATCGATAATCGGCTCTTTACCTTTTATCAGCACCACCGACAGGTTGACCGATGGTACATCGACGCTGAAAGTTACCGCACCTTCTTCTATAAATTTTCTGATTTGAAGTAAGGATTCCTGATCATTGGTTAGGCCGTTAACTTCTTCCATCAGCTTTCCCATAGCATCAGACGAGGGTGCGAGCGTGAACACCGGAGCGGTAGTTACGTCGTACGACACCGAATACAAAAGGAGCTTGTCAAATATCCGCGTGTCCTTGAATAAGGTTGACGATTTGTAAAGGTTTTCATAGACCTGTACGGTGAGCCGGTTCAGGTTTTCTTCCGAAATACCGGCAATAGCATTGTAGTTTCCCATAGTAAGTAATATTTAAATTGATGTGTTTTTTTACTTTGTTAATGCTGATTTGCAGGCCGCATTTCAGGCCCGCATAACAAAGGGTGGATTGCAAATCCACTCCAGTGAGAGGCGGTTATTTTTGTCTGGAGTTCATACATAAAGGTTGAATTTTTGCCTGTAATGGTTGCACCCATCAGATCGAAGCAGTTGCTCAAACGAGCATGGAGTCCTTCTTTAGTATTTAGCTGATGTTCAATATTGGATAAGATAACGCCGGGAAGTATGCCGCGGATTCCGCTTCCATCGATGGATAAGATGGTGATTTTTTTGGTCATGGGTCAAACGTTTTTATTTACTAAAATAAATTATCAATTCTTGAAAACCAGGTACTTTTCCTCGTTCATACCAGAAATGATGGTCTTTCCTTCGCCTACGTTCAACACACAAACCTTCAGTGGTATTTACAGCGATCAATCCTATAAAGTGGTCATTGATTGCTGAAAAATAATATCGTTTTTAAACAAAACTTATTACATATTATTTGAGCGTTAAAATAGTATAAATAATTTAGCTTCCATGATCAATACGCATTGTTTTTCAACATATTTTTCAACGGCTTTCCGGTTGATTTTTTTTGACTACGGGAATGCATTTCGGGGTCTTTCAATTTTTTTTTGCCTAAATCCATTCCATACCCGATAAAAGCCATAATTTTATAACCAGATTGTTGAACAAAAAAAATTAACTCATGACCGTCTCTGATCAACCTTTTTATTTTCAGGCAACCGTAAAGCTTCTGTTGTTAGCTTTGGTTATTGCCTTCCTGATATTAGCCCAAGATATCCTGATTCCATTAACTCTGGCTGTTTTCTTTACTTTCCTGCTGATGCCCGTTTCGCGGAAATTAGAACAATGGCATTTCCCCAGAACGTGGGCTATTTTAGTCAGCATCGTTTTTGCTTTGGCAATAATCGTAGCCTTGTTTTATTTCTTTTACTCCCAGGTTTTAAGCTTTGTAAACGATTGGCCGGTCTTGAAAAACGCCATTAACGCTAAACTCGACAGCGTTCAACAGTTCATTAGCGATACTTTTCATATTAGCCGAATCGAACAAAAGAACTGGATTACCGCCAAAATAAAGGAGAATGCAAGCACCGGGGGAGTTCTGATTCTGGGTGTTTTCTCGGCTACCACTTCGTTCATGGCAAGCTTTGCATTGATCCCGATTTATGTTTTTTTCCTCACCTTGTACCAGAATAAATTTAAAGAGTTTGTTCGCCTGATTGCCAAAGAAGACAAGAATGAACATGCCATCGTGGTGGTGAAGAAGGTTTCGCGGGTTTCGCAAAAATATGTGTTGGGCATTTTTCTCGATGTCGTCATCCTCTCGGTTTTAAATTCCACCGGCTTCCTGATTCTTGGATTACCACATGCCATTTTGTTTGGTGTACTTGCTTCTGTCCTGAATATCATTCCTTATATTGGAGTGCTCATTGGAAGTATTTTACCCATTCTGATGGCCTTGCTGACTTTTGATGCCATTGGCTATGCTTTTGCAGCAGGAGCGGTTTGTGTAATCGTCCAGTTTCTCGATAATAATTTCATTACCCCTTTTGTTGTAGGCGGAAGTGTGAGCATTAACCCGTTAACTGCAACAATTGTACTGATCGTCAGCTCAATCATCTGGGGAATACCGGGAATGGTGCTTTGTATGCCTCTTACCGGCATGGCCAAAGTTGTTTGCGACAATGTTGATTCGCTCAAACCGTACGGTTATTTGATGGGCGAGGAGGTCACTTTCGGTGAACAAAAACAAGTTCAGGATAAATTGCTGAAGCGGTTCAGAAAGCGAAAGTCTTAATTTTCTGAATTTTGAAGATTAACTTTGTCTTTATTATTCGCAACAAATAAGATGGCTATTTGTTAGGTTTTTTAGTCGATTATATCTAAATTGCAGAGTAAGAAGAAAGGCTGGAAAATGCAATTCCGGTTTTCGTTAATAGTCATAAACAATTAAAATTAAGTATTATGAGTTCAGGAAAAGTATTGTTGGGTGTGTTGGCAGGCGTAGCCGCCGGTGCACTAATCGGAATTCTGTTTGCTCCTGATAAAGGATCAGAAACACGGAAAAAAATTGTTGAAAAGGGCGAAGATTATGTTGATGGACTCAAAGAAAAAGTCAACGAACTGATCGACGATTTAGGCAAGAAAATGGATGGCGTAAAAACCAAAGTAGACGAGATGGCTGCTGACGCCAAATCGAAAGTTGAAGAAACACCGGCAAGCTAGTTTGAAGTTTGGTCGAAAGGTCATAGAATTCAGGTACAGTAGATAATTTTAGTCATTTATTGTCATTTGTTTTACGTCACTGGTGGGGCAAAATGCCTTTCATTAATGACAATAAATGACTAATAATGACCTAATGACATTAATTTCCTTCCTGAAACTATGATTCTAACCATCGGAAATTTATTTTACTTTTATGAACATGGACGAACAATCAGGTTTAATTGAGTCACTTATTGAGAAAGGTGAACAATACGGCAAAACAACGCTCGAACTGCTGAAGCTCAAGACACTCGACAAATCAGCCGATGCGGCTTCCAATTTAGTCTCGTGGTTAATTGTGGTGATTTTTGCCGTATTGTTTTTTCTGATCCTGAACATCGGGGTTGCCTTGTGGTTGGGCGAAGTGCTTGGCAAATCCTATTACGGCTTTTTTGTCGTTGCCGGTTTTTATGGTCTTCTGGCTCTTGTATTCGGCATCTTCCGGAAACAGTTGATTAAAAAACCTGTCAATAATTCCATTATCAATCAAGTACTCGAATAAACAACATGGAAAAACTTACTCCAGTCGATTCGCTCAGAGAATCAATCCGTTTGCTCGAAATCAGGCAGGCCGAAGAAGGAAAAATTCTGAAAGAACAGTTTAAAATTACCTACGAAAGCTTAAAACCGGTCAACCTGATCAAGAGTTCGTTGAAAGATCTCGCCCATTCGACCGAAATAAAAAATAATCTTTTCGAGACCGTTGTTTCGATCCTTACCGGTTATCTCACCAAAAAGATAATGGTCAGCTCGAAAAGTAATCCCTTCATGAAAATATTCGGCGCTTTGTTTCAATTTGGTGTAACTACGGCAATTTCCAAAAATGCCGACCACATCCGGAACCTGATCACCAATCTGATCGATCGGCTTCTCCATCCTGTTGAAGAAGTTCCTGAAACGGAAGGGTCTGTTTAAAATTTATTTTGCCTATATAGCTTCAATATTACTGTGGATTTCACCATCAAAATTCAACCATTCATCTACTTAAAATCACATTCTGTCCACTTAATTTTTTATCATGTATATCTATGGCTTTACTTTGGATAAAAAATTAAAGTCATGAAAACGAAAAACAACATTCAGAAAACAGGTTTTGGACAGGTAAAGAAAATAGTCAATTTTGGATTCGCATTTATATTTTGTTCAGTATTTATTAATTTGACAGTATCAGCAAGCGATTTTAACCGACAATTTCTCCAAAATTCTAATTGCAATAAAATGGTTGATTGTCCTTCGGATGTTTCAATGATGGATGCAATTCTGATTGAATCTGGTGTAAAATCACTGGTATACAATGCACAGGATTTTGTAGAAGCAGAAGTGGTAGCTGAAACCGAAATCTACATGAACAGTAATTGCGATGACGTTGAGGCAGAATTGTCATTTCAGATTGAAGGGTACAATGCCAATGAATTTGTCGATGCTGAAATGGCCGCAGAAACTGAACAATTCGTAAATAGTTATCGTGATTCCAGCGAAGCCGAATTGTCACTTGAATCTGATTTAACATTTCAGGTTGAAGTTTACAATGCACAGAATTTTGCCGATGCTGAAATGTCAGGTGAAATCGAAAGCTGGAAGATGATGCAAGACTTTCAAAAGTCAACAGATATGCTTAGCGTTGCAAATACAGTCGGGAAAATCGAAAAATTCGCTCAGAAATAATTCATTCAGATAAGGGAAAAAACCTTCCGTACTCCTTTTTTACTTTTCTGTTTACGTTCGTCAGCCTATTTTACGATTCATCCATTTCATCCTACGATCTGGTTTCTTTTATTTTTTCTCCGGGCATCTACGCCGTTAATTTGGAGGAAAAATAAGATAATCATGAGACCATTATTCCTCATTTCCTTTTTTCTTTTTCTCCAGACCGGTGTTTTTGCCCAGGTTAAGCTTTCCGGGAAAGTGTCCGATCCTAAGAATAAACCACTCAGTGGCGCCAATGTCTTTTTTCAGGGTAGTTACGATGGTGCAACTTCTGATAGCCTGGGTATTTACAGCTTTAAAACCAGTCTGAAAGGCATCCAACAACTGTCGGTAACATTTATCGGGTATAAACCCATTCTCCGGAAGTTGGATTTAGACAGTTCGAACACGGTTGTGCTGAATGTGGTTATGGAAGAATCGGACAATCAGATGGACGAAGTGGTGATAAATTCCGGAGCTTTTGAAGCCAGCGATGAGAAGAAATCGGTTATGCTCAGGATGTTCGATGTTGCGACCACTCCCAGCGCTCAGGGCGATATTTTTGGCGCCCTTGGTTCTTTGCCCGGAGTTCAGAAAGTTGGTGAAGATGGACGTGTGTTCGTTCGGGGAGGCGAAGGCTATGAGACGAAAACCTTTTTGGACGGTATGCTCGTTTCGACCCCGTTTTTATCAAAAATGCCTGATATACCAACCCGCGGACGCTTTTCGCCCATGCTTTTCAGCGGAACGTTGTTCAGTACAGGCGCTTATTCAGCCGAATATGGCCAGGCATTATCTTCGATTGTGGATATGAAAACCAACTCGCTTGAAACCGAAGATAAATCGAGCATTTCGATCATGACCGTGGGTGCGATGGCTTCTACAACCAAATGCTGGAAGAAAGCTTCACTTTCGCTAAGTGGAGATTTTGTAACTTCAGGATTATCGAATGTAATCAACAAACAGCAAGTCGATTGGACGAAAAGTCCGGCTAGTGTCGACGGAACTGTTATGTATCGTCAGAAAGCTGGTAAATCGGGCATGTTTAAAGTCTTCGGATCGTTTAATAACAGTGGGAGCGGGATGAGCTTTCCGAACACACAAACAGGCTTGACGCAGGATATTCTTCTGAACAGCAGTAATATCTATCTGAACAATACTTACAACAGCATGTTGGGCGAAAAGTGGATGATTCAATCGGGTTTAGCCTGGAATTACGATCATCAAAAGATCGATCTGGATAACGATCGGATTGTGACGAATCAAAAGATGTTTCAGGCAAAACTGGGGGTCAGTCGTTTTATCAACGAAAAAACCGAACTCAAATTTGGCACCGACTGGGTGAATTTTACGTACGAGCAAAAAATCAGGATGGATGGAAATTACCGCTTGCCATTTACCAATAATGAGCTTTCGGGCTTTGCCGAAATGGAATATAAACTCACCAAAAAATTCGCAACCCGACTGGGCGCAAGACTCGAAAATAGTTCACTTCTGAAAGAAACTACGCTTGTTCCAAGGGTTTCAGGAGCTTATAAAACAGGCGACCACAGCCAGGTTTCATTGGCATACGGTCAGTTTTATCAGAATCCGGAAGACGATTATCTCAAATTTGCGCCTCAGCTAAAACCTGAAAAAGCAAGCCATGCCGTTTTGACCTGGCAATATCAAACCTCGTTGAAAACATTCAGGGTAGAAGCGTACCAGAAAAAATATACCGATCTTGTTAAATTCAACAAGCCACTGTCAACCAACCCGCTTGATTATTCGAATACCGGTAGTGGCCGTGCCAAAGGAATCGATGTTTTCTGGCGCGACAAGGAAACCTTCAACCTGGCCGATTACTGGATTTCATACTCCTGGATCGATGCCCGACGCAATTACAAAGATTATGAGAGGACTGCTGTTCCAGGTTACGTGTCGGAACATAATTTATCGGTGGTGTACAAACGATTCCTCGAAAAGGTGCGGACGTATGCATCAGTTACTTACTCGTTTGCAAGTAGCCGTCCTTATCACGACCCGAATTTAACGGGTTTCATGAACTCGAAAACCAAATCCTATAATGACATCAGTTTAAGCCTGACTTACCTGATGGAACTATTCGGAAAACAATCGGTTTTACACCTGATGGTGAATAACCTGGCGGGATTCGACAATGTTTATGGGTACAACTTTTCGAATACACCCAATGCCGCAGGGAAATACGACTCAACGCCGATCAAATCGCCTTATGTGCGGCAGGTGATTCTGCTCGTTTCAATCATGCTTTAGATTGGAAAAAGTCATTGGAAAAGAGGAAAGAGGAAAAGGTCATTTGTAGTCATTTGTTTCACGTCATTGATTGTCAGGAAAAAGTCATTGGGCATTGGAAAACAGAAAATTGGAAAAGCATTGAAAAGATATAATATTCTCTTAGTGAAACTTAGTGTCTTAGAGCCTTTGTGGCAAAATAAACAAATTTTTAAAACGTAATCAAAATGAAAAAATTAACGATCATCCTTGTTTTGTTATCGCTGTCGTTCACCGGTTTTTCGGATGAAACCTATCAAAAAACGATGAGTCAATCAATCGAAAAACTCTTTCAGTGTAAATCGATTCCTGACTATGTTGAAGTTGCCAATCAGTTTGAACGTATTTCGCAGATCGAAAAAGCCGAATGGCTTCCCTTGTATTATGCCTCTTTTGCCTATATCATGATTAGTTTTCAGGAAACTGACAACGCGAAAAAGGATACTTATCTCGATCAGGCTCAAAAGTACCTGGACCAGGCAATGGTAATCAACCCTAACGAGTCGGAACTGTATATGCTGCAAGGATTTCTATATCCTTCGCGCATGAATATTGACCCAATGAACCGTGGAATGCTTTACATCGGAAAGATGACTGCATCGCTCGACAAGGCCTTGGAGCTTAATCCAGATAACCCACGGGTTTATTACCTTCGTGCAACCATGATGCTTCATACACCTGAAGCTTACGGTGGCGGGGCAGCCAAAGCGCTTCCGATCTATCAGATTGCTGTTGAAAAATTCAGGATCTTCGAGCCAAAAACTACAATTTCGCCCAATTGGGGAAAAGAAGTTTGCGAAGCAGAATTTGAAAATGTAAAGACGTCAATTGGTAAGTAATTGAAAATAAATATTTAAGATATCTAATGTCTAAAATTATGAAAGCACAAATTAGAAGTTCAAACATTATTTTGGTATTGTTCATGATTTTATTGTTAAACGTCACACATCCATTGTTTGCCCAAAATGCAGGATTTCAGGCGAGTAAACTATTTGGCAGAAAATATAAAACAGGTGAAACTTACCGATATAAACTCACAATGGAAGAATTACATGAT
>Ga0302296_1001706_pt1 | contig 15376 bp, 13 predicted proteins | sample III_Fen_N3_1_FD_194546 | JGI IMG/M metagenome (GOLD analysis project Ga0302296, IMG submission 194546) | Peat permafrost microbial communities from Stordalen Mire near Abisko, Sweden - III_Fen_N3_1 | ecosystem: Environmental > Terrestrial > Soil > Wetlands > Permafrost | place: Sweden: Abisko...
ACTTAGAAACAAAAAAGAGGTTATTCAAACTTAATCGTTGCTAATTCCATTGCACCTACTATTTTTTCAATTAGTCACCAATTTTCAGCGACGATATCCCATATCAAATTTACATATGCACTTCGTAGATTATCCGAGCTAACCTCAAAAAATATCACGAAGTTTTCGTTTCAAAGGTCATTCGTTTCAAATAAAAAATACATAACCTAAATACTCATGATTTTAAGGTTTTCAATTATATTTTCTTCTACCTTTTTACTTGTAATTTTCTAATAAAGTTGGAAATGAAGGAAAAATTGCACAATTTCAACAAAACTTAAAACGATGAAATTAGCATGATTTTAAAAAGTCATTAAGGACAGTAATAAAATTCATGCTCATCGAAGATCAATGGAATAATGTCAATTCCTTGTGTTAATTAGAAAACAAACTATTAGTATGAAAAGATTGGTTATTTTATCCGGAGCCGGTATGTCAGCAGAAAGCGGAATTCGGACTTTTCGCGATATGAACGGCCTTTGGGAAGAGTATGACGTAATGGAAGTTGCCAGTATTGAAGCCTGGTACAAAAACCCTGAATTACTGCTTCACTTTTATAATGACCGAAGGAAACATATGATCGAAAGTAAACCGAACCAAGGACATTTGTTACTCGCTGAATTGGAGAAAAATTTTGATGTACAAATTATAACACAAAATGTTGATGACCTTCACGAAAGAGCCGGATCGACCCATGTTCTTCATTTGCACGGTGAATTAACGAAAGCCAGAAGCACCGTTGATCCTTCGCTGATATATCTTTTAGATAACCCAGAAATGAAGATGGGTGACAAATGTGAGAAAGGGAGCCAGCTACGACCTCATATCGTTTGGTTTGGGGAAGAGGTACCAGCAATGACAGAAGCTATTCCTATTGTTGAATCAGCAGATTACCTTTGTGTTATAGGAACCTCATTGAATGTTTATCCGGCGGCAGGCTTAATTAATTATGCACCTTCTAGCGCACCGCTTTATCTAATTGATCCAAATCCTCCAACATCTCGGCCACGAAAAGTCGAGGTAATTGCAAAAGGGGCAGGTGAAGGGGTTGCCGAATTAATTCGCAGGCTTGCTGAACGTCAGAAGTAAGATCCGGATGGATTTTGTATCCATAAATTACATGCCTTGGGAAAGAATTTATTGTCGCTACAAACTCTATAATAAGATCTATGCTCTCGCCAGTACCAAGTTAGTCTAATATAGGAAAGTGGAAAAGCGAATGAACGCGTTCATGTGCAACAAGAAACACATATCAATCGACCCTTGATTAGCGCCTTAGGTACTTGCCAATGTAGCAATACTCACTTTTACACCGGGGATTTGGAGTAAAGGTTCACAGCAAGCTTCAAGTGTCGCCCCTGTCGTTACAACATCATCCACCAATAATAAATGTTTTCCAGTGAGCGAACCACTATTATTCACATTAAATATTCCGCTCACATTTTCCCACCGCTCAAATCTTCCTTTACGCGTTTGTGAAGCTGTATGAATTGCCCTGACAAGATTACCAGTTATAATTGGCATGTTCAACGATTCTGATAATCCTTTACAAATCTCATGGCTCTGATTATATCCTCTTTTTTTCTCCTTTTTAGGATGAAGCGGAACAGGAATAATTGCATCAATGTCTTGAAATAATGTATCTTGAGCAAGATCATAACCAAACAATATCCCCATTTTATGCCCAACTTCTCTATTCCCTTTGTATTTCAACTCATGCAGAAGATGCTGCAAACGTCCCCCTTTATCAAAACGGCAGAATGAAGTAGCCATTGTGATATTCACCCTCCCTACAAATATCTGGAAAACAGGATTTTCATTATTAAGATGATAATTTGTTCTTGGAAGGTCGGCCATACAATTTAAGCATAACACCTCTTCACCATTGACAAGCGAGGTCGCGCACCCCGCACACAATCGGGGATAAAACAGAGAAATAAGATCATCGAGGTAGGTCATCTTCTTTTAATAACCATTTGACTTCTAGTGGCTGGCAATCAGAACTTATATAGAAATAGACAAGTTTGAGCTTTGATGTATAATTCAATCCGATATAGCAAAATCATAGTACGACTGTAAATCATAATAGGAATAACCATTTTAAAAATATACTGAAACCGTGCCTCCTAAAGGTTGATTGCATTGCCAGTTTTAACTCAATACTCATACAAATTTATGCAATTGTTTTCAGAAAAAGTAAAATGAAAATTCAAATAGAATTGATTATCAAAAATATCCTCTACTTTAGTGATAAAATTAAAGCGCTATGGCTAAAGATAAAAAATTCAAAAAAGCACTTCGTTTCAACAAAGCGGGGCTTAAAAAGGCAATCCTTGAAGTCTATTACGAAAACAGCAATCAATCATTCAATTATAAACAAATAGGAGCATCCGTAGGAGCAAAGGATGTCGGTGAATTACAGCTCGTAAATGTTGTTTTGCAGGAGTTGCGTGATGCTGAAACGCTTGTTGAAACAGAACGAGGCAAATATCGTCTGAAATCGCAAGGAGGAACGGCAACAGGGATTATAGAAATAAACTCGAAGGGATTCGGTCAGTTGACAAGCCTGGAGTTGAACGAGCCCGTTTCTATTTCTGCAGCAAATATGAATCATGCGCTTGATGGCGATAAAGTCAGAGTTCGCCTTTATGCACGTCGGAAGAAAAGCAATCCGGAGGCTGAGGTAGTCGAAATCCTTGAAAGAGCAAAGACAACCTTTGTTGGAACTGTTGAGATTTCCCAATTCAGTGCTTTTTTGATCCCCAACAAAAAGACTCCTTTTGATCTTTTTATTCCAAAAGACAAACTCATGGGAGCGAAACACGGACAGAAGGCAATTGCCCGGATCATGGATTGGCCCGAACGTGCTCGTAATCCTTTTGCGGAAATTATAGATGTTTTGGGAGATGCCGGTAACAACAACACCGAGATGCATGCCATCCTCGCAGAATTCGATCTCCCATATAAATATCCCGAAGCCGTTGATCAGGCAGCCAATAGAATACCAGAAGAAATTCCTGAAGATGAATTTAAAAACAGACGTGATTTCCGGAAAGTACCAACTTTTACTATCGATCCGGCTGATGCCAAAGACTTCGATGATGCTCTTTCTATTCAAAAACTGGAGAATGGACTTTGGGAAATCGGGGTGCACATTGCCGACGTCACCTACTATGTCAAACCTGAATCTTTACTCGAAGACGAAGCTTATAACAGGGCAACTTCGGTCTATCTCGTAGATCGGGTCGTGCCGATGTTACCAGAGAAATTGTCGAACGGAGTTTGTTCATTACGCCCAAACGAAGATAAACTATGTTTCTCTGCCGTTTTTGAGTTAGATGATCATTGCATCGTTCAGAAAGAGTGGTTCGGAAGGACAACCATCCATTCCGATCGTCGTTTCTCGTACGAAGAGGCTCAACAAGTTATCGAAACCGGAGAAGGAGACTTAAAGGACGAGATCCTAACCCTTGACCGTTTAGCTAAAAAATTGAGAGAGATCCGGTTTGAATCAGGATCAATAGGCTTCGATCGTGTAGAAGTCAAGTTTGAAATTGATAAAGACGGCAAACCGCTTAGTGTCTTTTTCAAGGAATCGAAAGACTCCAACAAATTAATTGAAGAATTCATGCTTCTCGCCAATAAAAAAGTGGCCGAATTTGTTGGCAAACCAGGACCAAAAAAGAAGGAACGCACTTTTGTTTACAGAATTCATGACAAACCAGACCCAGAAAAACTTGATACATTTAATCACTTTATCAAACGTTTTGGTTACGGTATTCAGACTAATAATCCCCAGACGGTTACTGCATCAATGAATAAACTGATCGAAAATGTGGCTGGCAAAAAAGAGCAAAACGTGATTGAAACGCTTGCAATCCGTACCATGGCAAAAGCAGAATATTCGACGAGAAACATCGGCCATTACGGCTTGGGCTTCGAATACTATACCCATTTTACCTCGCCAATCCGACGCTATCCTGATATGATGGTTCACCGTTTATTAGCACGATACCTTGAAGATGGCCGCTCTGTACAGGCTGATCAGTACGAAGAAATGTGCAAGCATTCATCCGACATGGAAAACAGGGCTGCCAATGCAGAACGGGCATCAATAAAATACAAACAGGTTGAGTTTATGTCTGATAAAATTGGTCAACAATTTAAAGGAGTGATATCAGGGGTGAAAGAGTGGGGTGTCTACGTTGAACTTGATGAAAATAAATGCGAAGGAATGGTTCCGCTTCATGAACTTACTGATGATTTTTACGAGTTTGACGAAAAAAACTATTGCATCATTGGACGACGTACACATAAAAAATATCAGTTGGGCGATGTTATCGAAATCGAAATAGCAAGAGCAAATCTCGATAGGAAACAGCTTGATTTTAGAATTGTTGGAGAAGAACCACCTCTTAAAATACAAAAACAGGTCAGAGGAAGACGAAAATATTAACCTTACATACAAATTCAAACAGATTTTCCATGAAATTGGGGCTTTTTTCAATATTAACCATTGTTTATCTTGTAAAGCCAATATTACTAGAAGCTCAGCAATACAGCTTCCAACATTTCAGTGTTAATGAGGGACTCATACAGTCAGACGTCAATAATATCATCCAGGATAATAAGAAGTATATCTGGGTAGCAACCAATGGCGGAGTAAGCAGATTTGATGGTTTAAAGATTAAAAACTATACGATTCCCATTTCACACGAAGTATATTATCTTGTTGAAGGAGAACACCATGAGATTTTCGCCCTATTGAAAAATGGGGTTGGCATGATTCGCAACGATTCGGTCTATTCGTACCGCTTCGAAGACGAAGATATGAAGATCAATAAATGCAGAAACCTGGTCTTCAGAAACGGAAAACTTTGGATGTTTACCAATCATGGAATTACTTTTTTTGATGGAAAAAAATTTCACGTTGCTGCGTCATTAAAAAGCTATGCTCTCAATGCTTGCTGGTTTTCCATAGATAATAACGATGTAATCTGGATTGAAGATGTTGATCGAAACATTTGGTATACCGAAAACGATAAATTGGTAGAATTTAAAATTAAAGGTTCTGCACTAAGGAATGGATCGGAAATAGCCGTTAATCAAAAAGGCAATGTATTTAGGATTCTCGGAAGGAATTTGTTTTTTCTTGACTCTTTTGAGCAGGGACAAATAAATGATCTTCAGAGAAATGGTGATTACTGGTATTTTACAACGAAATCTCAGGTTATTCGTAAAAAGGGAACCTTTACAGAACTTCTATTTGAAACTCCGGAAAAAGATAAAGTCACCACTTTTTTTCTCGACAAAGAGAAACGATTGTGGATTGGCACCCAAAATGGATTTTATTACTCAAATTCCTTGGCATTTAAGAAGTATTCTATCCCGAATATGCTCGACAACCGCGTTTCCGGAATAGTTGAAGACAATGATAAAAACCTGTGGTTTAGCTCGTTTAGCAACGGTTTGACAAAATATAAAAACAAAAAATTCGAAAAGATTGATGCCTATAAAAACGTTCTGAATACATATACTTTCTCTATCGGGAGTATGAAAAAGTCGAACGGAAACCTCCTTTTTACGACAACAAAAGGAATTCTTCAATTCGATGGAAAGCGATATTCAAAGGTTCCACATCTTCCTGATCAAGGATATATGTTCATATACGAGGATAAAGAAACTGGAGCAATGTTCTATGCAGGAGAAAACAGTCTGGTTATTGAAGCAGGTGACTCGTTAAAAGTATTTGATAACCTCAAATTTAACTTACCGCAAATCTTTCATATATTTAAAGATAAGAATAATATATATAGGATGGGGGGAGCAGAAATGACCATTTTTTTCGATGGGCACCGGATCCTACCGCCCGATTCCTCAAAATATGGATATACAAAAGGAATGTATAGCAGCATTTCGGATTCAAGGGGAAATATCTGGATTGCAACCAGGTACGGAATAATGTTTTATGATTATAAATCATGTAAACCCATTTTGGCAAATGAGATTTCTGAGGCTGTCTTTGATTTGAAAATCTATTTCGGGAAAATTTATTTCGGAACAATTAAAGGCGTTGGGACAATTGACACCGATAGATTTTACAAAGATGAAAAAGCAGTATCCTATTTCGATTATAAAAATGGTTATCCTGGTGAAGAGGTGGTTCAAAACGGTGCAATTGTTACATCCGACAGTGCGATCTGGATACCTGCGACAAGAGGCGTTATAAAGTTTTCTCCTTCCAGGATACAAACAATTAATTACCTCCCCCAGGTTCAGTTGGAATCATTGATTGCCTCGAATCCCAAAGGGGTAAGAAAGCATTTATCAAGCTATGAACTTAACAAAAAAAGTATTGTTAATCTGACCTATAAGTTAAAAGATATTGAAATAAACTACCATTGCATCTCTATCTCAGATCCTGAAGGAATAACTTACAAATATAAGCTGGATAATTACGATTACGACTGGCGCGAGGTTCCTTTCAATGTACGCAGTATAAAGTATAGCCAACTTCCTGCCGGGGATTATGCGTTTAAAATCAGCGCTTTCAATAAAGAGGGAATAGCTACAGCAACTCCCACTATAATTTTTATCCAAATTGGCCATCCATTCTGGCTTGAATGGTGGTTTCAACTACTTTCATTACTGGTTGCTGTTTTCATCGCATTCCTTATTTTCCGGAATATGAAAGAGAAAGATCATAAAAAAGCGGAAATTCAACAACAAATATTAAAATTAAAAGCGGATGCGCTCGCGGCCCAAATGAACCCTCATTTTGTTTTTAATTGCATAAGCTCGATAAATGCACTGATTAACCTTGGTGATAAACAAGAAGCTACCTTATATCTTGGTCGCTTTGCAACATTACTTCGAAGTGTACTTAAAAGTGTCAGAGCAAATGAGATTTCGCTAGATGAGGAATTGTTGATGATAGAAAACTATATGCACCTTGAGCAGGCAAGATACAATAAACCATTCAATTACACTATAAAACGTCCAAATGGAATCAGCTCTACCTTAATAATGATTCCGCCCTTGATTATTCAACCTTACGTTGAAAACTCGATTTTACATGGGTTCGCAGGAACAATTAATTATGTGAAAAGAATTAATATCTTAGCAGTCAAATCCGGGGATCAGTTAAAGGTAGTTATTAAAGATAATGGATCTGGAATAACCCAAAATAAGGAGCGAGAGACAGGGTTGGGAACAAAAATAACGAACGAGCGTATTGCCTTGCTTGAAGACCATGCACAGGTTTTGATCGAATCGTATTCTGATGAGATTAATCATGGGACAACTGTAACCATTTCAATCCCGCTAAAAATAAAAAACACGGAAAATGATGAATGCAGTAATAATTGAGGATGAACCCTTGCTCGGAAGAAACCTGGCATTGATGATTAAGGAGTATTGTCCTGACATCAATGTAATTGCACTCCTTGATTCTGGAAATATGGCACTTGAAATCCTACCTGTAATAAAGTATGATCTGGTATTTTCCGATATTCAACTTGGAGATATGGATGCATTTACACTTTTCGAACAGTTAGAAAATCCAAATCAGCATATCATTTTCATTACTGCCCATGACGAATTCGCATTAAATGCCTTCAAGTTAAACGCGATTGATTACCTTCTTAAACCGATCTTCCCGGAGGATCTGAAACGAGCTGTAAATAGGGCGCTTGAACGTATTGTCAGCAGAGATCATCTGATCTCTCTTCAAGGGGCTTACTCTGCTCAAAAAACAGGTAAAATACTAATCAAAAGCAATGATGAAATACATTTCCTTTCGCCTGAAAAGATAATATACTGTGAGGCTGATGGTGCTTATACTAAAATCTTTCTTGATGATAATAATAGTGATTATAAATTAGTAACCACGCATTTGAAAAAGATTGAAGAAGCTTTACCAAAAAGTCATTTCTTCAGGATTCATGATGCTCATATTGTGAATTGCAATTTCATCGATCACATAAAATATCAAAAAAGGATTTGCGTGCTGAACCATCTCAATGGCACTGAAAAAACACAGTTAAAAATCTCTGAGCGAAAATATGCCAACTTTATCGATTTCCTGAAAAACAGCTGATCTTTTAATTATTTTATCTACACTTATTACCCAAATCACGACAACTGTTTCGGAAAGATTCTCACCTGCCAAGTCGTTTGTTAAAATCGTAGTTGTGGTGTCCAACGACTGCATTATTTGTTGACATTTGTGCACCGGAAGATTTGTTCATAGGAAAGAAATATTGCGATTAAATGTTTTTTCTATATGGTCAATGGAGGTTAAAATGATAGATTACTTAACCTCACCGCGCTTTAATCGTTTTTTATTTTGACCCTAATCGTTCATATATAATCAATTGTCTCTGACAGGACAAATGGTCCTGTCAGAGTAATAATTTCCAGTCGGTTATAATACACTAGCACTCCATATTTTGTATATATTTGTATGTCTGATTCATGCAAATCTGTTTTCAAACTAACTATTCCAGATGCCGCTTAAAGATAATAACGAAACCAATATTTTGCTTTTCGATGGGGTATGTAACCTTTGCAGCAAAACAGTTCAGTTTATTATAAGAAAGGATCCGAAGGCTAAATTTAGATTTGCCTCCTTGCAAAGCCAAAGCGGACAATTACTGCTCACTCAACTTGGCCTATTACCCGACACTTTTAATTCCTTGATCTATATCAGAGACAAACGATTTTATCTTAAATCAACAGCCGTATTGAAAGTATTGCAAGAACTTAGTGGTGGCTGGAGATTGTTGTTTTGTTTAATTATATTGCCGCGGTTTATTCGTGACTTCGTTTACGATTTCATTGCTAAAAGGAGGTACTTCATCTTTGGGAAATCGGAAACATGTTGGATTCCTTCTCAGGAATACCTTGATCGGTTTCTGGAATAAACTTCTTTCGGATTGTCATTCTGATTTTTATCGGGTTAAAGCACCTTTTACCTGAAAATTCATCATAAAACTGATATTTTTATGTGATTTCTCCCGGCCTAAATCCTGAATTTATTTTCAATTAATCATTTAGATTTTATACCTTTACATGCCTAAGTCTGAGGAATTTTTCGTACTTGACTAAAATGGTTATATTTGACCCATTCGTTTTTATTAACATTATAGTATGAATATCGAGAACAGTAGCATTAAAAGAGACGTTGTAAGAGAAAATATTCTTAAAATAGCTCAGGAAATCTTCAGCAAATACGGATACAAAAAAACCACACTTGACGATATTGCCAATGCTGTAAGAAAAGGTAAAAGTTCACTTTACTACTATTTCAGTAGCAAAGAGGATCTTTTTCAAGAGGTTATTCAAAAAGAGGCTGATATTCTTCGCGAGGAATTATCGAAAGTGCTACAAAAAGATATCGATCCGGCAGAAAAACTGAAAGACTATGTCATGACCAAAATCACGACCTATCGTCAGCTTGCCAATTTTTACAATGCAATTGAAAACGATACTGCTGCAGTAGAATTTATCGATAAGATAAAATCTCAGTATTATCAGGAAGAGATTCGCATGATGAAGCGGATCCTGCTTGAGGGGGCACGTCAGCGCAAATTCATTATCAAAGATTTTACCTTGGTTGCAATAGGAATCACTACTGCTATTAGAGGGCTTGAAATGCCGCTATCTGCAGGTCCTTATCGCTCTACCGATCTTGGGAAAAGTGTTGATTCTATTGTTAAAATTATTTGTTACGGGATTATGAAAAGAGATTAATCCTTTACTTGAAAGATACATCCCCGCCACTCGATTTTTCGATATTCCGTTCCTTAGGATTTCCATTTACTTTTATTTGGCCGCCACTGCTGGCCTTGGCAATAATTTTTTCAGATACTACAACCTTCAGATTTGCTCCGCTTGAAGCACCAGCGTTGCAGGTAACAGCCTGTAAATCTGATGCTCTGATGTCTACCCCACTTGAACCATCAACATCCAGATTTTGAGCGGAACCGGAAAGTTTAATCCTTCCACCGCTACTCCCATCAAGACTTAATTCACTTACGGCAAGATCCAAATCTACATCTGCGCCACTCGAAACAGAGAGATCAAGAGATTGCAATTTCAACGTCATTTTTGATTTTATTTCAGACCCGGAACTGGCAGTCAAAGAACGAATTGTTTTAAATGATACAAAAATCCTCTTTGCCGATGCTGAACTGATCCGTTTTTCCGGATGAATTTTTAATTCTCCATTAGAAACTTCGGTTTTAATAATGTCCTGAAGGTTATCATCAGCTTCAACCACGATCTTTGAAACGGAATCCTGAATTAAGATTAGTTCAAGGCCTGCACTAACCGATACGGACTCGAATGCATCAACATGACGTTCGACTTTGATGACCTTTCCGTTCCCTTTTATTCCATAAAGGCATGAAATAAACAACAGAGAGAGCATTGATATAATGAACAAACCGGATATGAATTGCTTTTTCATAATTACGAAGGATTAATTTGATAAATAGAAAACAACGACTTGTGGAATTTGACGTACTATTAACTATTTTGGTTACAAAAAAATTCAACAATATACAATCAAAGCAAAAAAATAAAGGATAAAACAATTATATATTAGGTATTTATGTCGGTTTTACTCTTCCTGAGTCAGGTTATTGCCTCCTTGGAATAGTTCCGTATCAAGTAAAAAGAAATTATAAACCAGACAACAAAAACCCTGGATCGCACAAGCGAACCAGGGTATATGTTTTTTAAACCGATTAGTTATTTCAACGGTTCTTTTTTGTTATCGTCTTTTGGCGTAACTTTTGGGGTCTCGCCAGGAACTTCTTCATCCTCCTTAATTGCTTTTTTGAAGTCTTTCATCCCTTTTCCTATTCCACTCATCAGTTCAGGAATCTTTTTACCACCAAAAAGCAGCAATAAGGCTATAACCACAATGACAATATGTGCTCCTGAAATCGCTAGTAATATCATTATTTCTAGTTTTATTTGTTTAAGTACAAATATAGTAAAAGTTAAACCCCTTTAAGGGAAAAAGGCCTGATTATTTTCAATACTCCTAATTCAGAATCATTAAATTGGATGAAGTTTCCACTTTAAACAGTGATATGTAAGTTGATATTTTCAAAAAAGCCCGGGACAAATATGTGTCCCGGGCTTTTTTGAAAGACGAAGAATTGACTATTCTTTCAGTGGTTCTTTTTTATTATCAGCTCTTGGGGCTTCTTTTGGAGTCTCAATTGACGATCCGTCCTCGTCCTTTATGGCCTTCTTAAATTCCTTCATGCCTTTACCGATTCCACCCATTAATTCGGGAATTTTCTGCCCTCCAAACAGCAGCAATAAGGCTATAACCACAATGACAATGTGTGCTCCTGAAATTGCCAGTACTATCATTATTTCAAGTTTTATTTGTTTAAGTGCAAAAATAGTATTTCCGCTGATAAATTATTACGTGCAAACAGGCTTTTTTAATTCTGAATAGCAGATACTAAAATTTCCCGTTATACCATTTCAACAGGTCATTCCCATTGGCATAAAGAAGAAGTGAAAATAGAATTACCATTCCAACAATCTGTGCATACTCAAGGAATTTGTCACTGGGTTTTCTTCCGGTTATCATTTCGAAAAGGAGAAAAAGAACATGTCCACCATCAAGTGCGGGAATAGGGAGAATGTTCATGACAGCCAGAATAATAGAAAGAAAAGCGGTTAGATTCCAGAATGATTCCCAATCCCAGACACTGGGAAAAATATTCCCTATAGCGATAAATCCGCCTAGTGATTCGTAGGCTTTAGTTTCTGGAGCAAATAGCAATTTAAATTGCTTCAGGTAGTTACCTACTGCGTAATAACCTTTGGAAATGCCAGCCGGTATTGATTCAAAAAATCCATAATTGATTGTTTTAAATTCGAATAAGCCAGCCATATTATATTCACGCTGTATTCCGAGTACTCCTGCTTCTTTGATTTTTACCGAAAACGTTTTCTCGATTCCGCCGCGTTTTACTAATAAACTTACCACTTTACCTTTAGAGGCAGCAAGAGTATCCGTAAACTGATCATAGAATTGTAAGGTCGAGCCGTTGATGGTCTTGATTTCGTCGCCAATTTCCATACCAGCATCTCGGGCAGGAGAATCTTTACCAAAACCGATAACTTTACAGGCATATGGAATTCTCAATCCTATTATATACCTATCTTTAAGCAATTTAGGAATTATCTCATTTTTAACCTGAACGGTAACCGGTTCTTCGTTTCGTTGTACTTCAATGGTTTTAGCACCGTTAAGTATTATTACAGAGACAATTTTATTAAAATCTTCAACCTCTTTGCCATCAACAGATAAAATCTTATCTCCATTTCGAAGACCCATCTCTTTACCTGTTTCACTGACAAAAATTCCGTATTTTGCATTTTTTGTCGGAAGATATTGGTCTCCCCACACAAAAAGTACCGCAGAATAAAGTACAACAGCAAGAATCAGATTGAATAAAACCCCTCCTATCATGATGATCAATCGCTGCCACGATGGTTTTGAACGAAACTCCCAAGGTTCTGCAGGTAATTTCATCTGTTCCTTATCCATTGACTCGTCAATCATACCAGATATCTTCACATAACCACCAAGAGGCAGCCATCCGATACCGTATTCGGTTTCACCTTTCTGAAACTTGAAAAGGGCAAACCAAGGATCGAAAAACAGGTAAAATTTCTCAACCCGGCATTTAAAAGCTTTGGAAAATATGAAATGACCAAATTCGTGAATAATAACAAGTATTGAAAGGCTAAGAAGTAACTGCGCTGCTTTAATAAGAATAACCATATTTTAAAAATATATCAATATTTAAGTTCCAACGTGCTCACCATTTCGCATGCATAGGCACGTGCCTCGAGGTCAGTTGCCATATAATCATCAAGGGTAGGCTTTTGGATAAATGTTGCTTTCGTCATAATCATTTCATTCACTTTCCATATTTCAGGAAAGGAGATTCTCCCTTTCAGAAAAGCTTCCACGACAATTTCATTAGCTGCATTCAGAATACACGCCAGATTCCCCCCCTTTTGCAACGCTTCGTAAGCGAGTGCAAGATTACGAAAATTTTTCGTATCAGGAGCTGAAAATGTTAGTGTTGGGAAATCAGTGAAATTCAACCTTGGGAAGGTATTACATACTCTTTCAGGAAAACTAAAGGCATATTGGATAGGCAATCGCATATCGGGTAATCCAAGTTGCGCCTTGATTGAACCATCGCAGAATTGAACCATAGAATGAATTATACTTTGGGGATGTACAACGACTTCAATCTGCTCAGGTTTTAATCCAAAAAGCCATTTGGCTTCTATCACCTCAAACCCTTTATTCATCAGCGTTGCCGAATCAATTGTTATTTTTGCCCCCATATCCCAGTTGGGGTGCTTTAATGCATTTTGGGGTGTCACGCCTGCAATCGATTTCTCATCCATTCCATGAAAAGGACCACCAGAACAGGTGATAATTACTTTCTCAACCGGATTCAAATACTCTCCGGCAAGGCACTGAAATATTGCAGAGTGCTCTGAATCAACCGGCAAAATATCTACCTTATTCTCGATGGCCAGTTTATTAATCAGATCTCCGGCAACCACAAGCGTCTCTTTATTTGCCAAGGCAATTTGCTTTTTCGCCTTTAGAGCATTAATAGTCGGGATTAGCCCGGAATAACCTACCATTGCAGTCAAAACCAAATCAATGCTCCCCATCTCTACAACCTGTGCTAAAGCTGCTGAGCCGGCATATACTTTAATATCTTCACCTGCCAGGGCACTACGCACAAAATCATATTTTTCTTCATTGGCAATCACAACGGCATTAGGATGGAACTTTTTCGCCTGTTCAATCAATAAATCGACATTATTGTTTGCGGTCAAAACCTCCACAGCAAATCTATCAGGATTATTATCGATTACCTCGAGTGCCTGCTGCCCTATTGAACCGGTTGAACCCAGGATTGCAATATTTTTCATAAAAGTGATTTAAAATTTGATGTAATCTTCGGGGTTGATTGAAACACCGTTAAGCCACATTTCGAAATGCAGATGAGGTCCTGTAGTCTCCTTTCCCGAGTTTCCCATAATTGCGATCGCTTCGCCTGCCCGAACTTTATCTCCTTGAATTTTAAGTAACTCAGCATTGTGTCGATATACAGTGACCAGGTTTTGTTCATGCTGAATATAAATGACATACCCTGTATCGATTGTCCAACCTGCAAAAATAACGGTACCATCCAGTGCTGCAGAAATGCGTGAATTCAGTTTCCCTACAATATCAACACCGAAATGGCCTTCACTTACATTATGCTTTCCGGTTACCATCCCATTCAGAGGAGGGAAAAAAAGCAATCCAGCAACTCCACCTCTTGCAGGCGCACCTGATGTCATTCCCAGATTAATCTGCTCTTGCGCTATCTCATCTTTGAAGAGACTATCGTGATCATATTTTTTTAATTGAACCTGATCAGGTCGCGCTACTATTCCACGTTTTACTGCAGTATCAAGAGGCGTTTCACCAGCCAGCATAGCTCGAAAATCATTAAAATACTTGTCTCGTCTTTGTATTTCAAGATCCAGTGAATCAACGACTAGCACATTGCGAATCAACATCTGCCTCATTTTACCGGTTGGATATCCTGGGATGTACTCCCGTAAAGGGGTAAACGCTATTAATACGGTAACACTTACAATGATAAAAATAACAGCAAAAACAAGAGCCATTACCAAAGTACGGGCATTGAACCTTACCTGCTTTATAATGTGTAGATTAAGATCATTAAATATTACAATTCGGTATGGGTTTTGAAATATCTTTTTTATTTTATCCCTTTTCCTCTCTTTTGGCATTCCTTTTATTTTTCAATAGTTTTCAAACTTACATGAAAATATAACGATACCCAAAAATTAAGGCAAAATCTGACCTATTACATTTTCTCATTTCAACTAAATTAGTTCATTATTAGTTATTTGCCAACATAACAACTTCTCTTGCTCACAAAAAACAAAACGACAAATAACAGATTTTGTTTTTTTATTCCGAATTATTTTGAATTCTCAATTTGAACACCTACATTTGCACCCTCTTAAGTATAAGACGTTCATTAAACAAAAATATACTGTGGGGTAGAGCAGTTGGTAGCTCGTCGGGCTCATAACCCGGAGGTCACAGGTTCGAGTCCTGTCCCCGCTACTTTTAGTAAAATTAAAGCCTGTAAGATAATCTCTTGCAGGCTTTTTTGTTTCAAATTGGAATCAATATGAAAACGCCTTGCTGATTATGAACAAAATTGGCGCCCCCAGCTGAGCCTTT
>Ga0302296_1001709_pt1 | contig 15364 bp, 15 predicted proteins | sample III_Fen_N3_1_FD_194546 | JGI IMG/M metagenome (GOLD analysis project Ga0302296, IMG submission 194546) | Peat permafrost microbial communities from Stordalen Mire near Abisko, Sweden - III_Fen_N3_1 | ecosystem: Environmental > Terrestrial > Soil > Wetlands > Permafrost | place: Sweden: Abisko...
TTGCAATTTATATCTTGATGATTTGGAACCAATTTATTTACCTCGGTTTCTATTTATTGCTTCCATGGTTCAGCGTTATGAAGGCGGTGGGTTTTTATTCTGTCCTGATGCTGATAACACCGATAGTATGCTTGACATTTGCTGTGTAGGTGGTATACCTTTTTTAAAGGAACTTTGTATTCTTCCTTCTGCTTTTTTCGGAAAGCATGTAAACTTTAAAGGTGTTAATATATATCGTGCAAAAACAGTAAGAATAGTAACCGAATCACCTTTATACATTCATACCGATGGTGAAGTGGAAGCTAAAACAATGGAAGCTGTTATGACATGTCTTCCTCAAAAACTAAAATTTATTTGTTAAGGTCAGGTATATAAAAATGAAATCATTTATTACGACTTTTTATCAAAAATATAAGCATATCATTCCATTGCTGGTTTACGGAGCTTTTTATTTGTCTGCATTTGTCTATCTTGAGCATCATGTAACCACAAGTTTTCATGAAATCCATATGGCAATTGATGATAAAATTCCTTTTATTGAATATTTTGTAGTTCCTTATTTTTCATGGTTTGTCTACATTGCTTCTGTCGTTGTTTTTTTCTTTTTTAAAAATGTTAAGGAATATAAACGTCTATGCGTTTTTCTTGCAATAGGCATGACAGTATTTTTGATTGTCTCTTATGTTTACCCCAATGGTGATTATTTACGCCCTACCGCCTTCGAACATGACAACATATTTACTCGCATGGTAGCTACTTTGTATAAAGCTGATACTGCAACAAATCTGTTTCCAAGCATTCATGTTTATAATTCTCTTGGAGCAACTATCGCACTTTTAAGATGTGATGAATTTAAAAATAAAAAATGGATTCATTATGGTTCCGTTGTTCTTTGTATCTGTATTATACTTTCCACTGTTTTTATTAAACAGCATTCGGTTTTTGATGTAATTACAGGATTCGGAATGGCAGGCATTATGTATGTACTGATATATAGGGTTAGCTGGGTTAAACAGACTTTTAAAGCTGTTTCAGCTAATAAAATTAATGAGAAAGCAAAAAACAGTTCAGCAAATTGCTGAACTGTTTTTTTATTAATTGAATTTAAAAAGTCTTTGAGCGATTTTGTAACCTTCTACTGATATTTTTCTTCCTCCCTTACCCGGGAGATTCATTCCATTACCTAAAATACCATACCGTAACCGGTTAAAAATATGTTTATCTTTTTCTTTAAGATATTTCCATAGTTCTCTTTTCTTTTCCAGATTTTCTTCAGTATTGGAACGAATCATAAGAATTGAGGAAACCGTGGTAATAATATCCAGATAACTAAGCATATAATGATATAGTTTTCTGTTTTTGCTGATTTTAGACATATTTTCTGCCATATAATCTATCATCAGCTTATTTACTTTAATCTGCTGGTCAATTCTTGATATCATAATATTCTCATTTACAGACTGATCAGCTCTTCCTATGTAATAACGGTAAAAATTAACATCCAGATAATACATATTTTTAACATAAGGCAAAGGGAAAAATACATAGATATTGTCAACATAAAAAGTATGTTCCGGTAGTTCCAGTTTGCATTCAATCAACAGTTTTGTCCTGAAGATCACCGAATGCATAAGAATATACTGACCTTTTAAAAAGTGACGGACTTCATCCCATGTAAATAATCTGTTTTGTGGGAGTGCCAGCCGATATGACATAACACGGTGTTTTTCTTCTGCCTCTTTTTCGTAAACAAAATTACTGATAAACATATCCAGACTTTTATTGGTTCCTGTTAATTCCCTGAGGGTTTTCAATATTTCCAGATAAGCACTTTCTTTTACCCAGTCATCACTGTCAACTACTTTAAAATATAAGCCTTCTGCATTGGCAACACCAGTATTTACAGCTGATCCATGACCACCGTTTTCTTTATGTATGGCACGAATGATGGTTGGATACTTTGCCGCGTAACTGTCTGCTATCTCTGCCGTTCTGTCTTTTGATCCATCATTAACAATGATAATTTCTACATCCTCTCCTCCTACAAGTAAAGATTCAATACATTTTTCCATGTAGGCAGCTGAGTTATAGCATGGTATCGTAATAGTTAATAATTTCATAGATTTTCTCTCCCGATAAATTAATATATTTTTAACTTTTTATCCCAAGCTGTACATTAAGATACCTGGAATAAGCCAAAAAAGCAGCCGGTATAGGGTATCTGGATGACATATCTTCAACTGTTGTAAATAAAAACTGAGGATCTGCTTTTTCCAGAGGTGCAAGCTCATCCACCTTTATTTCATATCCAATCATATTCCACTCCCGATGGCTGAAAATATGTTTCGAATTCTCAAGTTTCTTAATTCTAATACTCTCAAGTCCATAGCTTTTCAAATAACTGACAACTTCTTCTTCTGAAACATGTCCTTCCATAACTGGAAACTCATACAGTCCAGCCAAAAGCCCTTTTGCAGGGCGTTTCCTTATAGCTGTTCTTTCTGCATCTTTGATCACCAGGACGGTTTTATTTTCTATGACTCTCGCTTTTTTTGCTGTTTTCTTCGGATAGTCTCCGGTACAATTATTCTTATGAGCCCTACACAGATCTTCCAAGGGACATATCTCACATTTGGGCTGTCCGTTTGGAACACAGACTAAAGCCCCCAATTCCATAAGGGACTGGTTAAAAGCTGCCGAATCCTCTGGCATAATATCCATCAGTAGTTCTTCAATTTCTTTTTTTGCCAATTGTGTCAAAACATCTTTATTGTAAAGAAGTACTCTGGAAATTACTCTTAGAACATTCCCATCTACCGCAGCTGCTTTTTTGTTATACGCGATTGAGAATATTGCCCCTGCCGTATAACTCCCAATCCCTGGAAGCTTCAACAGTTGATCATATTCCTCAGGTAATTTTCCTTCATATTCTTCCATAACAAACCTGGCTGCTCTTTGAAGATTACGGGCTCTGTTATAGTATCCAAGACCTTCCCACAATTTTAAAAGTTCATCTTCCGAAACATCTGCCAGTTCCTGTATATTGGGAAGATGATTCATAAAACGTTCATAATAGGGCTTCACTGCTTCTACTCTGGTCTGCTGGAGCATAATTTCGGATATCCAGACCCTATAAGCTGTTGGGTTTTCCCTCCAGGGTAATATGCGGGCCTGCTTTGAAAACCATTCTAAAAGTGGGGCAACTATTTTAACCGTCTGCTCCCTGTATTCATGTATTACGTGTTCTTCTTTCAACTTTTCACCACTATCTTTAGTTATACCAAAATCAATCTAATGTTACAACTTAATACTTTCTTAAAAGGATTATTTAATTGATAAATTATTTAATTTAATCTTAACCGGATCCCTGATTTCCATGGAATCAGTCCCAACAAAACAATCATAAGCCAGCATATGTACTCCTGCGTTTGCAGCCTCCTCAAGAATATCAGCAAAAGCCTGATGGGTAGTTGCATTTGGGGTAAAATAAAGAACTTCTTTCATCTGAATCACAAAAAAAACAAAAGCTTCATAGCCATTTTTAGAGGCATCGATAAGTTCTTTTACATGTTTCACTGCTCTTTCAGAAGGTGCGTCAGGAAAAGAAACGATTCCATCCTTTTCTAAGGTTACGCCTTTAACTTCTATAAATATTTTATGCTCACCTGCTTCTACATAAAAATCAAATCTGGATTTCCCATATTTCGTTTCAGCTCTTACAATGTGAGGACCAGGAAACAGGTTGCCCTTTTTAAGCCATTCTCCAACTGCAGCATTTGGCGACTGAGAATCCATATTAATTAGCCTGCTTCCTTTTTGTACCGATACTAAATCATATTCTGTTTTTCTGTTAGGATTATTACTTTTTTCCAGATATACTTTTGCTCCAGAAACAAGAAGTTCTTTACATCTGCCAGTATTTTTAACATGTACTATATGTTCCTGTCCCTCAATTAATACATGAGCGATAAAACGATTGGGTCGTGAAAGAAACATTCCCTCTGTAATATTGTTATATTTCATTATTATTCAGCTTTCTATATGGAACTCTGGCAGACGGAACTACTTCCGAAGCAGGCACTGTGTGTACTGCCTGATCATCAAAGAATATATGAGCTCCAAATGCTTCCAGTATATCTTTCTTTGCGATTCCACCCAGAAAAAAAGCCTCATCTATTCTTACATTCCATGCTCTCAGGGTACGAATCACCCTTTCATGTGCAGGTGCACTCCGGGAAGTAACAAGTGCCGTACGTATAGGTGCTTCCTCTGTAGAAAATTCACTCTGCAAATCTGATATTGTTTTCAAAAATTTGGCAAAAGGCCCTTCTGGAAGAATATTTTCTGCGTTATTTTTTTCATTGTTTTCAAAAGCTTTCAATCCCTGTTGCTGAAATATTTTTTCAGACTCATCCGTAAACAATACAGCATCCCCATCAAAAGCTATCCTAATCTGTTTGATTTCTTTTTTATAGTCATATACATGAACGCCATCTCCACAGATTATTCCTGCGGCGATATTTGAATTAATAGCACTCTGCACATCATCTTCATAGGCTGATAAAAATAAATCTGTTTTAAAAGCGTTCAGGTATGGAGCCAATGACGCACCACCTGCAAGTACCGCCCTTGTTATATCCAGTCCATAATATGCTATAGAATTAAAAACCCTTAATGAAGTATCAGCAGAATTGCGGCTCATAACAATAACTTCAACCCTGTTTTCCTGTCCAGGGAGTTTATTTAAATTCAGAAGTGCCCGTATAATGGAAAATCCTGGACCTGGCTGCAGAATTTCGCTTTCATGCTCCATCTGATATTTACCATATTCTTCCACTCCCTTTAATTCAAATATTTCATTTTCCACCGATAAGTCAAAAAGTGCTCTGGATGAAACTCCGATGACTAATCTATTTTCCAAACTATAAGCCATTAATTTCCCTCCGCTATCTTTCAATTTCTACTGGATTCCCAGCTTTTGTGCAGAGTCTGTAAATACCGACAATTAAAATAATTACCTTAGGCGGTTACATTCAAATTTTTCAAATGTAATCAAACAGTTTTTCACTTCTTCATAACGATCTTCCAGATCTCCATCTTTTACCTCTATATCCAATGCCGCAGCAATGGTGTTAATATTATCCTGGGTTATCTGATTATGGTAAAATACCAGTATATTCAATCTTTCTTCATATGTATCCGCATCCAGAAACTCCTGTAATAACGGTGCCAACTTAAATTCATCATTACTTTCAACAGATTTCTCCGAAAGATGGATAGTTGAAGACGGGATATCTGTAACATTTTTTGTGGCAGCATATGCCAGTATGGATTCTGTTTCTTTATCCTGTAATTCAAATCGATATTCCTGCTTTATATCAGGATACTTATCCTTTTCAACTTTTCCTATAAACATATCATATGGTCGCACATACAATTTATAGTCGCCATATAGCGCCTGGTAAACCACCATTTTTTCTGCGTTTTCAGAATGTTCTGCTATGGATATTACCTGATAAAGATTTCCTTTAAAGTGTTTGTATATTTCAAATGGTTTCGGATTGTTCTGCATAGTATAATTCACTCCTTATCTTAGATAGATAACATTATAATCCTAAACCCTGGTCTTGTCATTTGCTTTTTAGTCCTTTAAAGACAAGATGACTAAAAAGAGAGTTGATGTGAAAAGGAACTTTTATCATCTGCAAAACCAATCTTTTCAAGATTATTTAGTATACCCGTTTTACATTCATTTGATATTTTTTCAAATCTGGTGTTATAAATAACAACTGAATATTCCCGGCTTCCTTCATCATCAGTTATTTTTGTCATATTAATTCCGCAATTTTCATAACCCGCACCGGTCAATACAGATCTGATTTGGCTGATATAATCGCTTTCCATACTATCATACCATGCTTCTCTGGCAAGCCGGTCCTGTGAATCCTGGCTTCTCGCCGTCTGCGTCCAAAAGAATGCGATAATACAAACCAAGACTATAGTAATTATTCCAAAACCGATATCTTTTCTCATAAAATCCTCCATTCAAAAACCGTCAGTGGTTTTACATGTTTGCAAACATGTTCATGAATAGAAGATATCAAATTTTATGTCCCGTTTAACGTACTTTGTATTAATTAGGATTTTGTTAAAAAGAATTAGGATTTTATTTCTTCCAAATACTGAATACCTTCCAGACTGCCTAGTTTGGTCAGAAAGTCTGAATGATGACATCGTTTTTTCAAATCCACCTCCAGTAATATAGCAACATCAGATTCCTTTAATATTTTGTCGTGCTTTTTTTCCATGGAACTAATTTCATAACCCAAATCATTTATATAACTAAGCATTTGTTTAATACCTTTAGCTCGTTCCACTTCAAGATATACGTTAATCATACGACTGTTACTTTCCTCGTATCTGCTGATTCTCTGTAACAAGGAAATCGTAATCATAATCAAAACAAATGAAAAAAGACTTATCCAAATCATTCCCGCTCCCAGCGCAATTCCCAAAGTTGCAGTTACCCAGAGTCCTGCGGCTGTAGTCAGCCCCCTGATATGGTTTCTGCTGGTTACAATAATGGTTCCAACTCCCAAGAAGCCGATTCCATTTACAACACCGCCTGGTATTCTGCTTGCATCCGTCGAAAAACCAATCTTACAGAAATAAATATTCGTTATGGTTGCCAATGCCGAACCAAGACATACCAGCGCAAAAGTTCTAAGTCCTGCCGGGTGTCCTTTCGAAGCACGTTCAAAACCTACAAGACCACCTAGCAGCGTTGCCAGCACAAGTCTTACAATAATGGAAACAGTATTGAATTCCTGAACATATTTTATAATATCCATATTTCGCCTCATTCCTGCACATTTTGTGCACGCCTCGTTTATATGCAAAGGTAGCCAAACTCAAAATACGATTTGCCTGCATCGGCAACTAATCTTATATGAAAAATAGCCCTCTGAAGGACTATTTTAGCATTTCACCAACAACTTTATTTACAAGACTACCATCTGCTTTACCTTTTACTCTCGGCATCAGGTCCTTCATTACTTTTCCTTTTTCCTTTACAGTGGGATTTGCGATCCCCAGTCCATCGATAATTTCTTTAACTACAAGACGTATCGCTTCTTCGCTCATTTCTTCTGGTGCAAACTCGCTTAAGGTTTTTATACGGGCTTCACACTGCTCTTTAATATCCGTTCTGTCAGCTGGTGCAAGTTCAAGGGTCTCTTTCGTCTGTTTGATTTCTTTTTTGATTACTTCAAATTCTTCTACCTCTGTTAAATCTTCTCTTTTATCAATAGCTTTATTTTTTAATGCTGACAGGAGCATGGATAAGGTATCTTTTCGCTCTTTGTCCTTGTTTTTCATGGCAGTAACCATTTCTGCTCTGATTTCATCAATTTTACTCATAAAAACCTCCTATTAATAATTCTATATTTTATTTTATTCTATTTACATTTTGATCAAATATTTTAAGGCCCCTTTACAACCCGCACAGTAATACTGTTCTCGGGTCGTTGCGGGAATGGTGTTATCCTGTCCACAGTGTTTACACTTTACCAAACGTTGTCCTTTTGTAACTATATTTCCCGACCTGAGTCTTTCTGCCATCAATTTTTCTTCTTTCAGAAATTCTTCCGTTACGGAATTGTTTTCTGTTACTGCCTTGTTTTCCAGATCAATCTTATTGTCTGATACTGCCATGTTTTCCGTGACTGCCTTGTTTTCCAGATCAATCTTATTGTTTGTTACTGCCATGTTTTCTGTTACTACCTTGTTTTCCAGATCAATCTTATTGTTTGTTACTGCCATGTTTTCTGTTACTGCCTTGTTTTCCAGATCAATCTTATTGTTTGTTACTGCCATGTTTTCCGTGACTGACATGTTTTTCAGATTAATCTTATTGTCTGTCGTGGCTTTGTCTTCTGGCATGATTTTGTTTTCTGTTACAGTTTTTAGAGGCATTTGAGAAAGCATTTTTTGGTAGTCAGTTTCTCTCGTATTGGGTTGGGTACTTACATTATCCTTTTTAACTGGAACCTTATTATATCCTGATGCTCCCGATGTTCCCGGTGCTCCATATGTTCCTGATGCTCTCGATGTTCCCGGTGTTCCATATGTTCCTGGTGTTCCATATGTTCCTGGTGTTCTTGATGCCACCGGTGCTCCATATGTGCTTGATGCTACTGGCGTTCTAGATGTTCCTGGTACTCCTAATGCTACCTTTTCTTCTTGTTTTATGGGGCTTTGGCTATATATAGTTGCCGTTTTTGTCTCTGTAGGAATTGCATTATACAATGCTTCCAATTTGATTTCAGGCCTGGCTTCAGGTTTGGCTTCAGGTTTGGCTTCTGAAACAATATTCTGAAATTTAGCCATATCTCTGATATTTTTTTCTTTATCTGGTGTCAAGTACTTTCCAGAAATATCCATATCTTTATCTTCTGTAGAATCTGATGGTTTTTGTACCTTCTTGGACTTATTTACCATCCTTACAACAAAGATTATTATTATAACAAAATATATAATACCAGATATATTCATGGGAATCCTCGCTTTTTCCTATAAAAGAGGCTGTGATTTCCACAGCCTCCACGTTTACTTTGCTTCTTTTGATTTATTGCAACAATTTAGTAACCAACGAGTCTTCGTCCATTTGTTTCTTCATCATCGTATTTTTATATTCTTCTAACACCGCATTTTTTTTCTGATCTGAAATAGCCTTGGGAACATCCAAATCCTCAATTCTGCTCTGGGCACTGGTTTGTTCCTGTGCAGCGCCGGTATTGTAAGAATATGCATAATCCAGGGCGTTTGACGATGCTCCAATAGAACTTCTGGTATCCGAAACTTTACTGATAGCCGAATCAATGGTTGAAATATCAAATTTCTTTGTAACATCATATCCATCAATTCCAAGAGATTCTAACGTAGAATTTGCCATCTGGATTTTCATGCCACTTCCATCTGGATTCGTAGCCAGATTCATATCGGCCATGTTGCCATCCAGCAATTTTTTTGTATTATACTGGGTTCCCTGAGCGATATCCTGAATACCACTCATATAACCTCCGATTTCCTTCTGCATTGCGCTTAAATCACTGGCACTATTAAGCCCATTCATTGCTTTTACACTGACTTCACGGATTTTCTGAAGGTAATCCTGAATTCCGCCTAAAGCTCCATCCGCTATGTTTGTAACATTTTTACCTGTCGCTGCATTATCAGCACCTGCTGTTAACCCATTTGACTGACTCTTTAATTTGTTAGCTATGGTTAACCCCGATGCATCATCTGCTGCGGAATTAATTTTCTTTCCTGTGGATATTGATCCATAATCTACATTTGAACTGATATTCGATATAGTACTCATAAAAACCTCCATTCTGCTACAAACCCGCGCCTTTGGGGGATAGCACAATATTTACTGTGTGAAAATACCTGTTATTCTGTTTTATGAATGAAGCTACAGTTGTTACATAATTATATAACTTTTCACACCCAAATACAAGTAACTGCCCAAATTTAGTGCACTTTCAGAGCTTTTTTTCGGGTTCTTAAATATTTATACTCAAATATTTATAAACGCTTTCAAAGTTTTCAATCAAAAAGTTCCAGCAGTTCCTCGAATTTTACAATGGAATAATCAGGATTTAAAACAGACCCGAATCCATAAGATGCATAACAGATGGGAATTCCAGCTTCCTTGCAGGCATCTGCATCCCCCTGAGTATCTCCAATATACACCGTGTCCTTAATGTTATTTTTTTCCATCAAATACCTGATATTCTTACCTTTTGAATAACCAGTATCCCCAAAACAAATCTGATCTGTGATGTACTGGCTAATTTCTATTCTTTTTGTGCACAATTCTATGTATCCGCCCTGACAGTTACTTACTATAAAAAGCGGATATTTTTTGCTGAGAATTTCCATTACCTCTTTAACTTTTGGATATACTTCACCAGAATGTGTTTCCAGTTTGTGGTTTTCGTATGCGTGGCAGTGGGAAGACAACCTCTCTCTGTCATGTTCACTCAGCATGGGGAAAAGTATATCGCTGATATCTTTCATCGTTTTACCAAATAATGATTTCAATCTGTCTGCATCCACTCTTACATCCAAAGTGCTGTTTTCTTCTATTGCTTTATTCCAGGCTTCTGCAACTACTCCCGTTGAATCCCATATTGTTCCATCAATATCAAAAATAATTCCGTCCATGTACATCTGCTTTCTTTTTTTATTTAAATTATTATGTCATTATACAGGAAAATAATAATTTATCAAATCCATATTGAAAATATGATTGTTATTTATATTCCAAATATGTTCGTTCTTAACCTATATATTACTGTCCCGGTTGCCAGCTTTCATCCGGATCCATATTCCATGTAAGCGAATTACCATCTGATTTTACAATAATCGTACCCTGTTTGTCTGTTCTAAAAACCTTAATGCCGTCTTTTCTGAATCTGTTTAATACTTCCGAATCAGGAAAGCCAAAATCATTTCCTTCACCGCAACTGATTATTGCATATTCCGGATTTATTGCATTTACAAAATCTTCCGAAGAAGAACTGCGGCTTCCATGATGTCCCGCTACATATACATCAGCATTGATAATAATATTGTTTTTTAAGATATCCTTTTCTGCCGGTTCCTCTGCATCACCGGTAAATAAAAACCTTTTGTTTCCGTGCTGTAAGAGTATGCAGATAGAATAATTGTTGGATACGCCATCATAATCATAACTGTTGGGCGCAAGTATGGTAAATTTGGCATACCCAAGTGTATAGGTATTGCCCACTATTGGTCTGGTAATAATGCTTTTACGTAGATCTATAACTTTAAGCACATCCTGATATGATTTGGTAACTTTTTCATAATTAGGCAGTAAAATATTTTCATAGCTGAAGTTTGCAAGAATTACATCCATTCCACCAATATGATCTATATCCAGATGTGAACCAATCACATATTTAAAGTGTTCAATTCCCTGATCTTTTATATACTGCATTACAGAATCACCTGTGTCATTACTTCCCGTGTCGAAAAGCATATTTTCGCCGTCACAGGTTATCAGGGCGCAGGAAGCCTCTCCAACATCTAAAAAATGTATGGTAAGTTCACTGGGATTTCCCTGTGAATCAAAAAACATTTCTGTTCTTATTTCTGTTTCTCCGGCAGCCTGTCCATTTTCCTTGGAAAAGAGAATGCTAAATGCCATCGCTATCACGGTAAGTACAATTCTGATTAACCATTTCCTCTTTTTGATATGCTTTGCATTTGGGCTATTCTCCATATATTATCCCTTTCACGTTCCGATTGTGGTGGTCCTACTATCTTCTGCTACCGGTAAACTTTAAAGATATAACGCTATATTTATATACTGATTGTAACCCTTTTTGCCATAGGTTTTCAACTTATATATCGTAATTTTTATAAAAAACTGCAACACAGAAAAAGAGCATTTGCTCTGCTGATGATTGCTCATCCACATTGAAAATGCTCCTTTGCTAAAAAGTGTTTTTTTATATTCTTACATATTCTCACTTACATATATCTGTGCACGGCTCTGTATAATATCCGCCACTTCCTGGGCTGTTTTCTGACCCGAGAAGTAAGATGCTGCTTCCTCTGTAATGATATTGATCAAGCTGGTATCTGTAGACATTGTCTGGTTTAATGATTTCAAAAATGTCATAACCTGGTTTACCTCATCATCAGTACAAGGATCAATAACCACTTCTACATCATTCATGTAAAAGGTATTGTCATATTCTACTTTATTCCCATTTTCATCCAGATAGTATGGCTTCTGTTGGGACTCTTTTGCAAGTTCTTCCAGACGCTTGATACTTACCGGGAAGTTATAGGTAATGGAATCCTGATATTCATCTGTTAAGTAATATCTTAAAAATTCCCACACGCCGTCTTTATTCTTTGATTTTGAAGACATTGCAAAGCTATAATCACAGTTGATTGCGGAACCATTTTTGTTAGAAGAAGGGAATCCGATAAATGTAATATCTTCACCAAAAGTACCTTTTTTCTGATATGCATAGGTTGAAAAATCTCCCAGATAAAGTGTGGAAAGTAATGCTTTGCCATCTCTGTACATGGTTGAATAGTCATTCATATATTTTGAGTCATCATATACTGAATAATCAAATGTTTCAGGAAATTGTTTTAAAAATGCCAGTAAATCGGTGAAGCCTGCTGTATTAAAGGAGCATTCCCCTGTCTGCCAGTTCACAAACTGATCTCCCGACATCTGCATACAGTAATTTAATATGGTTGCTCTGTCGACTTCTGGGAAAACAGCAATATCACTTGGTTTGGTTGCAAGTACTTTATTAAGGTCAGCAATGGTCCAGCCTGGCTGACTACCTACATCAGCGGTTTTACCAATTACTGTAAATGCTGTAAAACTTGGTACCAGCTGATACATTTTTCCATCAACAGAATAAGCATCAAAAATATTTGTTAAATAGTTTGCACGGTCTAATTCACTGTCATTGTCAATATATGGGTTCAAATCTTCAAAAAGACCTTTTTCCATATATGTTTTAGTTGGGAGCTGATTGTTAAGAATCATAATATCTGGAACTTTGCCTGATATAATATCAGTATTCAACTTTGTGGTTCCTGCAGTATAATCATCTGCTGTATCATATTTCGAATAATCATCTATGGATATTTTATATGTATCACTTGCTTTGTTAAACGCAACTATATGACTTCTGATTGTTGAATCCAGGTAGTAGCAGGCTAAAGTGATAACAGTTTTATCTACTACATCTTTAGGTTGAACTTTTGTAAATTTCATATATATATTCTTAGATGTTACAGAGTCATAATAAGATGAAATAAATTCTGTATCACTTAAAAAAATTGCTCCGTTTAGATATGAAGTATCAATGTCAGAATCAATATAATCCATTATTTTGGTAAGTTCAGCATCTCCAATATTAAAACCATACAGTCCGGTTGAGTCTACAAGAGAAAGATCATAAGTATAGCCTTTATAGAAAGTGTAATTATTACTATTACCCGGGATTACAATCGGAGTATCAGATATAGTACCTGTGGTAAGATCCAACTGATAATATTCCTGTGAAGTTTCCGTATATTTTCCAACAAGTACCGAATTGTCTTTTAAAGTATACATATTAGTGAATGATGAAGTACTGTCCCCAATAGTATTTATAAGATTGGATTCTGTATCAAAAACCATAATTCCATTTCCTGTCATAACCGCAATTTTATCCTGCGCAATAACCATAGTTCCTGCATAAAAAGTGTCAGTAGTTTCACCTGCTTCTGATGTGGCTGCAATTTTCATCTCGCCTGCTGCTGCAGTCGCATCTGTTGTGGTTGCATCCGTTGTGGTTGTATCTGCTGTGGTTGAATCTGTCACCGCTGTGGTTGTTCCTGCGGCTGCTGCTGCCATATCAATTCTCCAGACTTCCTGTCCTGTACCGTCCCATTTTATCAGATAGTAATTATCCTTATAAATATAGTTGTTTGGATCTGAATTATCTTCAAAAGGTTCATCCATTACAGCATATATATTTCCCTGGCTGTCAGCTGCGAAACTGTTTGCATAGCCATTCGTTGCAATTGTAATTGGAAAGCTCTGTTTATCACTTCCAGTAAAATCAAAAGAAGTGATGGTATTTGTGGTGGTGGTTCCATCCGTAGAATACTCCACCGTATAAAAGTAAATTCTGCTGTCTGTGTTAAAAGTATTGACTATATTATCCGTATTTATATCAAGGCTTAATTCTTCTCCACTAAATACATCTTCTTTGGATGCTGTAGAAACAGCTGCCTCTGTGGTGGTATTGCTGCTGCCGCAGGCTGTTAAGGCAAACATTGACATTACAGCCAGTAACAGGACTCCCACTTTCTTTAAATTTTTGTTCTTTTTCATTTTTATCCCCATTCCTTTCAACTTTTCTTTCCCCTTTTGTGCTTTTTCTGAGTTTCTATTTCGTCAGACTCATCATACTCACTTTTCTTTAAATTTGTAAAAACTTTTTTAATCAACTGCCATAATTTCATCCATAGAAAAGATAAAACTTGAAGCAGATCCCGCCAATGCCACTTTCGATGTCTGAAAGCCCTCACTGCAAGAATAATTATTAAGATTACAGGGAAAAGCAGAAATATTAATTTTAGTGCCAGTATAACTGCCAACTGGTCCTCATAATATCTTGCCACATTTTCCCAGTATGGGAATATAATTTCCTGTTTACTCATGGAACGCACCCCAAAATCACGGATAACCGAAAATAGGGAAAATAGGGAAAAGCGCTTTGTATTTTCAACCAACATTATATCTTTTTCATCTACCGTCAGTTTGCTTTTGACAGTAGATAACGCAAATCCGGATATGGGATTTGGCATTACAATTTCATAGCAGTTAATTCCATAGCTTGTACCATAATTTTCCAGTGTATTATAAGAAACATAAACCGTAGTAGCATCCAGTCCTGCTGCTTTGTTGATTTTTCCAGAAGCTCTTTCAACCACCCCCACAATAGTATGGGGAACTCCGCCGATTTCCACCTGCATCCCCGCCACATCATTGGACCCAAAAAGTTGCCATGCTGCATCTTCGTCAATAACAACATAATCATTCATTATATCACTGCCCGAAAAAAAGCCTCCACTGATTAATTTTAATGGATGAAACATGAAAAAATCGCCCGACACACCAATCGCATTGGCTGTTAATTTGCCTTTGTCACTGACTACTGTTACTTTACCCGTTCCACTGTATGTGGAAGACCAAAGTCTTGCGTTTTTATTGGGAGGTTCGATGGAATCTTCTTTAAGTACGCTGTCCAGTTGCTTTTCAAAAGAAGTTAGCTGTTCACCTGTTATGCCAGCTCCCTGTGAAAAGAAACAACTAACCTGAGCTGTTCCACCTTCACCAGACCAGCGTTTTGCTTCCTGCTGGTCTTCAAGAGAATTGGGGATCATATTTCCAGCTGCCTGTAAACCTAGAAAAATCAGAAAGGATACTGTGCCAAGTATGGTTAAAATAATCTGTATTTTTGTCAGATTCCTGATGAATCTTTTCATACTTGCTCCTATCTGCGTGCCTGTTACACGCTCCTGGCTTTAAAAAGTTGTCTGTTCTTCTCGTTAAAAGCCCTTTATTTTTTGTAAAATTTATTGTTCTGCCAGACGAACCTGTTTACCTGCTTCAACAGGTTTTGTTGATGTGGTAATTACATATTCTGATCCATATAATGCCCCTGAAATAGCTGTCTGGGTATCATCCGATGCCAGTACTTCAACATCCACCCGGGTAGCTATATAGCGGTTACCTAATGGACTGCTT
>Ga0302296_1001710_pt1 | contig 15363 bp, 16 predicted proteins | sample III_Fen_N3_1_FD_194546 | JGI IMG/M metagenome (GOLD analysis project Ga0302296, IMG submission 194546) | Peat permafrost microbial communities from Stordalen Mire near Abisko, Sweden - III_Fen_N3_1 | ecosystem: Environmental > Terrestrial > Soil > Wetlands > Permafrost | place: Sweden: Abisko...
AGACAATAAGAAGCTGATGATGAGCATTCGTAAAGTTCTTGAAACGTTGGCTCAGAATCAAACTGACCGGGGCCATATCCCTTCCTTAGTGCATGACAAAGACGATCGCGGGGCAAGTGATACAACACCTTTATTTTTGTTAGGGGTTGGCATTTTCAGAAAAGCGACAGGTGAAACGGATTTCCTTCAGGAAGCTGTCGACAAATCACTGACCTGGATGGAGTATCAAAGCCCATCTGATCGTTTTCTGGTTGCACAACAACCTACAAGTGACTGGCGTGACGAACAATGGGTTACAGGGTATGGTTTGTTTGTAAACACATTGGTATATAGCTATCTGCGCATCTTTGGCAAATTCGAAAGAGCCGACAAGGTAAGACAGGAAATGGGGCGGTTTACTATTACGGCAGGAACCTCACACCGTCATGTGCATGAGGGACTTGTCGTAAAACACAAACCTTACTATGCATTCTGGTCATACAAGATTCATAGTAGCGAACGATTCGACCTGCTCGGAAACAGTATCGCTATACTCTCCGGAATAGCATCACCTTCGCGGGCTGACGAAATGGTTTCCTGGATAGAGGAAGAATGTGCCGAAATGCAAAAAAAAGGTGAATTAGCAGTGAATTTGCCTCCGAATTTTTTCCCTTATATCAAACGAGAAGATCCCGACTGGCTTCCGCGATATTCATTATTTAATAATCCCGGTGAATACCATAATGGAGGAATATGGCCTTTTATTTGCGGTTTTTATGTGGCTGCTTTAGTTGCAGCAAAAAGATATACACTTGCCGGCGAAAAGCTTTTAGCACTTACTCAATGCATAAAAATCTCGAATACCGGAACGATCGAATATGGATTTAACGAGTGGTTAAAAGCACAGGATGGCAAACCCATGGGACAGGATTGGCAAACCTGGAGCGCTGCACTTTACCTTTATGCCGCTAAATGTGTTGAGGAAAAAAGAACCCCTTTTTTTGAGGAGATTCGCACTTGTCCAAAGGAATCAAAAACAACTTAGTGGATGCTTCAGTCTTCCGACTCCTGTCTTCCAACTCCATTATACCCCAATGTGTGAATGATGTAATCCTTTTCTGCAATTGTGTAACACTTTCTGTTTCAAATAAACTCACATTTGTGAAGTGAATATTCTATCACTATTTTAAAATTTTCAAAATGAAATCGTTAAAAAAAATCAGATTTGGGAAAGTATTGACATTGGTACTTGTAGTCTTTATGCTATCATGGATAACCCTTTTTTCTTCCTGTTCCGCAACCATTGAGACACCGCGACATGTCAGAACGAATGTTGTTATTGAGGGTCAAGTCGGAAGTGACCATCATCAGGAGAGGCTTGATCGTCGGGAGAAACGTCGGCATCATGATGAGAATTAGTGTGATAAATTTTTGATAGCAGTTAAATCTCCGAATTTAAAAAAAGTTCAGCAATGAATAAATTTTGGACTTTTTGAGCAAAGTGGTTGGAGTTGCAAAGCCAAAAACAAAATAATTCAGTAGTTTAGCAAAAAAATAAGAAAATGAAAATTCGCATTAGTTTGCTATTTTTATTGTTACTAAGGATCTTTCCGGCTGATAGTCAGGATATACTTAATCCTCACATTAAGCCCAATACTGCTTTTATTGCAGGCGAAAAAATTACTTATCAGATCAGGTATGGAATTATTGTTGGTGGAATAACTACGCTTTCGATTACCGATACGATGTACCACAATAAGCCAGTTTTCCACGCTTATGCAATAGGTGAAACTACCGGAATGGCCGACAAAATTTATGGTGTCAAAGATATTTATGAGAGCTGGTTCGACAAAGAAACCAATTTGCCATATAAGCAAATTCGGAATATCAAAGAAGGTCACTACAAGCATTACAATGAGGTTACTTACAATCGGAGAGAAAATACCGTCCATTCAAAACTTACCGGAGTGCACAGCGTTCCCGAAAAGATTCTCGATTTGGCTTCCACATTTTATTACCTGCGCCGTATCGATTTTTCAAAGATAAATGAAGGTGATGTGCTATTTGTCAATATATATTTTGCTGATGAAATATTTCCTTTTCGCCTCAGATACAGGGGGAAAGAAAATGTGAAAACTAAATTTGGAACCATTAATTGCATTAAGATTAGCCCGGTAGTCGAAGTTGGACGGATGTTTAAAAGGGATGATGATTTAACAATTTGGTTTACTGATGATGGCAACAGACTTCCAGTGATGGTTCGCATGGACATTCGTATTGTTGGAGCCGTATTCTTAAAACTCATCAAATATGAGAATACTGCCAGTCCGATGGTATTTCAGTAGTAAAGACGTTCCCTGTTAAAAGACTTTGAAATGTGTGAATTATGTAATTTATCTTAAAAATTATATAACAATTTCAACTTCAGGAATACTCAACTTTGTAACTTCAATCACCTTGAATGATTATTTATTTGTAAAATCAGTTGTGAAAGCGTACAAAGGATTATTTAAAGACTTGAATTTCAATTTGACAATTTCGACCACGCACATTGAATAAGATGTGTTTGTAAAGATTTTTTTAAAAAAACTTATCGTTGTTGCCATTGTCATATTCAATAATTCAATTACCTTTATTATTTCAATTTTTTCGTAAAATATTGTTTCAAATCTAATACTAAAGAAGTAGTTATGAAAAAGCTTAGTTTGTGTATTGTTGCATTAATGATGTGTTCTGCACTATCTTTTGCACAGGATAAAGCAAAATCCGATCCTGCGGACACGAGATGGGAAGCCGGCCTTAACATGGGTATTGCGAACTTCGCAGGCGATTACAATATGTACAAAGATGCACGCTTTCACCATTTCAATTTTTGGAAGAGTGATATGGATTTTGGCATCGGAGCCTCTGTGAAAAAGAATTTTTCTCATGTTTTTGCCATGGAACTGGGATGGAATTATACCAATCTTACCGGTACGTGGAAATATCTCGGTTGGACAAATATTCCACCTTTCAAAACGGAAGTTAATGAATATGATTTAAATTCTGTTTGGAATTTATCAAATTTATTCTCAAAGATTAAATCTGACCGTAAGATCTACTGGTATGCTAAGGTGGGGGTTGGAGTTTCTCACGTATGGAAGAAGAGTGGTGATGCTTTAATAAATAATAGTTCGAACTTGAAACCAACTATTCCGCTTGGTACAGGTGTTGTTTTCCGTTTAAGCGACAATGTGAAGTTAAATATTGGTACTCAGTGGAGCTGGATAAATACCGACAAATTGGATGGTCATATAACCGTAGCGACACACGATCCGGCCAATACCCTTGCTGATGTTTACGAAACTAAGCTTTATACTCACGTTGGTCTTTCTTACGCTTTTGGAAAGAAAAAGAAACCAGCACCAGTAGAGGCACCAAAACCAGTACCAGTACCGGAAGTAAAACCGGAAGTAAAACCTGTACCACCACCTCCGCCACCACCAGCACCGGCTCCTGTAGTTGAACCCGTTAAACCGACTGTCGTTGGTAATACATATAAGATCTTATTCGGATTGAACTTTGCATTCGACAAATGGAATCTTGACAAAAATTCTGCCACTGAGCTTGATCGTTTGGTAAAAGATATGACAGATAACCCGAATGTCGATGTTGAAATTAAATCGTATACCGATTCAAGAGGCGCAGCAAGTTACAATATGATATTATCCCAAAAACGTGGTAAGTCTGTTAGTGACTATCTGATCAAGAAAGGTATAAGCCCTTCAAGAATTAAATCGCTGGCATTTGGTGAAACACAATTACTCAACAAATGTGCTGACGGTGTTCCTTGTACAGCAGCGGAACATGCCGTTAACCGTAGATCTGAAGCTACACTCGTTATTTGGAAGAAAGACTAAGACATTTACCCCGATTGCGGGGGATGTTTAAGATAAAAATGAAGAGAGGTTGCTATTTGGCAGCCTCTCTTTTTGTAGATGGTAATTATACTTGGGAGTTGGGATTAGGGCATAATTTTTGTAGGATATTTTGCTGCGAGGAAAAGGAATGATTTTTCGATCTATTTGAAAAACGGTTAAAAAAATATCTGCAATGAAAAAGCTAATTCTACTTACTGCATTTATCGGTTTGTCTATGACACAAGCATTTTCACAAACCGTGGAGCAATTTAAAATAGGTACTACTTTCAGAGATCGTTCAATCTTAAGTTTTCAAAACCCATTCAAACTTAGCGATACAATACATTTTAACCATCCATTTGGTGGATCGCTGAGTCCCAGGTATCTTCTTTTTCCCGGATTTTCAGAAAGAAATTTTTTCCCTAAACAAATCCCGATTGACAATCTTGTGGGAATGCAGTCGTATGACAAAATGCCTTGTTTTAAACCATCCGGAAATTTTCCAATGCCGGTTGCTAAACCTGATTCAACTATCAGGTATTCGATACTGATTAAGAGGTACTAATTGGAAGACGTTGAAGAAATAATTTATGAATGTTTTTCGGCTCCTGCCAAAACCGCTTTAAAAACACGCATAAAATTGCCGCCCCATATTTTTCGAATCTGCTCTTCGGTGTAGCCCCGTTTCACGAGTTCAAGGGTGATGTTTCCCATCTCGCTTACGTCATAACAACCGGAGACTTCACCCCCACCATCGAAATCGGTTCCAATTCCGACATGATCAATACCTGCAATCTTCACAATATGATCGATGTGATCGACAACATCTTTTACATTTGCCAATTTCTGGGGGAAATCTTTTGAAATTTTATGCCATGCCTCATTGCCTGCCCTCTCCTGTTCAGGAGTCAGTCCCTGAAAATTATTGTATTTCACGCGCAAAGCAGCTCTTGCAGAGTCTCGTCCCGGATTTGGATCGGGCGTCTTCACGTAATCGGTAAGGATACACATTTGAATCACACCGCCATTTTTGGCGATTGCACGAAGGCCATCGTCGGTCAGATTGCGTGGATTATCGCAGATAGCCCGTGAGCAGGAATGACTAGCAATAACCGGAAATTTGGTGATTTTCAGCACGCCAAAAAGTGATGAATCAGAAATATGCGAAACATCGACGATCATCCCAACGCGGTTCATCTCTTTTACAACATCGACCCCAAACGTTGAAAGTCCGTTGTATTCAGGACCCTTTTTGTCTGTTGAAGAGTCGCATATATCGTTGTTGGAAGTGTGGCATAGCGTGATGTAACGTACACCAAGTTGCCAGAATTTTTCGATCATCGAAATGTCGCGTCCAATTGCATACCCATTTTCGATACCAATATAGATCGCTCTTTTGCCTGTTTTTTCAATGGCATAACCATCTTCGGGCGTTCTTGCCAATTGGGCAAGTTCGGGTGCTGATTCCACACTTTTATAAATTGCTTTCGTAATATCAAATGCCTTCTTTATTGCAATGGCATGGCCCTCTTCGGTTCGTTTTCCCTGGCTTAGGAAAACAGCCCAAAACTGTGCATCCAATCCCCCCTCTTTCATTCTTGGAAAATCAACTTTTGTATCCGTTTTTCTTGCATCATGTCTTTCCGCTGCGTTAAAATCGGATGCCATAAGATTCATCGGTGTGTCGCAATGGGTGTCGATGGTAAAAACCGCATTGTGAATACGGGCTGCCTTTTGAACAAGCGTTTCCTTTTGCTCAGGTTGATAGGCAGTTGAAAGCAACATCAAAACTACAGAGAAAAACAAAATCTTCATAAGATGACTGTTAATGGATATTTTTAAATTGTCAAAAGGCCGAATTGTATATGAAACTATTTGTAGCTTGCCAGACGACTTAAGTATTTCCCAATGATATCAAATTCGAGATTAATTACACTTCCCTTATGGAAGCTATGGAAGTTAGTATGCTCGTAAGTATATGGGATGATTGCGACCTGGAATGAATTATCTTTTGAATTTACTACCGTAAGGCTTACACCATTTACCGTTACAGAACCTTTTTCTACTGTCATATAACCCTGACGCGCCTTTTCGATATTGAAGTCGTATTGAAAGGTGAAATACCAACTTCCGTCTGATTCTTCCACTTTATTACAGACCGCAGTTTGATCGACATGACCTTGAACGATATGTCCATCTAGGCGACCGTTGATCATCATGCTTCGTTCGAGGTTCACTTTGTCACCCACATTCAGCAATCCAAGATTAGTTTTTAATAAAGTTTCCATGATGGCTGTTACCGTGTAGGAAGTGTCAGTTTTGTTCACGACAGTGAGGCACACCCCGTTATGTGAAAGACTTTGATCGATTTTTAATTCGCCGACAAAATCACAGTTTAAAGTCAAGTGAACATTCTCGCGTTCTTTTTTGATGGCTACTACCGTACCCATTCCTTCGACAATTCCAGAAAACATGTTGCAACAGTTTAAAATTTGTGACGAAGATAACTTTTTTACAATCAGAGTGAACTGTTTTTATTACCTTGCGGCATAAAATTTTAATAATATGGCAACTTCACGTACAATTTATATTGGTGAGCTTCGGACTGAGAATGAACATATTCGCTCGGGACAAAAACTGATTACCGATGCACCTGTTGATAATCAGGGAAAAGGTGAGGCGTTTTCACCAACCGATTTAGTAGCAACAGCTTTAAGCGATTGCATGATGACTATTATGGGAATTAAGGCAAGGGATAAGGGTCTTGACCTAACGGGCACTACCATTGAAACAACTAAAATAATGTCATCAGAACCACGGCGAATCGGCGAAATCATCGTCGGGTTCACATTTCCGAAGAACAATTTTTCGGACAAGGACAAGACGATCCTGGAGGCGGTGGCAAAAACTTGTCCGGTAGCATTGTCACTGCATCCCGATATTAAGCAGACCGTTAAGTTTAATTGGTGATATCAATGGAGCAACCTGACCAAAAAATCATTACTTTTCTGAAGAAACATCATGTGATGACACTTGCAACATCTGTTGACCAGCAACCATGGTGTGCAAATTGTTTTTACGCATTTGATACCGAAAAGATGTCATTGATCTTCACCTCCGATTTCGAAACAAGGCATATCAGAGAGGCCATTCAGAACACCAAAGTTGCAGGAAATGTGGTTTTAGAAACCAGCGTCATCGGGAAAATTCAGGGAATTCAGTTTACAGGTGAATTGATTTTGCCTCAGGGTGATGAAACGGAACGGGTGAATTCAATTTATTTAAAGCGATTTCCTTTCGCCGTTCTGATGAATACAAACCTTTGGGAATTAAGAATTGATTATGCAAAGATGACTGATAACCGGCTGGGGTTTGGAAAAAAGCTGATCTGGGAAAGGTAATTCGACGATTTGACAATTCGTTAATTCGACGAAGGAGACTATGCTTCATCGGTAGTTTCATTGTCGAATCGTCACATTGTCGAATTATCTAATTATCTAAACATATCCGGAATAAACCGAAAAGCCATTATTCCACTCTGTTCCCTTAATTTACTCCAGCTATCAACTTCAAAATCGATGCCGACTGTTGAACAGGTGGGAACATCGTCGTTGAAATCCCGGAGAAGGAAGTGCATATAATAATAGACTGTGGGGTTGTGGCCAAATACGATGATCGTTTCTTTTTCATCTTCAAGCTCCTTAAGCATTGAGAGGAAGTTTTCTGAAGTCTTTCCGCTGTAGAGTTTCTTTTCAAAAAGAATGCTTTTTCTGGGATAACCTAACGTGTCGGCAAAAATCCAGGCTGTCTGACTGGTTCGCACTGCCGGACTGGCAATGATCAGATTGGGATGAATATTCAATTTCTGAAGTTCAAGGCTAATTGCCAGTGCATCCTCTTCACCTCGTTCACTTAATATTCGGTCATAATCCTGATCGTAACCGTGTGAGACACTTTTTGCATGACGTATAAGGATCACTCTTTTCATTGTGTTGTATTTTGAATTATCAATCAATAAAATGTCTTTATTCTTTCTGGAAAGGAAATCCGAAAACAAAGCTACTGGCTACTTGCAACTAGCGACTTGCCTCCCAAATCAAGCATAAAGTTGCTTTTATGGAATTTTTGATTAATAAGCGAAAATGATTTCTTCAACTCCAGATTTAGATTCCAGCAAGCTGCCAGTAGCGAACCGCCAGCTGCCAGATCTATTAAAAAGCTCGTAAAAATATTTTGTCACATTGATTTTTAGAGTGAGTTTTTCTCTAACTCTTTCCAAACCAAAGCGCTTGCACCTACAATAGCTACGGAACCCTCTTTTAGTTTTGACGGGAGGATTTTCACCTTGTTGCGAAATGTTGGGAGTAGATGTCGTTCCATGCTCTCTTTGGTCGGTTTGAATATATAGTCACCGGCAGCAGCAGCACCTCCAAAAAGGAAGATTGCCTCAGGGCTCAGGTAATGAACCGTATCAGCTAACGAGCGTCCAAGTAATTCCCCTGTATGTTGAAACACCTCTTTTGCTATTGGATCACCATTTTCGGCAGCATCAAATACTATTTTGGCCGTCATTTCAGCATATGGGATTTTTGCTAATTCACTTTCGGTGGCATTGTGCTGGGCAAGAAGCTCATAGACTGTTCTTTTGATGCCGGTAGCCGAACAATAGGCTTCGAGGTGCCCGTAACCACCACAACCACATAATCTTCCGTTAGGGACTAAAGTGGTATGTCCGCACTCTCCGGCAAAGCCGTCGGCACCATAAACAAGGTCCCCGTTTACAATTAATCCACTTCCGAGACCTGTTCCCAACGTAATCATTACGAAGTTTTTCATTCCCTTGCCGCCGCCATAGATCATTTCTCCCAAGGCTGCTGCATTGGCATCATTTGTGAGTTTAACATATTTAATATCAGGAAATTTATCCTGAATAAGCTCTGCGAGATATACCACTCCGACGAAAGGTAGATTGGCAGCATTTTCGATTGTCCCATTGTAATAATTGCCATTTGGGGCTCCGATTCCGATGCCTACGACTTCAATTTCCGGATTGATCTGTTTTACTGTGTCAATCGCAGTCTTTATCTCAGTGGTTAAACTTGCGATGTATTTTTCGGTCAGATCTACCGAAATGGCTTCAGTCATATTAGGATTTTCCCTTTTCTGGGGAGTCGCCATTTGTGGTTTTTTTTCGTACAAAACGTTGCCTTCCCGATCAACCACGCCAATTGCAGTATTTGTACCGCCAATATCAATTCCAATTGCTACTTGCCTCATATTTAAAAGTATAGTTAAAAATTAAATGATTTTTTTTGTCAGTTAAAATAAAACCTAAAATTACAGTTAAAAATCAAAATGATTGAAAAAAGAGGGAGGAATTATCCAAATTAACGATGAAAGAAATAATTCCCTGCGATAGATTATTATTTATAATTTTATGACCATCAATTTAAATAGTAAAATAATGAACTATCTTCCTGAATATGACCGGTATGACAATAAGATGAACTACAGACGATGTGGTCGCAGCGGTATCAAATTGCCTGAAATCTCTCTTGGACTGTGGCATAACTTTGGAGGTGTCGATGTCTTGGAAAACGGACGCGCCATGCTTCGATACGCATTTGATCAGGGCATTACCCATTTCGATCTTGCTAATAACTATGGTCCGCCACCCGGATCGGCGGAGGAAAACTTTGGTGTAATATTTAAGAAAGATTTTCTCCCGTTCAGAGAAGAGCTGATTATTTCGACAAAAGCGGGTTACCTGATGTGGCCTGGACCTTATGGTGAATGGGGGTCACGCAAGAATCTGATATCCAGTCTTGATCAGAGTTTAAAAAGGATGGGACTTGAATATGTTGATATTTTCTATTCACATCGTCCTGATCCCGAAACGCCGCTAGAAGAGACGATGATGGCCCTTGATCATGCGGTGCGTTCCGGAAAAGCACTCTATGCCGGCATCTCAAATTATCCGGCTGAATTGACAAAAAAAGCTTCGGCAATATTGAGGCAACTTGGTACTCCCTGCCTGATCCACCAACCAAAATATTCGATGTTTGAACGTTGGGTAGAAAATGGTTTATTGGATGTAGTGGAAGAAGAGGGCATTGGCGTAATTGCATTCTCTCCTTTGGCTCAGGGACTTTTGACGGATCGGTACCTTGACGGGATTCCAGAAGGTTCAAGAGCCGCAAAATCGTGGGGATTTTTACAGAAAGAACAGGTTGAACCGGCCATTTTAAAAGTCAGGCAGTTGAATGAAATCGCGAAAGGCCGTGGACAATCATTGGCCCAAATGGCAATCGCATGGTTGTTAAAAGATCAGAGAGTAACCTCTGTCCTGATTGGCGCAAGCTCTGTTGCCCAGCTTAAAGATAATCTGGCCACCCGGAACAACCTAATATTTTCGAACGAAGAGCTGAAAAAAATTGAAGTGATTTTAAAGGGTTAAAAATGAGTTCATTTTTCTTAGCGGCTAAATCAATTCTTCCCCTTTTTCTTGTTATCCTTACCGGGATCGGGATGGTTCGTATCAAAGCGGTTCATCCGGGGTGGGTTGACGTTCTGAACAAGTATGCTTTATGGATTGGATTGCCTTCGCTGATCTTTGTTGCTTTGGTTCGCCTTGATTTCAGATTCAGTGAATATTCAAGTTTGATTCTGTCGAATTCCATTTATCTGGTTGTTTGTATATTGCTGACATTCCCGGTAAGTGCACTTTTTAAAACTTCAATAAAAACAAAGCGGACACTTTTTTTGCTTCTTGGCTTTGGAAATATTTCATATCTGGGAATTCCTTTGATAACCAGTGCGCTGGGTGCGGAAGCGCTTGGTTCGGCCATACTTATTTCAGCTGTATATCCTATCTGGATGTTTACGTTAGCGATTGTTTTGATCGAATTGACCGGACACGAAAAGGTACATATCCTCACTATACTTAAGAAACTTGGAACAAACCCGCTTCTTATTGCTGTTTTTTTGGGTATGCTGGCTTCTTATTTTAAATTCCCCGTTCAGGGAGCGGTGATGAAAACACTCGATCTTTTTGGACAGTCGGTGACGGCGGTCGTTCTGTTTTCATTGGGGATCTTCCTCGGATCACAGGAAATTGGGAGCCGAAAAGAATGGTGGCCTGTCATCGGGCTTTCAATGGTGATCATGATTTTACTGCCCGGAATCTTCTATTTTTTGGCAAAGGGATCGGGCATGACAACCATTCAGTTTCGTGCATCAATTCTCGATTCGGCTATGCCGATGGGACTTACAGCTTATGCCATGACGGAACAATATCAATTAAATGCCTTGCTGACAGGTAGATTGGTGATTCTTTCGACAATTCTTGCTGCGATCATTCTTCCGATATGGATTGTGGTTACTGCATGAAGGCGCTTAAAGCGGCGTAATACTTCCTCCTAGCCTTCAAAAACTTTTTTAAAATATTTTATGGCGCAATCCTGAAGTGTTTTCAGTTTTAGTTCTTCAGCAATAATCGGTGCAAGTGCTTTTTGACGAAATACGGGCCATCCTTCGTTATCTTCGCCATGCAATTCGACCAATCCCATCTCCTGGTAAAGGGTGCAGCTCCCCAAATTGATCAGGTTCAGCTTCTCTTCTTTCGAGAATTGTTTAAAAATTAATCCGCGTTCGCGGATTCCGACAAGGAAAAGTACCCCATTTAAATCGACATCGATTCCAAACATCCCGCTCAGGTGTTCGCATAAATCTTTCCAGTTATCAGGTGCCTTCATTTTTTTGACTTTTCACAAAAATACGAATATTAGTTCTTTGTTAAGAATCAAAAGATTTGGAATAGAATGATCTGTTAAAGGGGCAAAAATTTTACTTTTGTGATTGCAATATTCCAAAAGGTTAATCTTTGAGGATTTCACTAGTTAGAACAAATAAGATGAAGAACTTACGAATCGTTGATATTTTGAAATCGGGACAGGTGGGTGCCGCGATAACTGTTAAAGGTTGGGTTCGTACCCGACGTGGAAGTAAAAATGTAAATTTCATTGCCTTGAATGATGGCTCGACGATTCATAATTTGCAGATCGTTGCTGATGTTGAAACCTTTGGCGAAGAGCTATTCAAGAGTATCAATTCAGGTGCTGCCATTGGAGCGACAGGAATACTTGTTGCATCGGGTGGTTCAGGTCAGGCAGTTGAATTGCAGGCCACAGCTATTGAGGTGATTGGTGTAGCTGATCCTGAAAAATATCCGATTCAACCGAAACGACACTCGCTTGAATTTTTACGCGAAGTGGCACATCTTCGTCCTCGAACGGCTACCTACAGCGCCATTTTCCGCATCCGTCATGCGATGATATTTGCCATTCATAATTTCTTCAACGACCGGGGATTTTATAATGTCCACACCCCAATTATTACAAGTTCAGATGCCGAAGGTGCCGGCGAAATGTTTCGTGTTTCTACCCTTCCGGCCAAGGATGCACCCTTGAATGAAGAAGGGAATGTCGATTTTAGTCAGGATTTCTTCGGCAAAGCAGCAAACCTCACTGTTTCGGGACAGCTCGAAGGAGAGTTGTTTGCGATGGCATTATCAAGGATTTACACTTTTGGACCGACTTTCCGTGCCGAGAATTCGAACACCTCACGCCACCTTGCTGAGTTTTGGATGGTTGAGCCTGAAGTTGCTTTCTTTGATCTGAACGACAATATGGATCTGGCAGAGGAATTTCTAAAATACCTGATCAGGTATGCTTTAGAGCATTGCATGGACGATCTGATCTTCCTGAGCAGCAGATTGGTCGAGGAAGAAAAAAATAAGCCGGCCGATCAGCGTTCGATGGAGCTGATTGAAAAATTAAAGTTTGTAGCCGATAATGATTTTGTCCGGCTCACTTATACCGACGCGATCGAAATACTTAAAAATTCGAAACAAAATAAAAAAGGAAAATTTCAATATCCGATAACTGGTTATGGGGCTGATTTACAGAGCGAACACGAACGGTTTCTTGTAGAGGTAGAGTTTAAAAAACCAGTGATTCTGACCAATTATCCGAAAGAAATCAAAGCTTTCTATATGCGCATGGACGATAATGGAAAAACGGTTTCGGCAATGGATGTATTATTCCCGCAGATTGGGGAGATCATTGGTGGTTCACAGCGTGAAGAGCGGTTCGACATGCTCGAAAAACGGATGGATGAAATGAATATTCCAAAAACGGATATGGAATGGTACCTCGATACCCGCCGGTTTGGCGGATGTCCACATGCCGGGTTCGGTCTTGGATTCGAGCGACTTCTCCTTTTTGTAACGGGAATGGGTAATATCCGTGATGTGATACCATTTGCCCGGACACCTAAGAATTGCGAGTTTTAATCAGAAAGTTGGAAGGCAGAAGTCTGAAGATGGAAGTTTGTAAAGAAACAGACAATTGGCAAGAGTGATTTATTCTCATTTTCTCATTTTCAAATTGACAACAGCCTATTTCTATAAGTAATCGATATGAATGACCCTGGAGAATCTATTCTACCGGGGTTTTTTTCGTTCACTTCGAATGCTCGCTAAAAATTTTTAACTTTCGGACGGAATAAGGATACAACAAGTAATGCAGAAATTAAGTCTTCAACAGAAACTACTTCAAAAGCTCTCTCCGCAGCAGATACAGGTTATCAAGCTGTTGGAGTTGCCTGGTTTGATGTTGGAGCAACGGATCAAAAAAGAGCTTGAAGAAAATCCTGTTCTCGAAATCGAAAATGAAGAGTTCGGATCGGCCGAAGATGACTATTCAAATGATTTAAAAACGAATGAGGACCACGATAATGAAGAGTTTTCGGTAAGCGATTACCTGAACGAAGAGGATTATCCGGCCTACCGTTACAATACACAAAACACATCGAAAGATGATAAAGCTACCGATATTCCATTTTCGGATGGCACCTCCTTTCACGAGTACTTGCAGGATCAGGTAAGCATGGAGATGCTTGATGAACGCGAGAGCATTCTGGCAGAGCATATTATTGGTAATATTGATGAAGATGGTTATTTGAGACGCGATATTGCCTCGATTGTCGATGATCTTGAGTTTACCCAAAATGTGAAAACCAACGAAATCGAACTAATCCGGATTCTGAGAATCATTCAGGAACTTGACCCACCCGGTGTTGGTGCCCGAAATCTCAGGGAGTGCCTTCGGATACAGGTTTCGAGGAAGAAGGAACAAAGATCGGAAGTCAAACTGGCGGGTCAAATTCTGCGCGACGCATTTGACGAATTTACCCGTAAGCACTTCGATAAGATTGCTCGGAAATTTGGGGTTGATGAAGAGACTTTAAAAGGAGCCATCGACGAAATTCTTAAACTAAATCCAAAACCCGGAAGTTCGTTCAGTAACAACATCAGTCAGGGAAATCAGGCGATCATTCCCGATTTTATTCTTGAAGTTGTTGATGATGAACTGCAACTTACTTTAAATCAGCGAAATGTGCCAGAGTTAAACATCAGTCGTCATTATGCAAATATGCTCCGTTCTTATAACGATAATCGTAAGGCGATGACCCGCGATGTGAAGGAAGCTGTCCTGTTTGTCAAGCAGAAGATTGATTCAGCCAAATGGTTTATCGATGCAATCAGGCAGCGCCAGGAGACCCTTATGCTTGTGATGACCGAAATTCTTATGTATCAGAAAGAGTATTTTATGGAGGGTGACGAAACGAAAATGCGCCCCATGATATTAAAGGATATTGCTGATCGAACCGGACTTGATATTTCGACCATCTCAAGAGTGTCTAACAGCAAATACATTCAAACCCATTTCGGGATATATCCGCTAAAATTCTTTTTCTCCGAGTCGATGCAAAAAGAGAATGGTGAAGAGGTTTCGACGCGCGAAATCAAATCAATATTAAAGGAATGTATTGATAATGAGAGCAAACGCAAACCACTTAATGATGATGATCTCACACAGATCCTTAACGATAAAGGGTATGAAATAGCGCGCCGAACCGTGGCAAAATACCGCGAACAACTCGATATTCCCGTCGCCAGGATGCGAAAGGAACTTTAGGTAATGAATTTATAACCGATACCTTTAAGTGTCCTGATATGATCATTCCCTATTTTTTCGCGTAACTTCCTGATATGAACATCAATTGTACGGTCGCCTACAATAACATTATTGCCCCAGACACCTTTGTAAATTTCGTCGCGCGTGAATACCTTATCGGGTTTGGAGACGAGCAGTGACAGAAGTTCGAATTCTTTCCGTGGCAAAGTGAGTTCTCTTCCTTCAATGATTAGGACATAACGCTCTTTATCGATCACCATATTGCCGATATTCAGGATCTTATCATTTTCGGTTGTGTCGGTACTTACTCCCCCCGATCTTTTTAGCAAAGCTTTTACACGACTGATTAAAACTTTTGGGCGGATTGGCTTTGTGATGTAGTCATCGGCACCAGCCTCGAAACCGGCAATCTGGGAATAGTCTTCACCCCTGGCGGTCAGGAATGC
>Ga0302296_1001711_pt1 | contig 15356 bp, 11 predicted proteins | sample III_Fen_N3_1_FD_194546 | JGI IMG/M metagenome (GOLD analysis project Ga0302296, IMG submission 194546) | Peat permafrost microbial communities from Stordalen Mire near Abisko, Sweden - III_Fen_N3_1 | ecosystem: Environmental > Terrestrial > Soil > Wetlands > Permafrost | place: Sweden: Abisko...
TATTTTGCAAGGTTCGGCAACAGGCACCGAAGTATATAGTGAAACGCAAACCCCAACCACCAATGCAAACGGATTAGTAAGCATTGAAATAGGCGGAGGCACAGGCTTTAGTTCTATAGATTGGAGCACAGGTAGCTATTTTATTAAAACCGAAACAGACCCAACGGGCGGAAACGCTTACACAATTACAGGAGCAAGTCAGTTGTTAAGCGTACCTTATGCATTATATGCAAAAACTTCGGGTAGTAGCACTACAGGACTCAAAGGCGACCAAGGAATACAAGGAGATCAAGGCAGTAAAGGGGATACCGGCTTGCAAGGAATAGCTGGAGTAGACGGTAAAAATGGAACAAATGGTGCAGTTGGTGCTACTGGTTCTCAAGGAGCTGATGGAAAATCGGCATATCAACTTTGGCTTGATGCAGGTAATACTGGCGATATGGCTGCCTTTATTGTAGGCAACAAAGGTGCAACAGGCGACCAAGGTATTAAGGGTGAAACAGGATTAACTGGTGCAAAAGGTGATAAAGGTGACCAAGGTAATACAGGTCTTCAAGGTTCTGATGGAAAATCGGCATATCAACTTTGGCTTGATGCAGGTAATACAGGTGATATGGCTACTTTTATTATAGGCAATAAAGGAACAACAGGCGACCAAGGAATAAAGGGTGATAAAGGCGATATTGGTGCACAAGGAATACAGGGGATAACTGGTGCTGATGGCATAAATGGAACAAATGGTATCGATGGAGCTATGGGTCTTCAAGACCCCATAGGTTTAACTGGTGCTACGGGAGCAGGAACCGTTGCAAGCCCTTATGTGGTAAACGCAATAACAAGTTTAAATTTAACGCATTATGCAGGTGAATTATATGGCGGTGGTGTCGTATTTTGGGTTGATCATACTGGTAATCATGGCCTTATTTGTAGTATGATTGACCTCAGTACTACCCAAATCTGGAGTAGTGTTACCACAATATTAGTACCTGCCCCTGGTGCATTAAGCGAGTGGGACGGATTGGCAAATACAAATGCAATAATAGCTCAAAGCACAACCAGTGCTGCGAACCTATGCAAAACATACACCAATATCGATTATGGCACAGGCACTTATTCCGATTGGTATTTGCCAGCACTAGACCAATTAAATAAATTATATGATGCTCGATATGAAGTTCAAAAAGCTATTGAAAGCGATGGAAACAATGCAACTATTATTATCTCAAAAGTGCGCTATTCGTCGTCGACTGAGAATGACATTAACGCCATATTCTACTTCTCCATGGCAGGAGGCACTTATAACACCACAACTAAGGACTATCCCTTTAGTATTCGTGCCGTTCGAGCTTTTTAATTGTTTAATAATCAAGTCGTAACTGTGATTTACTAGATTTGTAAGGTTGTTTAAAAATCACTACAATCAAATAAATCACAGTTATGATTTTGAACATCGGTAAAAACAAACAATAAGTCAAATACCTTAAAGTATTCGTGATTTTAAAGTAACGGTTCTTATTCAAACGCTGTGCAAGGATATAAATAATTGACAGCGTTTTTTTAGTTATACAATGAAACTACTATCATTATTTGAAATAACCTTCGTCTACGATAAGTGGGGTTTATAAATAAGTGAAGTTCAACGAAGGCTCCAAAAACAACCTGTAGTCTGAAAGAATAAAGGAATATTTAGATTGGAGTCCGTATAAAACGGGGGAGTTCTGGAAATATTTATGGGATGATATAAATAAAGACAACTTAGCTCACCTTATAAATTATATTTATCACAATTAAAATAGAGTTCAATTGCTGACACAAAACATTAATTTATAAAAAAACAAAAACATGGAAAACAAATTGGAATTATTTCAAAGTAACGGTATTACAACTCTTGATTTCTCAAATCAAAAACACTACCAGTTTTATCTGAATTTATTTAATAGTATTGAATTAGAAGGGAAATATCCTCTCCTAAAAGCAATAATTGAAAATACTCGCGCCGAGCACATTAAAAACGGTGGTTGCGATTATAAAACCCTACTTCAAATGGGTTCTGATTTGAGTGTATCGGATACTTCGCCTTGGGTGGATGGTATTATAGTAGATTATTTATATCGTGACGCCAATACGCGAACTATATATGGCCAAATTACTGTCTCTTTAATTCAAGAACAAAGTAGCATAATAACACAAATACAATTAATGGAAGGGAATAAATCATACACCCAGGTGTTGAATAAAACAAGTACTGATGCTTGTCATCAAGTTTATACTTTTAACTATAGTGATATTAATTCCACTATAAAAATTGAAGAAATTGATGTTATCGTAACTGTCAGTCAGATATCTAACAATTTGCTTCTGAAAGCACAAACATTAAAGGTACAAAGTACATTTGAGTTAAACGAGAACACTCCGGTTAAAAAGATTGCTATCCTCGATCCTGAAAATATCCAAACAAGATTAGGCGATGCAATTATCGTTTCATACGGACGACAATCGAGCAGCGATACACCTGCTGATTACTACTACGATACTGTGCCTAACAATATTCAATTCCCATTTAACGGATTTGTTTTTTTAAAAGATAACTGCGTGTTTGATACTCACGGGGAAATTAATTTAAGCCTTGATTGTGGTAGTGGATTTACTGAATACAACAACACTTATGATGATGTTTTTAAAGTTTATGATGGTCTTGGTTTCAGTTGGAATTTTCCATTAGATTGGGGGCAACCTCTTAACGAAAACACTTACCTTCGGACTGCCCCAATTGTTTTGACTTTTCAGCTAGATTATCGCTACAAAGAAAATAACACTTACCAAAAAGATACGATCATTGTTTCCGGAATCCTTAACCCCGATTTCAAATCATTTCCATCGTTCCAACAAATGGCACAATTAAAATTTCAATGGGGTTGCCTTGGACGAAATACCCAAATAAAAATGGGAGATAAAACTGAAAAAAGAATCTCGGACATTATAGCTGGCGATTATGTGTACACATATTCCGGACAGATAGCAGCAGTTAGACAAGTACTCAAAGGGTTTGAAAAGGAAATACTGAGCATAACTACCGAGAGTGGCCACGCAATTTTAGCAACTCCACATCACCCATTCGCAACACGTGATGGGTTAAAGCAAGCTGAAAAACTAACCAGAGAAGATAAACTTCTTATGGAAAATGGAGACTATGAATTGATCATTGAGATGTATTATGTTCTTTATAACGATGATGTTTACAACCTAACGCTGATTGAGGAGTTTGATAAATTTTCCGTAATAGATGCCTGTCTGTTTGCGGATGGATTTGTTGTTGGAAACAACGATCATCAAAATCAGTCTGTTGCTCAAAACAAAAAAGACAAGGTAGCAATCCCGGAGAATCTAAAAATTGAACTAATTAAATTAAGTGAAGAGCAAAATAAGAGATAAACTATGCAAAACTTTAATCCATTATCTGATCAAGCTGTTCAATTCAGAGAAAATGCATATTTAATTACAGAGGTAATCCCTCAATTTCAATTCGATGGAATCTCTGCATTTACTTTTGGAATCACAATATTTATTAAAGAGAGCAATAGCTCGTCGATTATCTATAATCAAAACGATGGGTTTGAAATCGGATTCAATGATCTTTGTTTATATTTAAAAAGTCCTTTTGGAAACTTTCAAATAAACAATAATGATATTAACTTTAATTTGAATACCTGGTATACAATTTCAATATCATATGATTTATCCGTAATAAACCTATATGTAAATGGAATAAAAGCAATATGGTTTAGTAAGGAAACTAAAAACCAAGTGATACCTAACACCCAATATAATATTGGGAATAACTTCACAGGGTTCATTAAAAATTTATATGTCTACAACATTTGTTTATCTGACTCGGAAATACTGGTAAATTTCAACAATTCATTATGTAAAACAGACTCTCTGGTTGCATGGTTTGGATCTTCTGGTGTAAATTTTATTGATAAAAGTAAAAATAATATTCCAGTCAGTAGATCGAGCAATATGGCTAAATTTTGTAATATATGTTCTGGGCTAGATCTATCTCAGAAAGGATATATTAAATCAGATTGTTCATTCATTGACTACAGTTACTATTCTTTGCTTACGAAATTATATCTAAACAATAATTATGAATCTAATTCGTATACAATAATCACTAACACAGATAAAACAGACAAAAGTGGTTTCCGAATCTATGTTGAAAATATAAAAACTGATACTTTCAATTTGTTTTGCGAAATTCATATTCCAGAAAAAGAGCCCATAATCCTTAAATCTGCCACCACAATTCTCGGACAAAATTGGGTTGATATTGGACTAACCTCTGAAGATGGTAAAGTAGAGCTTTTCATAAATGGCAGCTCGGTCGCTTTTATTAATGGCGTTGATAAACTCTGGTTAAAAGGCAATAACACGCTTACGATTGGTGCTGGTTTAAATAATTCTACTCCGGCTGATTATATGAATGGCTATGTGGCTTATTTTAGTGAATTCTCAAAAATATTGACTTCTGATGACTTTGCACGTTATATGGAAAATTTACCGTTTGTATTAAGCAACTCCATTCAGTCACTCTATTATTTTGTGGATCCTACGCCTATCGAAAAAATGCATGATACAGCGTTTACTTACGAACAGGGAGCTTGCTTTTCTGTTTTTGCTGATATGCAACAAATTTCAACTCCAACCACTGTTTCAATTGAAATTGACAATGAAGGTTGTAAAGATTGGGACGAGTACACAGATAGCGAAAAATGGAGTATTCAGGAATATGCAGGCATTCTTGAGCCGTATATTGTTAATTGTGGATTATCTGCTGCAGTTCAAGGAGACTGGTTTAAAACTCCTGTGATTGCAAAATATATAAACAATTCAATAAAACAGAATCAAGCCTTTAATAATTATATAAATTTAGGTCCGAAAATTACTCCAAGTGATACGCGAGTGTTGTTGGTTGAATCAACAATTTTGATATCTGCAATTGCAATTATCTTTTCCGGAATATTAAAATCTGGCAGTAAATTTGGATTAGCTTCTTTACTCAATGGAATATTATCAGCAGCTTCTTTAGAATTAATTGCTGAGGGTCTTTGTGCTATAGCTGTTCTTGCAGGGCTTGCGTTACTTACAGCAGCCATCATTAAATCATTGCCTGATAGACCTACTCCAGATAATCCAGATCAGCTAATTATCACATTAATAGCCTCAAACTTTATTGTAAGCGACGATATAGCAGAAAGTGCCATTGATATTACAAAGGATGGCACAAAATCAATTCGTGAAGAAAGTTTTCAGGATGCAGTATGTTATGTGGTGAGCAATATAAAAAAACCATATATTAAGGTTAAAGTAAAATGTACACTTTCAACAAGACCGGGAGCAAATGTCATTTTAAAAGGAACAGAATTAAGTGATTCTTTATTAGGAAATGTTGTCTCCGACCCATTTACAATTGCACTGAATGAAATAAAGGAAATAAAACTTTATTTAAATGACAATAGATTAACTAAAGACAAAAAAAAGTATGCAACACCATGTCGAACTGGTACTGGGAGGTTGAATGTGAGGGTAAAAATATATTTATTCAAAATACGAAACAAACAGTATATACCGTATTTGATATCCCAAAAACTCCATGGAAATTAAAAGATCAGGGTATTAACTTACCGTGGACTGATGTGCTTGAAATTGCAGCAACATGGATTAACAAAAACTCGGAAAGTGATTTGAGTATTGACTCAATTTCAGAAAAACTAACAAAAGGAGTAAACGAATGTGGTTTCAAATTTAACCTTGATACAGGCGCGCCGGCTTATGTTAAAAACCCTAATGCTGAAAATGGAAATTTGAAATTGGACATCTACACCTTTAATCAAGATTTTAAATCGAAAAAAATGCCTGAGTTTGGAGTAAGTAGCCTTGATTGTTCTCTGCTTTTAGCAACATTAGCCAGACTGCATGGTGTTAAATTGAATCAAGTCACACTTTCTGGCGGAAAATTTAATCAGGGTTTTCATATTAATGATGTTCAGCCGATAGGTTATGATAAATGGATGCAACCTTATGCCAATATTACAGACCCAGTTGGTTTTTTGGGCTATCATAGTGTTGTCGTAAAAGATGATTTGCTAAATAACTGGTATAATCTCGATATATACGATGCTTGCTTTAAGCTTAACGATGGAGTTGGAAATGCAGTAATGCCGGTAAAAAAAGTTATGGGGCTAATTAGTTCTGACCAAAACGTAAGTCCTCTTGATGCGTTAACATATAGAGGGCTATTGGTCAAAACAGGTGAAATAAATTATGTATTGATGCCTGTAACAACTATGTGGGAAGTAATAACAGAAAAAAAAGATGAATTGTTTTCATTTGGTCTTATTAAAAATAAGCACAAATGAAAACAATAACATGGAACTCTCAAGGCTATAAGCCTGAGCAAATTGACAATTTATTACAGTTAGGATTTGATGTTATTTGTATTCAAGAAGCTGGTAATGGTCCTGGATTTGCACAATTTAGATGGGATAGTATAAACGAACGATTAATTATATTAACAGAATATAACGGCTATCACTGCATACAATGGGAGAATGATTTGGGGCAAAATAGTCGGTGTTCTATTGTGATGTTTATAAAGCCAGAGTTGGTTCAAGATGGCTTCGAAATTAAAATTTGTAATTACGATATGAGGATGAGACCTTTAATAGGTCTTATATTTAATGATAAATTTATTTCTACTACACATTGTCCAGCATTCAATTCTAACTTTGCCCAAAAAGTAAGAAACTATTTTGCACAAGAAATCATCAACTCATTATATGTCAAAGATTGGCAAATGGTTGGGGATTTTAATTGTGATTCAAGATATTTTCAGCAAATACCTCAAGGGGCGAAGATTGTTAGTCAATTAAAAGAAACACAGAAAAATGGTGGTATTCTTGATTATATGGTTAAAAAGGATAGTGGTGCTGATTTTGGAGTTGAAGTTGGTGAATATATGTCTGATCATAGAGTAATATTTTTTACTTAGGAAATCTGCTAGCTCGGAGTCTGTCTTGAAGTAAATGGGCTAACTGTTTAAGATATAAATGTACAATATCTATTTATCACATTGTTCTTATGGATGTTTATAGTTTAGATTATCGTAAATATATTTTGTGCTCAAAAACAAAATGTTACATGACTATTAAACGTTTATTCTTTTTTTAAACGGAAATATTTATATACCATAAAAAGGAACATTATTCAATTGTTTGCGGAATGGAAACAATTCATTGTTCATAAAGTTATACAAGCTATTGAAAACTATATATTTAATGAACTTAAAATGAATATGCAAATCATTTTTTCAGTAAAAAGTCTTCAATATTCATCCATTGAATACCATTTCGAGAGGTTTCAAAGCCTTTGTCGAGCGATAAAACCATTTTTGGAAAATGGTCATTAACAGCTTCAAGGGAAGAATATTCACGGTCTATAACTTTCCCATCAGTTAGTTGTGTGCATACTTGATAATATATTTTGTCAGTCCCTTTTTGAGCAATGAAATCAATTTCTTTTTCGCCAACTTTACCAATTGAAACCGAATATCCACGGGTTAAAAGTTCGAGAAAGACAATGTTTTCGAGTTGACCAGATATAGCTTCGGGTGTATAACCGACTGTAGCATAACGAAAGCCAATATCAGCCATATAGTATTTCTCATGTGTTTCAAGTATTCGTCTTCCTTTTACATCAAAACGGCGTACTTGCTCAAGAATCATTGCATTACAACAGTAATGAATGTAATTCAATACCGTATCGACAGAAACCGTGCGATGCTGCGATTTCATAAATAGAGAAATGTTTTTAGCCGTCGTTATATTTCCGCAAGTATCAATGATGTATTTTGTAATTAAATCAAGCATTGCAGAATCACGAATGTTGTACCGAACAACAACATCTTTGAGCAACACCGTACTATAAACCGATTGCAGATATTGTCGAATAATGCTGTCTTCCATTTCCAAATGATGGATGCCAGGAAAGCCTCCATATTTCAAGAACAAATCGAAATTCGATTCTTGATTCTGTGTGACATTCTTTGTTTTCAATAATTGTGTAAATTCGGCATACGAAAGGGTATACATTCTAAATTCAACATATCGACCCGATAAAAGTGTCGCCAGTTCTGATGACATAAGTCTAGCGTTTGAACCTGTTATAAAAATATCATAGTTTTGCTGTGCCAACAATGAATTTACAGCTTTTTCCCACGATTCGATTTCCTGAATCTCATCAATAAAGACGTAATATTTTGTTTTAGTTGCAACCGATTTTGAACTTATGTATGCATGTAAATCTTTATACGTAAGTATTGAATCAAATTCAAAAAGCTCTTTGTTAATAGAAATGATACTCTCTTCATCAATACCATTTTCTTTAATCAAAGCGATTAATTGCTGCATTAATGTGCTTTTGCCACATCGTCTAATTCCTGTGAGAGCTTTAATCATTGGTTTTCCAATGAATGGCTTAATCATATTTATGTACGAACTTCTATTTATCATTAGTCTATTGTTTTTACAAATATAGCATATAATCTCATGCTAGTCGAATAAATTATACAAATATGATTTTGTTCGACTATAAACGATTTACTTGTTAGTTTTCTTTGTTGATAGATTAGAATTTAAAGATAAATACAATTTCAATGTAGATCGTGTGTAATGGTCAATTATTAATTATTCGATTAACAAACGTATAAGATTAACAAAAACAATATTTTACGCTTTAATTTTATACGGCATTTTTATAAAATTATACGTTTATTGATTCCTTATAAACGTATAACAAACGTTTCCTGTAATTTTTATACGGATAAATAAAATAGTATTAAATAATTTATATCAAAGAAAATTACAATACTGATATTCTTATATTTACACGTTTATTAGACGCATATTAATTGGCTTACGACATTTCATTATTAATCATTTTTACAACTTCTTCCATTTCTAGTTCTTCAAAATATTTTCTAATAAATTTCAAATCATCATTATTTTTAGGTAATGTGCCTTTAAGTGGATTACGAACTAATTTGTAAATATTCCCATAATGTTTACTTGTTAGAAAATAGATAAATCGAGCAATTGCAGTTTTGTCAACATCTTTAACTTGACAATATTTCATAAGATAATGAACCGCTAAAACTTGTCGAGCCATTGTGAATTCTTCAATTTCTCTTTTGTGTTCTTCATTTGAGATAACAACATCGGAATCACTCATTTTATTTCCTAATGGCGTGTATTTCTGCTTTTCGGAATCAAGAAACTCCAAAAATAGTTCGCAGGTCTTATATTCTGCAAACGCCCAGATTATATCATCGTCAGAGTAATTATCGAGTAATTGGACTTCGTCTTTAGGTTCGGATGGTTCAATGTCATGTTCTATTCCCTCTTCATCGATATAAGTCTCAATAAGACAACTTTTATCATTTTATCATATTGATGCAGATTGAATTGCTTTTTACGTAGTTTCTTGACTGAAATAGAAACTGGAACACCAAGTCGATAATCATCTTGCATATCTTTTATTAATGACTGATACTCATCATTCCATTCATAGCGTAATTCGGTTGTTGCTTTCATTCGCATCTCATATTGTTCAATAGCGTATAGTTTGTCTTTTGCTCGCACAATACGTTTTTCATAAGCATTTTGAAATCGTTTATAATGTCTGTCAATATGTTGTTGCATTATGGTATCGAGATTTGTCTCCATCGGAATTATTTGTTTAAGGTTATACTTCTTCTTTTTATTTATAAAACGGGTAATTTCAAAATCTCTTTGCGTTTCTTTTCATCAATAATCTTGGCATAAATTTCGGTTGTAGAAATGTCGGTATGACCTAACAATTTGCTCACCGTGTAAATATCTATACCGCTTGTCAAACAGATTGTTGCAAAAGTATGTCTTCCAACATGAAAATGAATGTCTTTTTTCAATCCAGCTTTTGCAGCCCACAATTTTAAAAGATTTCGTCCATTTCTTTCCGATGGTAACTTCTCAAATATTTTGCCCGATAGATTTGTTTCCTTTTTCAATTCTTCCAAAACCTTGCAGGCTGAACCAGTTAGCGGAACTCGCAATAATTTACCCGATTCCTTTTGATTTTTAACTGGTCTAATTTGCATGATGTATTCTATTGTCCCATCTTCGGTTTGTTCTTCAATGATATTATCCCATCGTAGTTCCTGTAAATCGGAAATTCGAAGTCCCGTAAAGCAGGAATATAGAAAAGCCCAACGTAAGTGAGGATGCGATTCAAAAGGCGTTTTTACTAATGTCTTTACCTCTTCACTATCTAAGGTTATCCGCTCTGATTCTTGTAAAGTTGGTAACTTAAATTTCTCAAATGGATTGCGAGTAATTAAATCTTCTCTGAAAGCATCATTTAATCGTGCTTTAAGCGTTTTTAAATAACTAAATGAACCATTCTGCGACACATGCGTTAATAGGTAATCGTTAAATTCAGCAAGCCAATCAGCCGTTACATCACTAAATAATACAGGATTTCCACAAGTGAAATTCTTAAGATGAAAAAGAAGCGTTCGTAATCCGCTATCATGATATTTATAGTAGGTTTCGTCCAAATAATCAATAAGCGATTTATGCGTTGCCCTTTGCCGAGGTTTTACACCACATATTTCGCCAACAAGTTCTAATTCCCGTTTCGAACGTATATCTTCAACAAGCAACATTGTATCTCTATCCGAAGTAAGTATATTCTTTATTTTTGAATAATCCTTAGCTACCTGTAGATTCAAGAACTCATATTGCCGTTTCTTAAATCCATTGCTGTCCGATGAATATATGTCGAAATACAGACTGTAATTTCCCGATTTGAGAGGCTTATATCGTAGTGTTATCATTGTAGTAAAGTTTTTTGTTTTAAATCGAATTACAAGAATTGAGGGAACTTTGCAATTTCATCACGTTTCTTTTCATCAATTATCTTGGCATACACTTGTGTTATTTGTAAGTTTGAATGTCCCAACAACTTACTTACCGTGTAAATATCAATTCCCGAAGTAAGACTGAGCGTAGCAAAGCTGTGACGTGCCAAATGGAAATGTACGTTTTTCTTAATTCCTGCATCAACTGCCCATTTTTTGATGTAATAATTGCAGTTAATTGTAAGTGGAAATCTCGAAAAAACCTTGCCAGTTGCTGTATTTGCTGTTTTCTTAACTGCTTGAAAAAGTATAATTGCCTGTTCAGACATTGGTATTTGCAATAAATTGCCTGTTGTATTCGATGTTTTCTTAGGTCGTAAAAGTAAGGTAAAATAAGTCTCTCCATTTTGGTTCTTTTCTTCTTTGATATGAGAATATTCAAGATTTAGAATATCAGAGAGACGAAGTCCAGTAAAACAAGAGAATAAAAATCCTTGACGGATATGTTCTTCAAAACATGTTGGTGTTTCATTTAATGTTTTTAACTCAGCTAAGGTCAAATATCCTCGTTCTACATCTTCGGATCGTGGCATTTCAAATTTCAGAAATGGATTCGTTGTAATTATATCGTCACGATATGCTTTTCCAATAAATGTCTTTACATTACTTAGGTATTTAATAACAGAATTTCGACTCATTCCTTTTTCAAGATATTCAGAAAATCCATCGAGAAATTTTGGTGTTACATCAGAGAATAATATGTCTTTGCCTTTATAAAATCTTTGAAGATGCTGAAGAATGTATTGATAATCTTCACGTCCTTCACGTAATTTTTCATTTTCAATGTATGAAAGAATTGAACGGTTAACTCTTTTTCCATTATCGGTTAAACCGTTAACCATTCCGTTTAATTCCAATTCTCGTTTAGAAGCAATACTTCGAGCAAATTCCATCTTTTGCTCGTCTTCTTTAACAATTCTGTTATTTAAACTGTAATCTTTCAATACATATATTCGCAGAAACTCATAGCTACGTTCAGATTTTCCTTGGTCATTCTTACTTCGAATATCAAGGTACACACTAAACTTCTCGGATTGAATCTTTCTATATCGTAGAGTTATCATAGCTTTTGTGCTTTTCTGAAATGAATTTTACTCGGTCTTTATTACGTATTCCTAGGTCTTTACAAATTGTGTTTACTGATTCGTTTTGTAAAATAGACTGCATCATAAAACTATCTCGTGCCATAGAAAAGGATAAATCTTGTTTTAGTCCAGCTTGATAACCCCATAATCGTAGTTTAGTATGTGTATTCGGTTTGTTTGGTAATTTGTCAAATACTAATGCTTCTTTGTTATTGTTGGATAAACCGTTTTTATCTTTAGAATATTGAAGTAGTATAGCAATTGCCTTTGTGTTTAGTTCAATTGTATATGAATCTTCCGATTTAAGATGTAAAAGTGTTAAAGAATAAACGGTTTTTCCGTTAACCGATTCAGACTCGTTAACCGTTTCCAAACTGTTAACGGTTTTAGAACGGTTAACAGTTAACTGAATTTTTCCCCATGTCAATTCTTTAACATCTTTCCAATGTAAGCCTGTATAATATGAAAATAAAAACGCATCTTTCACCGAAACATTGGGAACTACGGTTGAGTTTTCTAGTAATTCAATTTCATTTTTGCTCAAATAATTTGGTTCTTGTCGTGGAGGGTGTGAAACGGTTAACTGTTTTAAACCGTCAACCGTTTTTGCAGTAAGAATATTACCATTAACCGATAATCCGTTAACGGTTAAACCGTTTTCAATCGCTTTTCTTATGATAAGATGTAATTGACTATGCAATATCGTAACTTGTGAAAGAGAATAGTTCAGTTTGCAATAATCAATAAACCGCTGAATCCATTCTTCATCAATTTTGGTAAATGGAATATCTTTCCCCGTTGGATTGTATATTTTGAGATACTTGTAGAGCGTTACGGTATAAGTTGCAATATCCTTATTGTGTAAATATTCTATAAAGGCAAGGATAGATGTGATTTTATTGACATTTTCGGTAGAGTCATTTAAAGTATGTTTCTTGTTCCGTTCATCGACACTAGAAAAAATAGATTGCATCGTTTCTTTGTCTTCTAAAGCAATAGCTTGTTTCTGACTATAATCCCATGTAACATACTTTTTAAGGAACTCATACGTGCGTTCTTTCGTTGTTTCATCAAAACAATCGAGAAACACACTATATTTTCCAGAAGCTAATTTTCGATACCGTATTGTAATCATTGTGACTGTTTTTTGTGTTACTCGTCAGTAACATATTGACACCACAAAGTAACAAAACATCTTAATAAGTAACAAATATTTTACAAAGTATTATTGCCTCAATTGGCATTTAATAAATAGAATATTAGATATATACAAAATATTAAAAAACACTGATAAATAAGTATACATTTTATGTCGGGGTCGGGAAAACTATGACAGCCATTATAAACATTGCTGCGAACTTGTATTCGGGCAAATGCAAACGTCCGCTTGTAGTTGTCCCCAAGCCAACTTACAAGAAATGGATTGGCGAAATTATTGGTTACACAGACAAGAATTCAAAGGAATTTGTTCCTGGTGTTTTATCATATACAGGAATCACCTTAAATGACTGGAGTAATATCGGAACTGACATCAAAGGAAAGCTAGATTTTAGCAAAGCAGTTCCCGAAAACAGTATTACACTCGTTACATACGAAGGCTTTAAACAAATAGGATTCTCTGCAAATGTATCAGAAACCTTATTCATTGAACTGGTAAATATCCTTGGTCAAAGTTCAGACAAATCGGCTCGTGATGCAGAAATAGATTATCAAAAGTATCGTGAGAAAATTGGACTTGGCGAAAAGAATACCGTTTGCGATATTGATACAATGGGCTTTGATTATCTAGTCATAGATGAAGCTCACCGATGCAAAAACGTTTTCGAAAGTGTAAAGAGCGATGATGAAGGAAACAAACGCTATAACGTAACGTCAGCAGTTTCAGAAACTGGGATAAAGGCATTCTTTCACGCAAACTACATTCAACGAACCTTTGGGAATAACGTGATGCTTTTAACAGCTACACCGTTTTCCAACTCTCCACTCGAAATTTATTCGATGCTTTCGCTTGTTGCCTATGATGGTATGAAGCAAAACAGCATTTATAATATCAATGCATTCTTCGATACTTTCATTCTCCCAACGGTTGAATTTACAGCAAACTATAAGGATGAAATCGTTGAAAAGGAAGTCATCAAAAGTTTTACCAATCGTTTGATTTTGCAAAAGCTTATCTATAATCATATCCTGTACAAAACAGGTGAAGAAGCTGGAGTAAAACGTCCGTTCAAAGTAAACTTGCCAAAACTCTACGATAAAAGTTCCGATGGAAAATCAGTTAAATTGAGTCCACAAAAACAAGTACTGACCTACATTGAACCAACGGCAAAGCAACGAAACAACCAAGCGAGAATCGTTTCATTGGCTCATTCAGCAACTAAAGGAAAGCTAAATATGGGCGATTTGTTCAGAGCATTGGCTTATTCACTTGACAATGCACTTTCACCATATCTCTATGCTGGCAATAGCGACAAACCAGACGATTACAAAGAGTTTGTAGAAGAAAGTCCCAAAATATTATTCGCTTGCGAATGTTGTCGAACGGTAAAAGAGTATCACGAAAAACTTGCCAAAACTTTACCAGCAGATGCACCTAAAGCATTGACTGAAGTATCGGGACAAGTACTTTACATGAACCGAGGAAAAGCCTATTTCAAATACATCAAGGAATATCTTGAAAAGGAAGTTGGCTACAAGAAAAACGTGTTATACATGAACACTCGTTTCGATGAAGTTGAAATCATTGACAGCTCAATTTCTGATATAAAGAAAGAAAATGTAAAAGATGCTTTTCTTGCTGGAGTTGTTAAAATCATTATCGGTACAGCAACAATTCGTGAAGGAATTGACTTGCAAAAACGAGGAACCGTTATTTACAACCTTTATTCCGATTGGAATCCAACGGACATTCACCAATTGGAAGGTAGAATTTGGAGACAAGGAAACGAATTTGCCTTTGTGCGTTCGGTAATGCCATTAGTACAAGATTCGATGGACGTATTCGTGTTTCAAAAGCTTGAAGAAAAGACTGGACGTATCAATGATATTTGGTTCAAAGCTGACCGTGGAAACGTTCTCGATGTTGAAAGTCTCGATCCACAAGAAGTAAAACTTGCCCTTATATTTCGTGGATCAAGACGAAATATTGGGGATTTGATGTTTTAGGCATAAATTTTAGCAAGTCTAAAAAGAAAGAAATTAATATCACGCACACCTCTGAATGTTGAACGAAAAGCTTTGATTTTAGCATTGAA
>Ga0302296_1001714_pt1 | contig 15329 bp, 16 predicted proteins | sample III_Fen_N3_1_FD_194546 | JGI IMG/M metagenome (GOLD analysis project Ga0302296, IMG submission 194546) | Peat permafrost microbial communities from Stordalen Mire near Abisko, Sweden - III_Fen_N3_1 | ecosystem: Environmental > Terrestrial > Soil > Wetlands > Permafrost | place: Sweden: Abisko...
GCAAATTGTAGCCGGGAACTGTTCCAAATAAATTTATTTAATACAAAGCAGAAAAGCCACTCAATCGGGTGGCTTTTCTGCTTGTAAATGATCCGGAAATTACGAAATAATCTCAGTCCAATGATATGGATCAGATTCAATGCCATATTGAATTCCACGGAGCTTTTCGTATAGTTTTACACTCACTTTCCCTGGTTCTGTTCCAAAGAGGTATTCAATGTCTTTGTCTGCATCATAAACTCTTTTGATCGGTGAGATAACTGCAGCAGTGCCACAAGCCCCAACTTCATCAAATTCCGCCAGCTCTTCAACATCTATCTGGCGTTCTTCAATTTTCATGCCCATATCTTTTGCCAGCTGACGAAGGCTCATATTTGTAATTGAAGGCAGAATAGATGTAGATTTTGGTGTAATATAGGAATTACCTTTAATCGCGAAAAAATTGGCCGGACCACACTCATCGATATACTTCTTCTCTTTAGCATCGAGGTACAATACAGAAGAAAATCCATTTTTATGTGCGCGTTCACCTGAAACAAGGCTTGCAGCATAATTACCACCTACCTTAATTGTCCCGGTTCCCAGAGGTGCTGCACGATCATATTCACGATAAATCACTAAATCAGTGGGCTTAAAACCCTCCTTAAAATAGGGTCCAACGGGCATCACCATTACCATGAACAGATATTCAGTTGCAGCCTTAACCCCTATTTGAGGCCCTGTACCAATCAGTAAAGGACGAATATACAAGGAGGCACCTGAATCATAGGGCGGAACATACGACTCATTCAGCTTCACCACTTTCCTGACGGCAGCGGAAAATAATTCTATAGATACTTCTGCCATCATTATACCCTGGGCTGAACGGAGCATCCGTTTTGCATTTTCTTCCATCCTAAAAACACGGATCTTATTATCCTTGCCTCTGAAAGCTTTCAACCCTTCAAAAGCTTCCTGCCCGTAATGAAAAGTTGTTGCAGCAATATGTAGTGTAATTTCTTCAGAATCAGATACCTCAATCTCTCCCCATTTGCCATTGCGATACCAGCAACGAACATTGAAATCCGCCTTGCTGTATCCAAACCCCAGATTTTTCCAATCTATTGAATTCATCATTTGTTTTTTTTATCCCGCATATACGGGACGTGGAATTAGTTTCGTTGATCTTCGATTCGCATGAATGGACACTTACCATTTAGATTGGCGTTTCCAGGAATCATGCTCATTTCATCTCTTTCTTTTATCTTGTAAATCTGTCCGCTAAAATACAATTAATTTAAATAAATATCAACGTTTTCCTGCGACCTGATCCGGATAAGTTGATATCAACAATTATCAAAAAAACATGGCTGAAATTAATGTTAAGTTACTTTTTGATAAATAAATAGAGTAATTAACAATTGTTGATATAATCGGTTACTAAAATGTAGTAAGTTTTCAGCGACTCCCTTTTTCCATACTAATTTGTGCATTTAATTGAATATTTGAGCAACAATCCATTTGGTATTAATTACTGACATCCGTCTTAATTCATTTGACTTTTCCCAAATATTTAAAGCTGAAAATATGAGATTCAGAAACCAATCGTGTTTATTGAAAAATAGCTTAGGAAATTACACAATTTTAAAAAAAAATATTAACCGCAATATTAACAGCAGATACAAAATATTTTGATTGAATATCATTTATAATACAAAGTATATCAATGAAATATACTGTCGGTAAAGTGCTTGAATCATTTTTTTTAAATATCATAATATTGACTCAAAAAGAAATTTTTGCAAAGCTTTTTTTCGTTTGATAAATAAATTTAAAATCTAATTAAATTTGATATACATTTGCAAAGTTTTACTGTTGGCATTGTAGGTATAAGTTATTGATATACTGACAAATGCGATCTATTTTTTAATTTAAAACAGAGAAGTGCATCAATTGTCCATGAAAACAGGAATAACAGTGACAAAGTCCATCGATTTGGAAGAATCATTGGTATCAGATACAAGGGAATCCATCAGTTCCGGTGGAATTTTTTCCATCTTTAACAGGAGTTTGCACGCTACCGCGAACTTTCCGGGTGATGAATCGGTTCATCATTTTATCAAAAAAAATTACCCAAAAACCTCGGCTGGCGATTGGAACAGTTGGACATGGCAGTTAAAAAACAGCATTGACACGGCTGAAAGATTGAAAGAAATATTTGGAGAGTCGTATGAGAATGTGATAAGTTCCTTACCTGAAAACCATCTGCCATTTCGGATTACCCCCTATTTTGCATCTCTCCTGAGCCGTTTCCCTTCAGATCATCCGCTCTTCAGAACCATGATTCCGGCCAAAGAGGAGCTGATTACAGGGAAGGGGGAAAAGAATGATCCACTCAATGAGGCAAATGACTCGCCCGTTCCACATATTGTCCACAGGTATCCTGATCGTGTATTATTCACTGTAACAGGTTTTTGTGCTGCGTATTGCCGTTATTGTACACGTAGTCATATGGTTGCAAAGAAAAATAAAAGTCACGTTTCAACTAAAAGCTGGGATCGGGCAATTGAATACATTGCCGCTAACAAACAAATACGTGATGTTCTTATTTCGGGTGGAGATCCATTAACATTGTCTGATAGCAGACTGGAATATCTTTTTTCAAGGCTAAGAGCCATTTCTCATGTTGAAATTATCAGGGTCGGAACCAAAATCCCCGTGGTCTTACCAATGAGAATTACGAAAAATCTGATCAAAATAATAAAAAAATATCATCCGGTGATGATGAGTCTCCATTTTTCGCATCCTGATGAACTAAGCATCGAAACGAAGGAAGCTTGCAACCGTTTGGCAGATGCCGGAATACCGCTTGGAAGTCAATGTGTACTACTAAAGGGAATCAATGATCAGACCGAAATTTTCAAGAAACTCAATCATGAACTTCTTAAGGTTCGCGTACGCCCCTATTATATTTATCAGTGTGATCCGATTCCAGGTTCAGCGCATTTTCGAACCCAGGTAAAAAAGGGGCTGGAAATTATCAAAGGACTTAGGGGATTCACTTCCGGATATGCAGTTCCTCATTTTGTGATTGATGCACCAGGTGGCGGAGGTAAAATACCACTTTTACCTGAATCTGTTAAAAGTATTGATAAAGAGGGTATTACTCTTATTAACTATCTGGGTAAAGAATATGTTTATCCCGAAGAAAGTTAATTTTAATTTGTAAAATGATAAAAGTTGGTTTAACCTACGATCTGAAAGCGGATTATCTGAGCCTGGGATATACAAATGACGAGGTTGCAGAGTTTGATTCACCTGAGACAATTGAGGCGCTTGAATGTACAATAAGTTCGTTAGGATTTGAAGTAATCAGGATTGGGAATATTTTCAGCCTGGTTGACTTTTTGAGCACCGGCAAGCGGTGTGACCTTGTTTTCAATATCTGTGAAGGGATGTATGGGATTGCACGTGAAGCACAGGTACCGTGCCTTCTCGATGCTTATCAAATACCATATGTATTCAGTGAGCCTGATATTCTTAACCTTACGCTCGACAAAGGTCTGACGAAATTATTTTTGGGGCAAGCTGGCGTACCGACGGCCGAATTTAAGGTTGTTTCTCAATTATCTGAACTGCAAAATATTGATATTCCATTTCCACTTTTTGTTAAACCGGTGGCTGAAGGAACAAGTAAGGGGATTGATGGGTTTTCATTGGTAAACAATCATATCCAACTTGAGGAATCCGTAAACTATCTGTTGAGAACTTACCGCCAACCTGTTTTGGTCGAATCATTTCTCCCTGGTCGCGAATTTACCGTTGGCATTACGGGAAGTGGTGATGAAACAAAAGCAATCGGAACAATGGAGATTCTGTTAAATGAGCATGCCCCACATCCAATTTATTCCAGTTCAGTTAAAAAGGATTGGGAAAAATATGCCTCCTATAAAATAGTGAATGACCCTGTTGCATTGGAGTGCGCTGAAATTGCAGTTGAAGTATGGAAACGAATAAAAGGGAAAGACGCAGGTCGTATTGATTTCAGGCTGGATAAATTCGGAAAACCAAATTTTATTGAGGTAAATCCTTTGGCTGGACTTAATCCTACTTACTCTGATCTGCCGATCCTGGCGCGACTTAACGGGATTTCGTACAATCAACTGATTTCTGAAATCATGAATTGTGCAATGAAACGCTTCGGCATGGATATTGTACAGTAAAATGTTTATTGATCAACCGGAAAGAACCGATGATTATCGGCAATAGCCACATTTTCCGCACGTGCGGAATTAAAATCAAATTTTTATCAAATGAAGCTGGCAATTATTCTGCATAATCCTGTTAACGATGTATCGAAAGAGGATGAACTGGATGTCTTAGATCAGGCAATACTGATCGAAACGGCCCTTGCTGAATTGGGCTATTGCTCTCAAAGAGTGGTATTTGACACAAACACGAGTTCACTGATCAGTTTAATTAAAAATAATAATGTTTCGGTTGTCTTTAATTTGGTTGAAACGATCAATGATTCAGGGCGGCTCAGTTTTGTTGCTCCTGCAATGCTTGAACTTCTAAAGGTTCCTTTCACGGGATCGGGGACAGAGGCAATTTTTATGACAACGGATAAAATTATTTGCAAAACTATTCTTAGTTTTAACAAAATTATTACGCCGTCCTGGGCAAGGTATTTGGCAGAAATCGATTTTGAAAAGTATTACATTGTCAAGCCTATTGCTGAAGACGGTTCAGTAGGGATAGATGACGCTCTTATCATACGGGGTGATGAAATAAGGGAGATTCCTGAAGGGTATTTCGCAGAAGAATATATTCATGGCAGGGAGTTCAATATTTCGATCATTGGAGGAAAAGCTTCGTGTCAGGTATTACCTCCTGCAGAAATGTGCTTTTCTGATGATTATTACAAAACAAAACCCCGTATTCTTGGTTATAAGGCGAAATGGGATGAAACATCATTGGAATATCAAAATACAACAAGGAGTTTTAAATTCGAGGACGTTGATGCTGATTTAATTGCTGATTTAGAGAGAATTGCAGGAAAATGCTGGAAAATATTTGGACTTAGAGGGTATGCCCGTGTGGATGTAAGGGTCGGGAATGATAATATACCAACAGTAATTGAAATAAATGCCAATCCATGTATTGCCCCTGACAGTGGATTTGTTGCAGCGAGTTATGAGGCGGGATTGACTAACACTGAAATTATTAATAGAATTATAATAGATTCGAGACGATATGAAGCAGGAATTTAAGTCGAAAGGATTCAGAAAGATGGTGGTGCCCAGCGATACAATGAGTGTTACCCAGATTTTGAAGTCCACCGGTTTTTTCAAACCATTTGAAATTGATGTTGCAATTGAACTTATTGAAGACCGTTTGAAAAATGGTGAAGGTTGTGGTTATCAGTTTTATTTTCTTGAAATAGAAGGGCGAACGGTTGCGTACGGCTGTTATGGGGAAATTCCTTGCACCATTAAAAATTATGACCTTTATTGGCTCGCTGTTGATAATAATTTAAGAGGTAATGGTCTTGGCCGTATTCTGCTTGAAAAAATTGAAGCCGATATAAAAGCGCATGGAGGGAGAGGAATTTATATTGAAACGTCAAATAAAGAGCAATATACTCCGACAATGGCGTTTTATGAAAGGTGTAATTATCAGCAAATTGCAGTTTACAAAGATTTCTATGATATTAATGACAATAAAGTTGTTTATTACAAAAAGCTTTGATTAGTAGAGCATTACACTTCCTCGAAGGGGATGTCCTCAACTTCTGTGCCTTTGTATGTTTTAGGCTGATGGGTCACTTTCCAGGTTGAAAAAAGTTCAGAAATTCCATTTAGCATCAGCAAAGCGCCCAAAAACGGAAGAATCTTTTCTGCACTTTTAAAAGGGTCAGTCAACAAAAATACACCACCAGCCAAAGTTAAGAGTGCCATCAGAAAAAATATCAATGCCCAAGGTGATCTGGTGAGTGTACCTAACGATCCAACCAACTGAAAGAATCCTAATATTAATAAGATAATTCCCAGAAAAATCACAAAAAGTTTGATCATTGAGGATGGTGACGCAATAAAAATAATTCCAAAGATAATTGTTGTTACTCCCTGAACAGACCAAAACCCATTCATCGCCCGGCTCCTTTTAATGTTCGATAAAATCATCGTAACCAGCCCGCTAATCACAAGCAGAACTCCAATGGCGATCATCACAGTTTGCATGGTAAGTCCAGGAACAAAAAGAAGTAAACCTCCTAATGCAATTGTCATGATACCACGCAGATATGAATTTTTAGTATTTGGTCTGAAAAAATTTCCCATCATTTCAAGGTTTTAAAGTATTCAGCTGAAAATCAATTTCAAAATCGGATTTGATACAACGAAGTTAGTGTAAAAAATCAATACTAAAAAATATTTTGTGTCTTGCGTGAAAAGCGCTAATTTGTAGCCCTAATAAAAACGAAGTTTTGGAACACTCATTAATCGTCAGCCTCAATGACCAAACGGTATTTACAAGCGATCAGCATTGGTTGTATCCTCTTTTCGAACTCGGGGATTATATAAAGCAAAATTCAATCATTGCGGATCAACTGTTTTTGAAAGATAAGATTGCGGGTAAAGCTGCTACTTGTTTGATTGTTTATTTCGGAATCAAACGGTGCCACATTGAATTATTGAGTAAGCGGGCAATTCCGGTTTTCAAAACCTATGGCATCGAATTTACCTATGATAATCTTGTCGATCATATTCAATGCCGTACTGAAGATTTAATAAATGATAAGATGAGTATCGACGACACTTATCTTTTTTTACGTAAACGAGCAGGAAGAGTTCAGGGTTTGGCCGTTAACCTGGAGAATATTTCAGTCAGAATTGAAGAAAAGATGGTGATCGATCACTTTAATCTCCACCTTGGGCGAGGCGAACAATTAATTATTCAAGGTGCAAATGGTGCCGGAAAAACAACGCTTCTGCGTGCAATCCTCGGATTACTGCCTATCGCCGAAGGAACGATCAAAATCGGTGATTATCTTGTTGGAGGCGAACAATGGAAACAGAACCGAAATGTTATTGGATATGTTCATCAGGAGAATATTAAAAATAATTTTCCTATTTCATCCGGTGAAGTGGTACAAATTGGATTAGGTACATCGCGGATTTCTAAAAGTGATTCCGAATATCAGGTTGAGGTAGCCATGCGGAGGACTAATTCATTCCATTTAATCGACCAACCATATCACACCCTGTCGAGAGGCGAAATGCAACGGGTATCGTTAGCCAGATGTCTTTGTCAAAACGCAAGAGTTTTCCTTCTGGATGAACCAACATCCTTTCTTGATCAGCAGGGAAAGGAAGATTTACTTTTAATGCTTCAGGAATTGAGCCGGAATGAAGCACCGACAATGGTGCTGGTTTCGCACGATCTCCAGTGGATTGAGCAATTTAACTGGTCCCGCAAAGAGCTGAAAGGAGGCAGGCTGTGTTAGAATTACTCTCGCTTACCCCAATTCTCAAGGGATTGATTGTCCTTGCTTTGGCCGGATTAACTTTCCCGATTACAGGAGTTTACCTTTTTAGGCTCAATCTGCTGCCTTTAAGATTCATGCTTATGCACGGTGCGATTCTTGGTGGTGCAATGGCCCTTGCCATGCAAGTTAATCCGTTTTGGACGACTATCGTGGTAAATCTTATACTGGTTCTGTTTATGGCAAATATTTCGAGATCATTGAAAATTGATGCCGGACAAATCAGTTCTTTTTTCATGGTAATCTCGATCTCACTGGCTTTTATCTTTATTTATAAATTCAATGTGCCGGCAAAAGATACATTGACCCTGCTTTGGGGAAACCTTTTCACGCTAAGCTGGGTTGAAGTAATTGGAATAGGTTCGTTTGCTATTGTTCTGGTTGGATTTCAATATTATTTCCGCCGTCAGTTGAGGGCACTATTTTTTGATCGGGAAATTGCATTTACATCAGGAATTAACGAAAGCAGGCTTTATTACGCAGTTGTTTTCCTTGTAGCGATCACCGTTGCCTTGGCGATGAAATTAATAGGGGCATTGCTGCTGGATGCGATACTCCTTTTACCACCTGTAATCGCCTCATTCAGGGCAAAAAGTTTGAAAGGAATGATTATCGGATCAGCGATATGGGGAGGAGTTTTTGCTATTGGAGGGTTTTTCCTGTCAATCGCTATTGATATTCCGGCCAGTTCATCAATTGCCGCTATTGCCTCGGTTGCTTTTATTATTATTTACTTTTTCCGTCACAAATGAGATCAAATCTATTTATTCTACTAATATTCTGCTGTTTAATTTCCTGCAATCATAAACCTTCACCCCCAACGGAAGTTATCGCCACAACAAGCTGGACAGCTGCTTACGCAATGGCTGCCGGAGCAACCAATGTTTCGGTACTTGCTCCTTCCGAAATGGTGCATCCGAGCGAATATGAACTTCGTCCAGGGGATATCAGCAGATTATCAAAAGCAAACCTGATTGTATTTGCAGGGTATGAGGTGATGGTTGATCAAATAAAATCGGGATTAAAAATTCCGGATGGGAAGATGTTGAAAATTTCAACCAGCTACAACTATAACGAGATAGAAGAGTCTGTAATGCAGATTGCCAGGCGTTTAGGAACTGTGCAAATTGCAAAAAAAAATCTTGATGAAATAAAACAATTACTTTCGAATGGAAGGGTTGATGTTCAAAAAAGAGGACTGAATAAGGAATCAGTATTAGTTCACTTTTTTCAGGAGTCGTTTGCAAGAGAATTGGGAATCAACCCGACGATGATCTTTGGGCCGGCCCCACCGGAACCAAAGGAAATTCTGGAAATGGCTCAAACAAATGCCGTTTTAATTTTAGATAATATTCACAATCCGGTCGGAGGTGCCGCAAAAGATATTTTACAAAGAGCCGATTATAAATTGTTGCTGAATTTCCCCGGATTGAATAAAACACGAACAATTGCTGATGTAATCCGGTACAATATTGATCAGATAGTCTCAAAATAATCCAAATTATTCACTGTGAGATTATTTTAATCATTTTCTGTTTTTTTAGAAATTCAGTTTAAATTTGCACGCTGAAACAAAAAATATTACAACACACATTATGGGACGCGCATTCGAATACAGAAAGGCCAGAAAATTAAAACGGTGGGGATCGATGGCCAGAACATTTACCAAAATTGGGAAAGAGATAGCAATCTGCATTAAATCGGGTGGACCTGATCCAACCAGTAATTCAAGGCTTCGTGTTTTGATGCAAAATGCCAAGAATGCCAGTATGCCAAAAGAAAATATTGAACGGGCCATCAAAAAGGCAACATCGAAAGATCAGACTGATTACAAAGAGGTTGTATATGAAGGATATGCTCCTTATGGAATCGCTGTACTTGTTGAAACTGCAACGGATAATACGACACGTACTGTAGCCAATGTTCGCAGTTATTTCAACAAATGTGGTGGTTCGCTCGGTACTTCCGGATGCGTCGATTATATGTTTGAGCATAAATGCCTTTTCAAAATAAAAAACAAGGATGGAGTTGATATAGAAGAGCTTGAACTTGAAATGATCGATTTTGGCGTACAAGAAATATTTACTGAGGAGGACGAGATCCTTATTTATGGCGACTTTGAAGCATTCGGTCCGATTCAGAAATATATTGAGGAGAATGGATTCGAGATTGTAAATGCCGAGTTCGAAAGGATCCCTTCAGAGGTTAAGGAGTTAACCGAAGAACAAATGGCAGATGTTGAAAAACTTCTGGAAAAACTGGAAGAAGACGAGGATGTGACAAACGTTTTTCACAATATGAAAGATTAGTTAAATATTAATCAAAATTTCATTTTGAAATAACATTGTCAATATTCCATTATATTTTGGTAATTTTCAATCATGTATTTTTGTATTTATTGCCTAATATTGTATCAAAGAAAAGATAATTAATTTCTAAAAATATTTAATGCATCCTTTCACACTTTGAAAGGTTATTTAGGTTAGGTTTAGGTTAGGTAGAGCAAGGGGTCCTTCGACTCCTTGCTTCTGTTTATGCAGGTTCCTCTTCACTCAAAAGTTGCTTCCCCTTTTTTAAGTTTTCAATTTGTTTTGAATTCAGTTCGGGATAATCGATGCCAAGAGAATTAAGTATTTCTATTATAACCTGACATACAGCAATTTGCATAAACCATTTATGATCTGCAGGAATTACGTACCAGGGAACTAAAGCGGTAGAAGTATGAAAGAATGCTTGTTCATAGGCTACCTGATAGTCATTCCAGAATTTTCGTTCCTCGACGTCACGATCAGAGAATTTCCAGTTTTTTCCCGGATCCTCGATTCTTTTAAAAAAGCGCTTTTTCTGTTCCTCCTTTGAAACATTGAGAAAGAATTTTAAGATTATTGTTCCGTTATTAATCAGGTATTTTTCGAAATTATTGATGTCGTTATAACGTTGCAGCCATAATGACTGGTCTGGTATGATTCGGCTATAATCAATCGGCAGTCTTTGTCCGGCAAGAATTTCGGGATGAACACGCGTAACGAGAACTTCTTCGTAATACGACCGGTTAAATATTCCGATGTCTCCTTTTGCCGGCGTAACTTTCATGCAACGCCATAAATAGGCGTGATCAAGCTCTTCGACAGAGGGAGCTTTGAAGCTTGTTACATTGCAGCCCTGTGGATTGATTCCCGACATAACGTGCTTAATTGTGCTGTCTTTGCCAGCAGCATCCATCGCCTGAAAAATAATCAACAACGAATATTTGTCCTGGGCATACAGCTTATTCTGTATTTTCGAAAGCTGTTTTATCCCTTCTGCTAATTCCTCTTCTGCCTCCTTTGAATTGCTGAATGTGCCTGTGTCGTCTGTTCTGAAATCTGATAGCTTCCGGCTTCTGTCAGTTGGGAAAATGTACTTCGTGTAATCCATAAGTGAAATATTTTGGGAGTTCTACAAATCAAATAACTTTTAATCCAAATGTTCAGATCATCTTCAGAATGATACCTATCTTTGTGCGAAGTTAGTAAAAACAAACTGAATGTTGGATCAATCAACAATATGTGCTATATCCACCCCTCCCGGAATCGGAGGGATCGCAATTATCCGCCTTTCAGGGAAGGAGGCAATCGCAATTGCTGAGAAGATTTTCGAATCTCCTGGGGGGGATAAAAAACTTACCAGCCAACGGGCAAACACACTCCATTTTGGGGTTATAAAATCGGGGGGCGATCTGATTGATGAAGTTGTTGTAAGCCTCTTTAAATCTCCTCATTCATTTACAGGTGAAGATATTGTCGAAATTTCTTGTCATGGCTCGGTTTATATTCAGCAAGTTATTTTACAACTATTAATATTAAATGGTGCCCGCCTTGCCCGACCGGGTGAATTTACCCAAAGGGCATTTTTAAATGGCAAAATGGATTTATCGCAAGCCGAAGCTGTTGCCGATTTAATTGCTTCGGGGAATGCAGCAGCACATAAATTGGCTATCAATCAGATGCGCGGAGGATTTGCCCGGGAGATCAATCAGCTCAGGGCCGAATTGCTTCGATTTGCCGCGCTGATTGAACTGGAGCTTGATTTTAGTGAAGAGGACGTTGAATTTGCTGATCGACATTCATTGGTTGAGCTCGCTGATCGTGTGGCTCAATTGTTGAGAAAACTAATTGGATCGTTCCGTTTGGGAAATGTGATTAAAAACGGAATTCCAGTTGCAATAATAGGAGAAACGAATGTTGGTAAATCGACATTGCTCAATGCACTACTTAATGAAGATAAAGCTATTGTGTCTGATATTCATGGTACTACCCGCGATGTAATAGAAGATGTAGTCAATATTGACGGGACATTATTCCGTTTTTCAGACACTGCCGGATTACGCGAGACGAGTGATTTGATTGAAACAATGGGGATTGAGCGAAGTTATCACCAGCTTGAAAAAGCTGAAATAGTGCTACTTGTGACAGATATCAGCAGGCCTGTCGAAAACATATCTGACCGGATCACTAAAATCCGTGAAAAAATTACTGATCAGCAGTTAATTATAATTGCAAATAAGGTGGATATCGCCTCAGATAAGACCCAAATAAAATTGTCGGAATTTGCTTTACTGCCAAACGAAAAGTTGGTTTTTATCGCTGCCAAAAGCCGGGCAAATCTCGATAAGCTCATTCATATGATGAAGCGTACGGTTGATTTTGATAAAATCGGACCAGAAGAGGTTGTTGTTTCAAATGTGAGACATTACCAGGCACTTACCCTGGCCTTCAATGCAATTGAAAAGGTCATTGAAGGGCTCAAAACCGGAATTTCGGGTGATTTCCTGGCTCAGGATATCCGTGAATGTCTGCACTATCTTGGTGAAATTACTGGAGAAGTATCTACAGATGAGATACTTGGACATATTTTTAAGCATTTCTGTATTGGAAAGTGATTTTCCCCCAATTTCTTCTTAAAACTGCTTAATAACAGATATTTAAAAATTCATTTTTTCCTTTATTTGTTGCCCATTATCCTTTTATTGATTATATTTGTTGCCTATTTGTTGCCCAAAGCACCATTTTTTGTTGCCCGCAACAAATCAGGATAGATTATGGCAGTTACTGACAGTTGTAGACAGCTCATGGCAGTTACAGACATCTCATGACAGTATAAGAAATGAGTACGGATATACGGATTACTAAAAATTGCGAGTATTGCGGACAAGAGTTCATCGCCAAAACCCTTGTTACAAAATACTGTTCACATAAATGTAATAGTCGTCACTATAAACAGCTGAAACGCGAAGACAAAATTAGTGCTGCAACCAAACCAATAAAGCCGGAAACAATTAGTCCGCCTTCACCATCCATAATTAACGACAAGCAATTCCTCTCCATTCAGGAAGCTACCCTTCTGTTGGGAATAAGTGAACGGACTTTTTTTCGCTTAATGAAATCTGGTACCATACCAGTAGTCAGATTTGGAAAGAGAACAATCATCAAAAGAAGTGAAATCGATAAAATCTTTATCCAATGAAGGTCACACTCAGAGAACGCGAAAAGAACGACTCCATCAGTCTATATCTTGACCTTTACCACAAGGGGAAGCGCAAATGTGAATACTTGCGATTATACCTGATTCCCAAACCACGTACTTCTGATGAGCGCGAACAAAACAAGAAAACGAAGCAGCTTGCTGAATCGATCAGAGCGAAACGACAAATAGAAATTCAAAACGGTTATTTTGGATTTAACGATACTGAACGTGCCGATGGTAGCTTTCTGAAATATTTTGAACAGCTTACTGAAAAACGACACGAAAGTGATGGTAACTATGGCAATTGGCTCAGTACGTTAAAGCATCTGAAAAATTTCAGGAAAGGAGATGTCAAGTTTTCCGAAATCAATAATGACTGGCTCGAAGATCTCAAAACCTATTTTGTCCATGAAGCCAAAACCAAACATAAAGAACGGTTATCGCAAAATTCCTGTTCCTCATACTTTAATAAAGTTCGGGCAGCATTGAAACAAGCAGCTAAAGAAGGAATCATTATCCATAATCCGGCAGTCAATGTCGAAGGAGTCAAAGATGCTGAAACGAAAAAAGAGTTTCTCACCCTCGAAGAATTACAAAAAGCGGCCAATACAGCTTGTGATATCCAAGTTATAAAACAAGCTTTTCTTTTTAGTGCCTTAACCGGATTAAGATTCTCAGATGTTCAAAAGCTCACCTGGAATGAGATTCAACATTCAGATGAGAACGGATATTATTTGCGCTTCAGACAGAAAAAGACGAAAGGGCAGGAGACATTACCCATTCCTGAGGATGCAATTAATTTACTATCCGAACGCAAGTCCGGAGAAGCACTCGTATTTTCAGACTTGACATACAGCGATTACAACAATCAGAAACTTCGTGAATGGATGATCAGGGCTGGAATTGAAAAATCAATAACTTTTCATTGTGCAAGACATACCTATGCTACATTACAATTATCTTTGGGAACTGATATTTATACTGTATCAAAATTATTGGGGCACAAAAACCTTAAAACAACCGAAATTTATGCCAAAATAATTGACCAGAAGAAAATCGTAGCTGCCAACCGAATAAAACTGAACAGATGAAATAGCCATGATAAGAATATCACAAATTGAAATGAATACTTCCTCGTGGCTATTCCATCTGGCCTTTAAAAACTAAATTATTTACAGATGAATCATGAATTAAGTGCGTCAAATTCAATTCTTTTTGGAAGTTTGCGTCCTTGGTCAAATGAAAATCAAGACGAAGAAAAGTTCCGCCATCTTTTAAATCAAAATGTTCGAAAGCAAAAGGATAATGTAGTGCCCTTTTTTACAGAATTGATAAACGCCTACAATAAAACTGGCATTGCTCTTGAAATTGAAAATGCCAAAGAGTTTTCAGATCTTGTAAAGATACCGGCAGACTCTGAAATAATCGGAAAAATTGCCCAACTTGAGCTACCTTCTTTTTTTAACAAGCAAACGGAATTTTACGCTTATCTGATCCGTAACGAATATCTGGGTACAATAATATATGTGTATGACTTTGCCAATACAAAGAGTGAAATAGATGTCAGATACCTTATTCTTAAGATTTTCAGAAAGATTGAGTCAATCCTGGCCCGTATAAATGAGGTTTCACATACTGATAAATCAACTGTTTTCATTTTTGAAATTCTGAAGATTAGCCTATATTTTATCCATCAGGAATTACAGCGTTTATTCTCTGAACACGTTGATTTTGAAATTTTAAGCGAAAATGAATTGATTTACCTGGTTTCTCCAGATTTCATGGACAAAAAAAATGTTCCATCAAATATTGCTTACTTTATCAATCAGTATAAGACATCCCGCCAATTGATCCTTCAGGCTGAGGTGGAATCAGTAGAATCAAAAGAAATATCAGTCGCTGTCACGCCTAAAATCACATTTATTACCAGGCAAACTGACTTTAGAGGAATCGGAAAAAGTCCTGTTTATTATGAAGATATTAAGGACGTAGTTGCGTTTTCGAAATTTGAAGAAGAGCTTTTCTTCTCAAAGATAATTGACGAAGATTACAAATTTATTGATCACAAAGGAAATAAGAATATGCTGGCGGCACTCTATCGTATACTAATCACAAAGAACTATTTCCGGAGGAATAGTTTTCGACACCAAAAAAGCTTCGAACCTCATCATTTTCGTCAGTATCTCGATTTCAGGTACAAGGTTGATACGAGTCAGCAGTTCAGAAAGTGTACTGACGGCGAAATTAAAAACTTCAAAAACAAACATACCTGGATCGATAATATCCCCTTTTGAAGATA
>Ga0302296_1001716_pt1 | contig 15306 bp, 13 predicted proteins | sample III_Fen_N3_1_FD_194546 | JGI IMG/M metagenome (GOLD analysis project Ga0302296, IMG submission 194546) | Peat permafrost microbial communities from Stordalen Mire near Abisko, Sweden - III_Fen_N3_1 | ecosystem: Environmental > Terrestrial > Soil > Wetlands > Permafrost | place: Sweden: Abisko...
CAATTCGAAATATGGATTGCCGATTTGAACCCTCAGATTGGCACAGAGGCAGGCAAAACCAGACCTGTGCTTGTTGTGCAGACGAATTTACTGAACAAGATACCTCACCCTTCAACCATTATTTGTCCGATCACGACTAACGTAAAAAAGGAAGCAGAAATACTGAGGGTAAATATTAAGAAAGGAACTGCCAATATGCTTGAAGATTGTGATATCATGATTGACCAACTTCGGGCCATTGACAATAAAAGGCTGATTAAAAAGATTGGCAACATTCCTGCTGATTTGGCTAAACTAGTAAGAAACAATATCAACTTAATTCTGGAAATCGAATAGTTCTGATTCTTTGTTTGAGTGCAAGCGGTAACGAAAGGTTGTTGATTTTGCGTCTGTGACGCACTTATCTTTGTTAAAATTGAAATATTTCATAAATCATTATAAACTAAAAATGAAAACAAAACTAATCCTGGCAATTGCTCTTTTTTCTTTGGTATCCAACAGTTTCGCACAACAAAATACGGCATGGGCCAACTGGTCGTGGTTAATTGGTGAATGGAAAGGCGAGGGGAGTGGTCAACCCGGGCAAGGCGGCGGAACTTTCTCGTTTCAAACCGATTTGGACGGTAAAATACTGGTTCGCAAATCGCATTCCGAATATCCGGCAATACTGGTTCGCAAATCGCTTTCCGAATATCCGGCAAGTGTCAACCGTCCAGTTTCCATACATGACGATTTAATGACGGTTTATCTTGATTTTACTGGCAATGCATCAAAAGCTATTTATTTTGACAACGAAGGTCACACGATCAATTATTCAATTACTTACGCTCCCAAAACCATTGTTTTGCTGAGCGACAAAATCCCGAATGTCCCGATTTTCCGCCTGACTTACACCTTGCTCGACGACCAAACCGTAAATACCAAGTTTGAAATGTCGCAGGATGGTGAAAAGTTTATGACCTACATCGAAGGTAAAAGCACCAAGGTAAAATAAGAAAGTTGCTCTGAGCTGTCTCTTTGAGCGAGTGCGGTACAGAGGAATTGCTGGTTTTGCTATTGTGACGCATTTTTAAACACAACAATTAAAAACCATGATTGATAACGAATTGCAACCGACCAAAAATTTTGTTTTATATACAACTCCCAATGGAGAGGTAAAACTTGAGGTATTCATTCAGGATGAAACACTTTGGCTCACTCAAAAAGCGATTGCCACTTTATTGGGAGTTGAAAGTCATACCATTACCTATCATTTAAAAGAAATTTATAAAAGTAACGAATTGCAAGTTGAGGCAACTACTCGAAAAATTCGAGCAGTTCAGATTGAGGGTGACAGAGAAGTGAATCGAGAACTTGATTTTTACAACCTCGATGCTATTATATCGGTAGGTTACCGGGTAAATTCGAGTAAAGCTACCCAGTTTCGGATTTGGGCGACACAAGTCTTGAAAGAATACATTATCAAAGGCTTTGCAATGAACGATGCGCGTTTAAAGCAAGGCGACAAAGCTTTTGGAAGGGATTATTTCAGGGAACTGCTCGAACGGGTTCGTTCAATCCGAACCAGCGAACGACGTATTTACCAACAAATAACCGATATTTTCGCTGAATGTAGCATCGATTACGACCCTAATTCTGAAATCACACATAACTTTTATGCAACGGTTCAAAACAAATTTCACTATGCGATCACAAAACACACTGCGGCAGAAATCATTTTTGATAAAGCCGGACATTCACAACCTTTTATGGGCCTGTCAACCTGGAAGAATGCACCTGCCGGTCGTATTTTGCCATCGGACGTAATCGTTGCGAAAAATTACCTTACCGAAAAAGAAATCAAAAAGCTGGAACGCACCATTACCGGTTTCTTCGATTATATAGAGAATGTGATAGAGAATGAAAATACGCTGACGATGAATGATATGATCGTTAATGTTGATAGCTTTCTAAATTTCAACAAATTCGAGGTTCTAAAAGGGAAAGGGAAAATATCAAAAAAAGAAGCCGACGAGAAAGCATTAAATGAATATTCTGAATACAATAAAATACAACCAATTGAATCGGATTTTGATAAAATAGTGAAGAAATTGGAGAATAAACAGGAATAAGCTTAGTTTAATAGTCTTTCGTTTTAGGATTTCGCTCGGAGTAATCGGGTGGGCGTTTTTATATAACACCTGAAATCCAAGTTTCAACCTTCGGATTGAACCATTCAGGAACAATAAATTCAGGTGACTATCAAATAACAATTAATGACCTAAAAACCCATGAATACAAACATTCCATTTCAGACCATCGATTGGTCGGTTATTCCGAAAACTGAGCACAAAGGTGAAACCGGCACTTCCTTTTGGCAAACAGTTCAGCTTCCCGGTCTTCGCATCCGGATGGTTGAATATACTGCCGGTTATCTGGCCGACCACTGGTGCCGCAAAGGACATATTGTGCATTGTCTGGAAGGCGAATTTGTCAGCGAATCGGAAGATGGAAACCACAGTAGTTTAACTCCCGGAATGACTTATGTGGTGACTGACGAATTGAGTTCGCACCGGTCGGTTACCAAAAACGGAGTTAAGCTGTTGATCATCGATGGTGATTTTCTGAAATACCAGGAAGAAATCTAAAATATTCCCGATGCAGAAAACAGAAAACTTATCAATCAAGCTTCTTGATGCTTATTCAGAACCGAACCTGAATAAAATTGCCAGAAACCTGATCAGACTCTACAAGGATAAGCAATTCGAAAAGCTGAATATTATCTCCGGGATGATATCCGAATGGGTAGAAATAGTCATTGAGCCTGATGGCAAAGGGTTTTCGAAAATCATTTCGCTTTATCATCCCGACCGTGGCGATTATTACCGCAATCAAATTTCGGTGGCAGCTGAAAAGAAGGATAATCAGATACTTTCGCGGTTCGAACATATTTTTGTGATTCAGGATATTGAGGAAATAGCTGCCAACATCGAAAGTTATGAAGATATCGACTACCATCCGGAGTACGAATGGGAAGCAAAAGATACCGGCTTTAGCTACTTTCAGGATAATAAGAAAAAGCCACGCACCAAATCGCGGAAAGCAAAATCCTCAGGATACTCGTTTTTCGATGCGGTTAAAATAAGGCAGTATGGAGATATCGATATTGAATTTCCGACCTATTACCTCGAAGATATGGACGAAATTGAACTGTCGGAATCAGAAATCGACGATCTGGATGGCGTTGAATACTGCATCCACACGGTAATTCTGGATTTATCACTTAACCAGATTTCGGATCTTACGCCGCTTTCAAACCTGGGAAGCTTGCAAGAGCTGAACCTTTCGGGTAATCAGATCGGATTTATTGATGCACTAAGCAACCTGCAACAATTAAAAAGTGTTGATCTGTCGAACAATGAGATTGATGATATTTCGCCTTTGTTTGAAATTGAAACGCTTGAATTTGTCGACTTAACCGGGAATAAAGTTCCAGCTGACCAGATCAACGAGTTAAAAGAAATGGGAATTACCGTTGAATATTAGAAGGAGTTTCCAAAAAGCGCCAGAGCATTTATTTATCAACCTTAAAAATTACATCCATGTTTATTATTTCACTTACCTATGTTGTCGAATTGGACGCGGTTGATCAGTTTCTTCCTGGGCATAATCAGTTTTTACAAAAAAATTACAACTCCGGGATGTTTATTTGTTCGGGCCCAAAAATCCCACGAACGGGTGGAATCATTGTTTGCCGTGCCGAAAGTCTTGAATCGGTAGAACGTCTCATCGAAGAGGATCCGTTTAAAATCAACGGTGTCGCCCAGTACGAAATTACAGAATTCAGGGTGGCTGATTGTGCCGTGGGATTTGAGTCGTATTTATAAATAAAAATATTGCTGTGACGGCTGATTATTCAGCTGAAGGAAAGGCTTTTGCTGATGAAAATATGGTCCGTTTAATTATCCGGAATTTATTATCGAACGCCATTAAATTCACTCCAAAAGGAGGCAATATTCACGTTTCGACAAATTTGGCAGAAAACAATTTAACCTTCCGTGTGGCGCTCTTCGCATTTTTAGGATATTTTTGGTTGAACTTCAATCAGCTTATTCAGTTTTTTCCATTGATTGACCAGAAAAAGCACCACAATAATAGCCGAAATTGAGTCGGAAACAGGCATCGACAACCAAATTCCATGGAGCCCAATGTATTGGGGCAGAATAAATAAGAGCGGAATCAGGATGATAACTTGCCGGAGCAGGGTTTGTATGATCGCGATTTTTGCATTTCCCATGGATTGGAAGAAATTTCCGGCAACCACCTGAAACCCGACAACAGGCAGCGCTAGCAATGCGAGTCGAAGTCCGTCGCGTCCAAAAGCCAAAAGTCCGGGGTCAGTCGAATTGAAAAGTTTGACAATGGCTTCGGGAAATGATTCAACTCCTATAAATGCCAGAATGGAAATGACTGTGGCCGAAATCATTGCAATCCACATAGCTTCTTTTACCCTCGAATAGGATTTTGCCCCATAATTAAAACTGATGATTGGTTGTGATGCCATATTGATGGCTACAATTGTCATGACGATCAAGGTCTGTACGCTGTTTACAATTCCCATTGCCCCGGCGGCCAAATCGCCTCCCAACGCAATAAGTTTGGTATTCAACAATCCTTGAACGAGGCTGTTGGCAATCTGCATAAAAAATGGTGCCATTCCGATTGCCAAAATTTCGAATAGTATTTTCGTATCAAAACTGATGTTTTTCGCTTTGAGCCTGACGATCGATTTTGAACTTCGAAAATGGAATAAAACCCAGACTGTAAGCATGATCATCGAAATTACGGTGGCTAATGCCGATCCTTTCACACCCATTCCGAAGCCAAAAATAAATACCGGATTGAGGATCATGTTTGTGCCGGCGCTGATAATCATGGAATACATGGCAATCCGTGCATTCCCTTCGGCCCGGATGATGTTGTTGAGCGAGAACCCGACCACCTGAAAAACGGTACCGGCCAGAATAATATTGAGGTAATCGTTGGCATATTCAATGGTTTCGGCTGTTGCTCCAAACGAACGTAGCATCGGCCCTTTGATTGAAAAGCCTACCACCATTATTAGCGCCGAAACCAGCAACATCAGCAAAAAACTACTGCCAAGTACCTGTTCGGCCTTATTCATATCCTGTTTCCCAAGGTTGATCGATACCAACACTCCGGCGCCGATGCCAATCAACATACCAAAACCCATCACAATCAACATCACCGGGAAGGTTGTAGAAACGCCACTTAATGCCAGCGAACCAACACCCTGACCAATAAAAATGCGATCGACAATGTTATATAAGGCATTGATAAACACTCCGATAAATGCAGGAATAAAAAAATTGAGCATTAATCGGGGAATTTTCAGCTCTGCCAGTTGCTTTGTTTTATTGTTCATTTTCAGCGGTTAAACAGGTCGGCAAAGTTAGAATTTAGATAAGGATTCAGCATAAATAGCTAATTTTTAGGAACAATCTACAACATTCCTTAACTTTATTTAATACCCCGATAGAACAACCTGTCGGATGGAAAGGCTCACGTTAACTTCAATTTATTAAATTTGCAGAACATTTAGAACAAATTCTGATGACAAGCGATCACACATCCAACGGTTCAAACAATATTCTGGAAGGGTTACAATCAGCCGAATCCATCAAGGTAATTGAAACGCTTGAAGAATTAAGAGTTTCCGGGAAAGTATCTGATATTCCGGTTTTGATTGAGTTTCTCCACCTGACTCAAAATCCTGAAATTAAATCAAAAATCAGATCCTTGTTTTCCAATTTGAAAGAGAGTGACGCCATTCCCTTGATTATCGAAGCCATTCAAAATCAGAAATATGCGCCTGAATTAAAAGAGCTGGTGTCGAGTTGCTGGGAAAACGGAATGGATTACAGCGATTATTTGTCTCTGTTTGTCGACTTGCTCCTTGAGAGTGAACTTCTGGTGGCTCTTGAAGCCTACACCGTAATCCTGAATACCACCGCAAAAATTAGTCGTGAAAAAATTGACATCGAAATTAATCGTATCAAACAAGCCATGCTTACTGCTACTACTGAAAAGAAAGAACTGATGACGGACGTGGTGAATTTTTTGGATTCGCTGGAATTCTAAAAAAAAAGGAAAAAGGAAAAAGGAAAAAGGAATTATCTATAAATCAGGTTTGTGTGTACTAATGGTATTGCCTTTCACCAAAAATAGTACTTCCAATCCTGACCATCGTGCTACCTTCTTCAACAGCAATCCGGTAATCGCCCGACATACCCATCGAAATCTCTTTAAAATCAGGAGCTTCTGCAAAATATTCCGATTTCAGCTTTGCTAAAATTGTTTTTAAGAATGCAAACTCTTTTCTCACCTGATTGTCGTCGTTGGTAAAAGTAGCCATGCCCATTACTCCCGAAATGTTTACATGTTTAAGCGATTTAAACTCTTCAGAATTAAGCATTTCAAGTGCTTCGTCTGTAGAAAAACCAAATTTGGTATCTTCTTCGGCAATGTGAAACTGAAGCAGGCAGGGAATGACCCGATCTATCTTTTTTGCTTCTGCATCAATCGATTTTAGCAGTTTGAATGAGTCGACGCCATGAATCAGGTGGACGAACGGCGCAATGTATTTCACCTTGTTGGTCTGCAAATGACCGATGAAATGCCATTGGATGTCTTTTGGCAATTCCTCGTATTTTCCCACCATTTCCTGAACTTTGTTCTCGCCAAAAGCCCTTTGTCCTTGATTATAAGCTTCCCGGAGGAATTCCGAAGGTTTGGTTTTCGAAACCGCCACCAACTGCACGCTTGCCGGCAATTTTGATTTTATCTGGTCTATGTTTTCGGCTATACTCATCATTCAAAAATAATATAAATAGGCACTTAATAGTCATTTAAAGACTTCTTTACATAAATTGCACAAACGTTTTACACCGTCACCTGCAGCCCGTCGTAAGCCAGAAAAACATTCGCCGGAAGTTCGGCCTGTACTTCATCATAAAATCCCATTTGATGCGAAAGGTGCGTCAAATAAGCTTTTTTAGGCTTTACTTCAGCAATTAAATCAAGAGCCTGATGCAAACTGTAGTGCGAAATATGATCTTCTTTGCGCAAGGCATTCAGTACCAGAACCTCCAGTCCACGGAGTTTCTCCATTTCAGCGTCTTCAAGCCGGTTTATATCGGTTACATAAGCAATTTTTCCGAAGTGAAAGCCGAAAACCGGTAATTTGTGATGATAACCACGAATGGGCAAAACTTCTAAATCTCCGATCGTGAATGGCTTATTTTCAATTAAATGCAGGTGCATTTGCGGTATACCCGGATATTTATAGACGGCGAACACATAATCGAAAATGCGGCGAATGGCAATCTGGACGCGCTCTTCAGCATAAATATCGGTAGGTTGTTTCTGAACCCAATTGAATGCCCGGATATCGTCGAGGCCAAAAATATGATCGACATGTTCGTGGGTTATCAAAATGCCATTTAAATGGCAAACCTTATGCGCTAACATTTGTTGTCGAAAATCGGGCCCGGCATCAACGACCAGACATTGGGTTTCGGTTTCAATCATCACCGAAGCCCGCAATCGCTGGTCTTTCGGGTTACCTGACAAACACACCGGACATCGACAGGCGACCACCGGAACTCCCTGTGATGTTCCTGTTCCTAAAAAAGTAAGTTTCACAATCGTGCTATTTGATTCACAAAAATAAGGATTGCCCTCTGCCCACCGAAGGTTTTTAACTATTTTTGAAAAAATTTAATTCATGGCCAAACTATATCTGATTCCGACAACCTTAGGCGACACCAGCATCGAACGGGTTTTACCTCCCGATCTTACGCAATTGATTACTTCTGTTTCGGTATTTATTGTCGAAAATATCCGCACAGCAAGGCGATTCCTGAAAAAAGTGAATCCAGCCATTGTAATTGACGACCTTACTTTTTTTGAACTTAACCAGCATACCGATAAAAAGGAAATCAGTCGGTTTTTAGAACCAATACAACATGGACAGGACATCGGCATTATTTCGGAAGCCGGTTGTCCGGGAGTTGCTGATCCCGGAGCCGATGTTGTTCGGATTGCCCACGTCCAAAACATCCAGGTGGTGCCGCTGGTTGGCCCTTCGTCGATATTACTTGCATTGATGGCTTCAGGAATGAGCGGTCAGAATTTTGCTTTTAACGGCTATTTGCCAATCAAAAATCCTGAGAAATCGCAGTATATTAAAATGTTGGAAAAGCGGATGCAAACCGAAGGCCAGACGCAGATTTTCATTGAAACACCTTACCGGAATGCACAATTGCTCGACGAACTAATCAAAAATTGCGACCCGCAAACCATGTTGTGTATTGCTGCCGACATCACGCTGGGCACCGAATTTATCCGTTCAAAACCGATTTCATACTGGAAAACCAACATCCCCGATATCCATAAGCGACCTGCCATTTTTATGATCGGGAAAATTTGAGTTGGGAAATTCATTATGCTATTTTGATTTTCTTATTTTTAAGCCGGAAAAGGAAGAACGAGAAAGATGATGCGTAAAAAAATTTGCTACATGCCTTTTTCAAATATCTAATTTATACCATTTTTGAACTATCAGGAGGAAGAAAAATGATTGTTGACCAACCTGAGTTGAGGCGAAACATTGAAGTTTTAATAGTTGACGACAACGCTTCAAACCTCAGACTCTTAATTGATATCATAAAAGCTTATGGTTATGCCGTTTTGTCGGCTGTCAGCGGAGAATTAGCCTTGCAGATCATTCAAACAAAAATGCCTTCACTCGTTATACTTGATGTAATGATGCCTGGCATGGATGGTTTTGAAGTATGCCGTCGTTTAAAAGCGGATGTAACTACGTGTGAGATTCCGGTTATTTTCATCAGTGCATTAGACGACGATCTGTCAAAAGTAACTGGATTTCAGGTAGGTGGTGTCGATTATATAACCAAACCTTTTCGAAAAGAAGAAGTATTGGCCAGGGTAAACACACACATCAACTTATCTCGTTTACAACTCGATTTGAAAGCGAAGAATGAAAAGCTTGAAGGTGAAATTATAAAACGGAAGCAAGCAGAACAGATTTTGCTCGAAAGTGAAGAGCGGTTCCGTACTACCTTATTCAGCATTGGTGATGGTGTTATTACAACTGATAAAAATGGATGTGTTAAGCTGCTGAATCCGGTTGCTGAAAATCTGACCGGTTGGAAACAAGCTGAAGCTGAAGGAAGGGACCTGGAAGATGTGTTTTGTATTGTCAATGAAAAAGACCGAAACCAAGTTGAAATACCAGTCCGAAAAGTATTGAGAGAAGGTGCTGTTGTTGGTTTGGCTAATCATACGTTGTTGATTGCCAAAAATGGCACTGAACGTCCAATTGCCGACAGTAGTGCGCCCATCCGGAACGAAAACAGAGAGATTACCGGGGTTGTTTTGGTATTTCGCGATCAGACCAAGGAACGGGCTACGGAAAATACCTTGCGCGAAAACGAAGAACATTACAATGCTTTTATCAATTCGAATGTAGATATGATTTTTGTGAAGGATGATCAGTTCAGGTATTTAATGGCAAACGATTCGATGGCAAAGTTTTTTGGCAAAACAAAAGAACAGCTAATTAACAAAACCGATCAGGAATTAGCAGACGAAATGACTGTTTATCCTTGCCGGTCATCCGACCATAAAGCCTTGGAGACAGAAACAGCTTTTATGGTTGAAGAAAAGTTGGGTGACCGCATATTTGAAGCTACTAAATTCCCATTACCACTGAAAGGTCATAAGAAAGGGATTGGCGGGATTATTCGTGATATTACGGAACGAAAAAAAGCAGAAGAAACTACCAAAAATGAACGCAAATTTCTTCGTGCTCTGATCGATAATTTACCGGATGCCATCTTTGTAAAAGATAATGAATGCCGCAAAAGAGTGGCAAACCGGTTCGATGTTGAAAACATTGGTTTTTCGACCGAAGCCGAAGTCCTAGGGAAAACCGATTTGGAACTCTTTCCCGAAGAAATTGGTCAAAGGGGATATGCCGACGATTTAAAGGTAATACAAACAGGTCAGGCAGTAATTAACCGGGAGGAAGTATTTCTGGATAAAGATGGCCATCAACGTTGGTTGTTAACCTCGAAAATACCTCTTTTCGATCAACAAGAAAAATCTGTTGGATTAGTTGGTATTGGGCGTGATATTACCGAGATAAAAAAGGCCGAACATCAGATACAAAAGCTAACTAAAAGCATTGAACAAAGCCCTTCGACCATCGTCATTACCGATGTTAATGGCAACATTGAATACGTAAACCCCAAATTCTCGGATATTCTCGGATATACAGCCGACGAAGTGATTGGTAAAAACCCACGCATCTTAAGTTCTGGTCAGATGCCTGCCGAATCATACAAACAAATGTGGGAAACCATTACTTCGGGCGATGTCTGGAGGGGCGAATTTCTGAACCGTAAAAAGAATGGCGAACTTTATTGGGAATGGGCCACCATGACTTCCATAAAGAATGAAAATGGATTAATTACCAATTACATCGCCATCAAAGAAGATATTAGTATTCGTAAACAGATGGAAGCCGATTTGATAATTGCTAAAAACAAAGCCGAAGAAAGCGATCGCTTGAAATCGGCTTTTTTGGCCAATATGTCGCACGAAATACGAACTCCATTGAACAGTATTATCGGATTTTCCGAGTTGCTGGTCGATCCCGATTTCGAAGAGAGTGAAAGAGGGGAGTTCCTTCAGCATATCATCGATAATGGGAACAACCTGTTAATCATCATCAGCGATATTCTCGATATTTCGAAAATGGAATCCGGACTGATCACGATCAGACAAAGTCAAATTAAAGTAAATAAGTTTATTAGTGGAATCAAAGAACAGGTTTCGATTAAGTTAAAAAACAAAAATCTCGAATTCAGGGTCGAAATGCCTGATTTTGATAAGGAAATATCAATTTTGGCTGATGTTGACAGGCTCCGCCAGGTTTTCAATAATCTGATTAGCAATTCATTGAAGTTCACTACCGAAGGATATATCCAAATAAGTTATCAGATCAAAGGAGAAATGGTTGAATTTTGTGTCAAAGATACCGGGATTGGCATTCCTGAAGAATTTCACGAAAAAATATTCGATCGTTTCAGACAAGTTGAATCATCTAATTCGCGTAAATATGGAGGCAATGGCCTTGGCCTTGCTATAACAAGAAACCTTATCGAGTTGATGGGTGGAAAAATATGGCTGGAATCGGAACCGGGGAAAGGATCAATGTTCTATTTTACGATCCCGTTACATCAAAATCAGTGAATATCCACGAAAAGATGATCCCAGAGATGTGAACCTTTAAGGATACAATCTTTTTCTTGCTTTCGCGAAATGTATAAATGGAGAAAATGGCTGCTTCAAAGTGCTTGAATAGCGCAAATCCACTGGCTTTCCTTACAGATTTATAAATAAATCAGCAATTAACTTTCAAATTTATTTTGGTGTTAAAAATTAATTTTTACATTTGTCGGCATAAATAGGAAACAGTAATGAAAAATATCAGCATTATATCTCTAATTCTTGTCAGCGTGGTGGTCCTCCTTCGTGCTGAATGAGATTGGTATAATGTAAGTTAAAACTTGTAAGCCTTTCTCATTTAAATGAGAAAGGCTTTTTTTTAAGGAAAAAATAAATTCAGACAAAAAGGTATGAAAAAACAATTAAGATCAGCTGTTACGACCGAGGGACGGCGTATGGCAGGTGCAAGAAGCCTCTGGCGGGCAAATGGAATGAAAGAAGAACAAATGGGACGACCGGTGATTGCCATCGTCAATTCGTTTACACAATTTGTTCCTGGTCATGTACATCTTCACGAAATTGGTCAGTATATTAAAGGTATCATCGAACAAAAAGGTTGTTTTGCCGCTGAATTCAACACGATTGCCATTGACGACGGAATCGCCATGGGACACGATGGCATGTTGTATTCGCTTCCGTCGCGCGATGTAATTGCCGACAGCGTAGAGTATATGTGCAATGCTCATCAGGCTGATGCCATGGTTTGCATCTCGAATTGCGATAAAATTACACCCGGAATGATGATGGCCGCTATGCGCCTGAATATTCCGGCCATTTTTGTTTCCGGAGGTCCGATGGAAGCTGGTGAAATCGATGGGAAAATGTATGATCTGATCGATGCCATGGTGATGGCTGCCGACAATTCGGTCTCAGATGAAAAATTAGATAAAATAGAACGTGGCGCTTGTCCAACCTGTGGTTCATGCTCCGGAATGTTTACAGCAAACTCGATGAACTGTCTGGCCGAAGCGCTGGGTTTGGCGCTACCGGGCAACGGAACTATTGTAGCAACCCATGCAAACCGGAAAAAGTTATTTGAAGAAGCTGCAGGACGCATTGTTGAAATGGCAAACGATTATTACCGAAATGGCAATGAAAAGGTATTGCCAAGAAATATTGCGACCAAAGCAGCCTTCGAAAATGCAATGAAACTGGATATCGCCATGGGCGGTTCGACCAATACGGTTTTGCACATTCTCGCTATTGCTTCTGAAGGTGAAGTCGATTTCACGATGAAAGACATTGACGCATTGTCGCGCGTAACTCCCCACCTTTGCAAAGTAGCTCCAAGCGGTAATTACCATGTTCAGGATGTAAACCGGGCTGGCGGAATACTTGGAATTTTAGCCGAGCTTGCTCGTGTGGATATGATCGATTTATCAACTTTCAGAGTTGATGGAAATACCTTGGGCGAAGCCATTGCCAAATACGATGTGATGGCTCCGTCAGTTAATGAAGATGCATTCCGGAGATACAAATCAGCGCCTGGAGGTGGACGCAACCTTGTTATGGGTTCGCAGGAACAATATTATAAAGAGTTGGATACCGACCGGGCACAAGGTTGTATCCGCGATTACGATCATGCTTACAACAAAGACGGCGGGCTGGCTGTTCTGTATGGCAATATTGCCCGAAACGGCTGTATCGTAAAAACAGCAGGAGTCGATCCTTCGGTTTATCATTTTAAAGGAGCTGCCAGGGTATTCCAATCGCAGGATGATGCCTGCAACGGAATTCTTGGCGACAAAGTGAAAGCCGGCGACGTGGTTGTGATCATTTATGAAGGTCCAAAAGGTGGTCCGGGAATGCAGGAGATGTTATATCCAACTTCCTATATCAAATCGATGGGACTTGGCAAAGCATGTGCCTTGATTACCGATGGTCGTTTTTCAGGCGGAACATCCGGTTTATCAATTGGCCATGTTTCTCCGGAAGCTGCTGCCGGTGGTGAAATTGGGCTGATTCGGGATAACGACCTGATCGAAATTGACATTCTTTCGCGCCAAATCAACGTTCTGATTAGTGATACGGAACTGGAAGAAAGAAGGAAGAAGGAAAACGAAAAAGCGGAAAATGCTTTTAAACCCGTCAATCGCAAACGTCAGGTTAGTAAAGCGTTGAAAGCTTATGCAAGCATGGTTTCGTCAGCCGACCGCGGAGCAATTCGATTGATTGACTAAAAGAAGTGAACTAGAGTGCCTAAAGTGCGCTAAAGTTATAGGTTGCGAAAAATACTTTAGGCACTCCGAACTTTTACATTGAAAATAAATAAACAAAAAGAATATGGCAACACAGCGTGTAAGCGGCTCGGAAGCCGTTATATTATCCTTGCTCGAAGAAGGTGTTGACACCATTTTCGGGTATCCTGGAGGTGCGATTATGCCCATTTACGACGCACTTTACGATTATGATCAAAAAGTTACTCATTATTTAACCCGGCACGAACAGGGCGCTATTCATGCAGCCGAAGGTTATGCCGGGGTTTCCGGAAGAGTCGGGGTCTGCTTTGCCACTTCAGGTCCCGGAGCAACAAACCTGATCACCGGATTGGCCGATGCACAAATCGATTCAATTCCGTTGGTATGTATTACTGGCCAGGTAGCTTCTCCGCTGCTCGGAACCGATGCTTTTCAGGAATCGGATGTGATAAGCATTACGTTGCCGGTGACAAAATGGAACTTTCAGGTTACCACTGCCGAAGAAATCCCGGAAGCGATTGCAAAAGCATTCCATATTGCCTTGACTGGCCGTCCCGGGCCTGTATTGTTGGATATTTCGAAAGATGCCCAGTTTGGTCTTTTCGATTTCGAATATAAAAAATGCACCAAAATAAGAAGCTATTTACCTGAATACCCGGTTGATCCGTTTCAGGTAAAAGCTGCTGCCGACCTTATCAACGAAGCTAAAAAGCCAATCATATTGTTTGGTCACGGTGTTATATTGTCTCATGCCGAAGAAGAGTTGAAAGAATTGGTCGAGAAAACCGGTATTCCGGCTGCATGGACATTGCTCGGGCTTTCCGCACTTCCTTCAGTCCATCCGCTCAATGTCGGAATGCTTGGAATGCACGGAAATTATGGCCCAAACATCAAAACGAATGAAGCTGATGTGGTGATTGCCATCGGGATGCGTTTTGACGATCGTGTAACCGGAAAAGTTGCTGCGTATGCCCGTCAGGCCAAAATCATTCATCTCGAAATTGACCCGGCTGAAATCAATAAAATCATTAAGGCCGATGTACCCGTATTAGGAAGCGCTAAAAAATCGTTGAGAATGCTGATCGACAATGTCAACCCGAATTCGCACCAGGCCTGGCTTCAGGAATTCCGCGATTGCGATAAGGTAGAGAACGAAAAGGTAATTTCAAAAGATATATATCCCACAAAGCCAGGTTTAACCATGGGCGAAGTAATCCGCATTGCTGCTGAAAAAACCAATAACGACGCGATTTTGGTTACCGACGTTGGTCAGCAACAGATGATTGCATCACGCTACTTTAAATACAGACAGACCCGCAGCAATATAACTTCAGGAGGATTGGGAACCATGGGTTTTGCACTTCCTGCATCCATGGGTGCCAAAATCGGCCAGCCCGACCGCGTGGTTTTTGCTGTTGCCGGCGATGGTGGTTTTCAGATGACCATTCAGGAATTGGGAACCATTGCCCAATATGAACTCGATATTAAAATCATCGTGCTGAACAATAACTTCCTCGGAATGGTTCGTCAATGGCAACAGATGTTCTTCGAAAGACGTTACTCGTTTACCAAGATGAAAAATCCGGATTTTGTGGGCATTGCCAAAGCGTATGGGTTGGCATCGCAAAAAGTCACATCGCGCGACCATCTGGAAGGCGCAATTCAGGAAATGCTCGATCACAAAGGACCTTATGTACTGGAAGTTGTTGTTGAACAGGAAGACAATGTTTTC
>Ga0302296_1001718_pt1 | contig 15305 bp, 14 predicted proteins | sample III_Fen_N3_1_FD_194546 | JGI IMG/M metagenome (GOLD analysis project Ga0302296, IMG submission 194546) | Peat permafrost microbial communities from Stordalen Mire near Abisko, Sweden - III_Fen_N3_1 | ecosystem: Environmental > Terrestrial > Soil > Wetlands > Permafrost | place: Sweden: Abisko...
CTCGATATGTTGCTTCTAAGGGCCTGGCATATTCGTAAAGAATTGCGCAAACGCACTCATTTTTCACCTGATGTTAAGACCATACTGGATGCCGGTTCCGGTTTCGGACAATACACCTACCGCATGGCACGTTGGTTTCCAAAGGCTGAAATAAAAGCCGTGGATATAAAACCCGAACAAATTGAAGATTGCAATCAGTTTATGCAAAAAGCCGGGTTATCTGGTCGTGTGAAGTTTGAACTGGCCGATCTGACTCAGTTTCAGGAAAACAACAAATACGACCTGGTTCTTTCTGTTGATGTGATGGAACACATTGAAGAAGATGTTTTAGTTTTCCGTAATTTTTATTCTTCTATGAAAAAAGGCGGCATGTTGCTGATCTCTACACCATCTGATCAGGGTGGATCGGACTCGCATGATGATGATCACGAGGAGGGAGTTCATGGATTCATCGATGAACATGTTCGCGACGGATATAATATGAACGAAATAGAAGCCAAATTAAAATCAGTAGGATTTTCGAAGGTTGAAGCCCGATATTCATATGGATCTCCCGGTAAGATCTCATGGAAATTGTCGATGAAATACCCCATAATCATATTGGGGGTCAGTAAACTCTTCTTTGTGATTCTTCCATTCTATTACCTTATTGCATTTCCTTTTGCCATTGTACTAAACTTTTTTGACCTTGGCCTCAATCATAAAAGCGGAACCGGACTGATCGTCAAGGCCTGGAAATAATTCTGTCACTAAATCATTAGCGTGAAGACTGCTTTTTATATCGCCCGCCGTTACCTGATTTCCAAAAAATCAGTGAATGTAATCAACATTATATCCGGCATTTCTATTGCGGGAGTGACTGTTGGCACTTTCGCGCTAGTGGTGATTCTTTCGGTTTTCAATGGTCTGGATTTCTCGATCAAATCCCTTTTTTCGCGCTTTGATCCCGATATAAGAATAGTAGCCGCAAAAGGCAAATCGTTCGATCTTAAGGATGGCAATTTCGATGCGCTCAAACAATTAAACGGAGTGGTTTCAGTCACCCCTGTTGTAGAGGAGGATGCAATCCTGATGTACGGCAAACGGCAATATTTTGCAACCATTAAGGGTGTCCCGACCAATTATAATGAACTGTCGGGGCTCGATTCGAGCAGCATCACCAGCGGTCGTTTTTTACTGGAGGAGAATCAGGTCCCTTTTGCTGTAGTCGGTCAGGGAGTTGCCTATTATCTCTCCGTCGGACTTACCTTTACCGATCCGATTCAAATTTACACCTTAAAAAAAGGAACAACTGGCAGGGTAAACCTCACCAATATTTTTAATCACAGTTTCATTTATGCCTCGGGAATCTTCCAGAATCAGCAGGAAATTGACTCCAAATACATTTTAGTTCCCTTTGGTTATGCCCAGGAATTGTGTCAGCTGGGCAGTAGGGTCAGTGCTGTTGAGGTTGGATTACAAAAAGGCATTTCGGCTGATCAGATGAAAACTGACATTTCAAGGATTCTTGGTGACAGCTTTGATGTTAAAACTCAGTTCCAACAGCATGAGCTTTTTTACAAGGTCATGCAATCCGAAAAATGGGCCATTTTCCTCATTCTGGCCTTTGTTTTAGTTATTGCATCCTTCAATGTTCTGGGATCACTTTCGATGCTGATAATCGACAAGAAGGCCGATATTGCCATACTGCAAAGCATGGGAGCCAATCAAAAACTCACCCGTACCATTTTTCTGTTCGAAGGATGGATGATTTCATTGGCAGGTGCCACATTTGGAGTATTGCTGGGAGTTCTGATATGCTGGATTCAGACCACATTTGGAATCCTTAAAATTCCAGGGAACGAAGGGTCATTCATATTTTCAGTATATCCCGTTCAGGTGCGCATGACCGATCTCATTGCCATATTTCTGCTGGTTTCGGGGATAGGCTTTCTGGCTGCCTGGTATCCCATCCGTTTTATATCGGGTAAATATCTTACGGCTTCAACGAAATAACAAATTCACAGTCTACTAAAGGCTGAATATCAATAGTTTTAGAATCGATATAGGCTTCAACAATACAATTATTCAAATACAATTATCTAAATACAATTATTAGATTTGAATTATTAGATTTGAATAATGCGAATAGAATAATTACATTTGCATAAAATCATTATCATGAGAACAGTTAAAAATCCTTTTGTCACAGGTGGTTACATTTCGGAAGAGTATTTCTGCGATCGGATATTGGAGAGCAATGAAGTAATCCGAACACTTACCAATGGCAATAATCTTGCAATCATATCACCCCGAAGAATGGGAAAAACAGGTTTAATCCAACATTGCTTTCATCAGGCTGAAATAAAGAATAATTATTACACTTTCTTTATTGATATTTATGCGACCGATACCTTGAAAGAATTTGTCTATAAGCTTGGCAAAGAGATTTTTGACACATTCAAACCCAAAGGAAAACAATTTCTCGATGGCTTTTTCGCCATGATCAGTTCCCTCCGACCAGCGTTCAAGCTGGATCCAATGACCGGTACACCGACATTTGATATTGGAATCGGTGAAATTCATCAGGCAGATTTTACGCTTGAGGAAATATTCAAATATCTTGAAGCTGATGATCAGCCATGTATTGTTGCTATTGACGAGTTTCAACAGATTGGGCAATATCCGGAAAAAAACATTGAAGCCATACTGAGAACCCATATTCAAAAATGTAAAAATACCTCATTCATATTTGCTGGTAGTCAACGTCATTTGATGCAGAATATATTTTTCAGTTCTTCCAGTCCGTTTTATCAAAGTGTGAACTTACTGCAACTGGAAGCAATTAGCGAGGAAAATTATATTCCTTTTGTAAGGAAGCACTTTTCAAAGGATAAGAAAAATGTACCGGCAGAACTTGTAAGTAAGGTCTATCATCTTTTTGAAGGACACACATGGTATATCCAGAATATCTTTAACGAATTGTTTTCCTTAACCAATGAAAATGAAATTTGTACATCAGAATTGGCAAAAGAAGCAATAGATAATAAAATAGATTCATACAAGCCACTGTTTCAAAGCACCTTATCTCTTCTACCCGAAAGACAAAAAGAGATTCTCTATGCTATTGCGAAAGAGGGCGAGGCCATCGCTGTCACCTCCGGGGCATTTATTAAAAAACATGGATTGATATCTCAAAGTTCCGTTCAGGCTGCCGTAAGGCAATTGTTAGATAAGGAAATCATAACTTTTGAAAATAATGTCTATCAAGTATATGACCGATTCTTCGGTTTATGGCTGATCAATCTTTATGGTACAGGTTGGAAATGGTAAGGGACGGGAATGCATTTCCCAGTGACACGTGTTCGTAAAACCTTCCTTAACTTCCTCAATTCATTAAACTGAGAAAGTTAAGGGGCTTAGGTAAGTTACTTCAGCAAAAATCCAAAATCGTCATATGAACTCAACTCTACCGGATTTGTACCTCTTTTAAATATTCGGGCGGTGCGGTTTCCGATCAGGTGCATTTTCTGATCTTCAACCCAAAGCATGGTACCCTCGCGTAATCCAACAACATAGACTTCAGGATTTATTGCAATAAACTCATCGATACGCTGTTCGCGGGTTTCACCCCCATGACCCTCTGGATTGGCATCCAGATAATGCGGATTGATCTGGAAAGGCACTAATCCTATAGTATCAAAACCATTAGGATCGACGACAGGCATGTCATTGGTGGTTCGCAAAGTCGGGCAGGCAACGTTTGACCCGGCGCTCCATCCAATATATGGAGTTCCAGCAAGGACTTTGGTTCGTATAGCATCCATTAGTCTGTTCTCGTTCATCAGGCGAACCAGTTGCCAGGTATTTCCACCTCCAACCACAATGACTTCCGCATCATGAACAGCCTGAACCGGGTCCTTGTATTGGTGAATGCTTTTGATCTCATAACCTAATTCATTAAATCGTTCTGCAACTTTTTGCTCATAAACATCAAAAGAGAAGGTCACCGCGGCATAAGGAATGAACAAGGCAGTAAGAGATTTATCACCTAAAAACTTTTTGATTTCATGTTTCGGATAATCAAGATAAGCCTCACCCGGCATCGTTGAGTTGCTGATCAGCAGTAGTTTCATATATATTTAATTTTTTACATTACTAAAAAGAAATTAGCCGAATCCCAACTGAAAATGGATACAGTACCGGACCCCGGCGATCTTCGAATAAGGGCACCAGATCATAGGTTGCAAACAGATTGATCCAGCGGTAACCCATCCGTATTGTTCCTGCCACCTTGTAGTTGAGTATGGAATAATCGCCCGGAGACTTAAGCTTTTCCTTTTTACCATCTTTCTTGTATTTCACCTTGTTATGGGTTTCAAGCCTTTTAGCACCTGTAATTCCGGCCGACAGATATAGTCGGTTTGCCTTATTCCTGATTGGGATTTGAAATTCGACCAGCAAGGGTACTTCGAGGTAAACGGATGAAAGCTTGGATTTTTGATTGGAATCAAAATTAAGGTACTGCGGATACACATCACGGTTTTCGTCCAACAAAATCGAAGTATGATTTTCAAGACGATAGCTTTGAATACTCAATCCGACTCCCGTGACCAACCCAATGGTATTGCGGTTTTGCTGAAGCCCTATGGAGTATTGAAGCAGATTCAGGTTCAATACATTCGAAAGTAACAGATCATTCTTTAGAAAACGATTTCCATTATAGTCGTTTAAGTTATAGTTTGAATGCGCATATCCGTTGATTCCAAATTCAATGCCTGACCAGTGTCCCTTAAAATCCTTTTCCCAGAAATTGTTTCCTTCATTGACCAGATCCTGAATATCAATCAAGCCGGATAGCCTGCCAGCCTTACTTTGAAGCACGATAATTGAATCATTGGTTTGAGCAAAGCTTTGGTAAGCGACTAAAGTGATGATAAAAACAAGGTATATTCGTTTCATCCTTTTCATGCTATAGATTGATTGAACCTGAATTAATGATTTACTATGTAAAGATAATCATTCAGAATAAAAAAAGGAGTCTATCTGCTCCGATAAACTCCTTCCCTGGTAACTCTATAAACAATTGATTAATTCAAAAAGCTGATGCCAATTGTAAAAGGTGTAAGGTCAGGACCTTTACCCGTTTTAAAGAATGGTGACAAACTGTAATTAACGAACAGACCCATGTCTTTATAACCAATTCGGGCAGTTGCAGCATAATTAAATGAATTGATATTAAATCCGCTGTGATCTTTGTCTTTGATGTCCCCATGCTTTACCTTGGTGTGTGAACCAATTTTGACGCCTCCGATTACCCCTGCATTGAGATAAAGTCTTCCCTCGTTATGATTTACCGGGATTTGAAATTCAAGCAACAGCGGAAGTCTAAGATAGGATACGGAAAGTTTGGATTTCGAGAGATCAGTGTATATCAAATTAACTGGTTCTATAATTTCAGATCCCTTTTTCAGAGTATATGGATTATCAAACCGATAATCATTAAAGCTTAAACCCATTCCCGAAACCAATCCAACATAGGATTTAATAAGACTGATATTTAACTCGTAAAAGTTGAAGTCAATTTCAAGTGACTTCCCCTGATTGAGCGACATAAAATCGTTGTTGTTATACATGCTGTAATCTGTCTTGTCGAAGGCATTGAATCCAACTTCTAATCCTTCCCAGTGACCTTTAAACCGATTGGGATTGTCATGTTTCTCATGATGCTTACCCCAGGTGATTTTTGCTCTTCCTTCATTGTCAATAACTTCTAACTCCTTTTTACCGATGTGCATTACAGATGTATCCTGAGTGGGAGTTTTCTTAATTGTATCCTTAGGATTTGCAGATAATGAATTAGTATTTAAGTTTTTTGCATCTGACAATCCCTCCTGTGCCTTCAAATTCAGGCTAACGAATACGAACAATAGGAATGGTAAAATAAATAGTTTCATGGCTATGATTTTTAAATTTGCCTGTATGACGGCAAGGTATTCCGAAATGTTACAGCCACTCTATTTTTTTCTCAGCGGAATCGAAAATGCCATTAATCTGCTTTCGAACTCAAGACTTGTTATTTTACCGTTCTTCTGCGTATATCCAATCCGCCTGCCTGATATTTCAGATGCAACACCTAATCCTAAACGTGCAATCCGTTCGGCTGAGAGTAAACTTTCATTACCAACTTTCTTAGCCCTGTCGGCCAGAAACTCTTCAACGGTAAGAACTTTTCGATGCTCTTTTAAGTTTGCCGGGAGTGCCGAACCTGATACTGCCAGATGGTTTTCGAAAGGTTCCGCCTCAAGCTGCATAGTTTTTGGAGTAATTGCTGCAATTGCAGATAAAGTCCGATCTTCCTTACTGGAAAACGGAGGCTGTGTTTCCTCTATGCTGATTTTCGGTTGTTTATGAAAAGGCTTTGAAATAGTAGATTTCGATTCTTTAACCGGCTTAATTTTCTCCTGAACCAATTCCATCGGTTCCATTTTCTTCTCTGGAATTATAGTCTTTGGGGTCACAACTGCAACTTGATGATCAGTTTTTAGTGGTTCAGTTAGATTGCCGTCCTGATAAAGCTTATTGATTCCCCAGAAAAGAACGACCACCGCTGCAACCCGAACAGCCCAATTCATTACAACTACAGATGCATGCTTCCTGTATAGCTTGTGTTTGTTCGGCATCCTGATTTCTGATTCAGGAACCAATCTGGTTTTCTCAAACAGACGATAATCCTTTTGCAGTCCTGTATGACTGGCCAGGTAGTTTTCAAATGCAACCCGGTCATCTTCGTTCAGGTCACCCTCAAGGTAAGCAATAAGCTTATTATCTGAACTAATTGTCTGATCAGAAAGGCTTTTGTAAAGGGTTTCCTTTTCCGAAAAAAGGATATGCTCTTCAGGTAGCCTAACGCTTTCGAACTGATGCAGTTCATCTTTAAGATCCTGGTTTTGTTCCAGGAAATCCAGGAACTCATCGATCTGACTTTCTTTCAGTTTTCCTTCCAGGTAATCTAAAAAGAATATTTCATAATTATCTCTGGCTATCTTCATACGACCATATCCACTTTACCAATGTAACTTTTCAGAAAGACCCTGGCCCGGTAGATATATACCTTAACCTGGGCTTCACTTAATGCAGTGATATCTCCAATTTCATTGTAGGAATATCCTTCATAGTCGCGCAGCAGAATTACCGTCCGTTGTATTTCGGGTAATTGATTTACTGCTGTGTTTAGAATTTCTGCCAGATCAGAATACTGTTCATCGTGTGTATCCTCCGGAATCTGGTAATCTTCCATGTAAGACTGACGCTTTTCTTTGCGCAGAACATCAATCATGGTATGGTAAGCGGTGGTGAATAAATACGATTTGACTTTTTCAAAATTGACATTTTCTGCGTTACGCCACAACTTCTCGAAGCTATCCTGAACAATGTCACGTGCCCGATCCTCATCCCTGATATTTTTCAGGATAAAGCGAAAAACATTATCTGAGTACAAATCAACCGATTGGTTGAATTCCCGAACATTCATTCTGATTCGCTTACTAATTATCTCGTATGACGATCCAGTAGGTTATTTTGTTACAGCACCGATTAAATTTTGTTGAATGGGAATTTTACTCTTTTCGATGGCCTGCAGTAAGGTCTTGTCAATGTTCTTGATGATGGGGTAAAAACCTACTTCGCCGATGATGTTTCGTGCAATGTATGCCTTCACCTGAATTTCAATGATCCTGGACGAAGCTTTTAGGTCGGCACTATTTGCTTTTACGCCTTTCTTTTCGGCAAATGCGACCATTAATTTCAATATATCGGTTTTCTGAAAATAGTTTTCGAAATCGGCCGTGCTGGTTAATTTTGAAAGATCCTTACGATTCGAGTCTGCATAATCAAGAGCAAACTGATAGACTAATCCCTTTTGGGTAATTTTTGAATAATATTTGGAGTATCCCAGGGTATCGGCAGGAATAAAGAAATCAGGCATAATTCCTCCGCCACCATATACTACCCTACCGGCAAGGGTTTTAAACTTCTCCTTGCCCGAGAACTTAATGCTGTCTTCCTTCTGGAATTCACCATGAATAGCACGGTCCATAATATCTTTATAATAGACATCACTTCCCTTGTCATAGGGTTTTTGGATACACCTGCCGCTTGGAGTGTAATAGCGGGCAACAGTCAGCCTTACAGCACTCCCGTCGTTAAAAGGTATTTGTTCCTGGACCAGTCCTTTACCAAACGAACGGCGTCCCAAGATCCATCCCCGGTCATTATCCTGAATGGCTCCCGCAAATATTTCACTTGCTGAAGCTGAAAAATCATCAATTAAAACTTCGATCCCTTTATCACGATACAAACCCCGGCTATCAGCCTGGTAGGTCTTCTTTGCCTGCGAATTTCCTTTCGTATAGACGATCAGTTCTCCTTTGTCCAGGAACTCATTGACCATCCGAATGACAGCGTTTAGGTAACCTCCGGGATTTCCCCTTAAATCAACGATAATATTTTTCATGCCCGATTGATCCAGCTTTTTCATTCCCTCTATGAATTCCTCATACGTCTTTTCACCAAACCGGCTTACTTTGATATAGCCGGTAGTCTGATCAATCATGTAACTGACGTCAACACTATAAATTGGAATTTCACCCCGGGTAATCTGGAATGGAATCAGATCTTTAAATCCATGACGTTTGATCCCTACATTTACCTTAGTTCCTTTTTGACCGCGAAGCTTTGAAAGTACCTTTTCGTTCTTCACATCCTTGCCAACCATCAGGGTATCATTAACTTTTACGATGCGGTCACCCGGTATTATTCCAAGTTTTGATGAGGGCCCTCCCGATATAACATCCACTACCATTACCGTATCATTCTGTATAGAAAACTGCACTCCTATTCCACCGAAATCTCCGCGCATTTCCTCTTCCACTCCCACCAATTCCTTTGCCGGGATATAAGTTGTATGCGGGTCAAGATTCTTGAGCATCTGTGGAATAGTCTTTTCAATCAGGGTATCCGTTGAAATTGAATCAACGTAAGAATTCTGGATTAAGTCCACAATCGCATCAAGCTTACTGACTTTCGACATGGAGCTCCCTGAATTACGGGTTAGTCTGTTGCCGATCAGGATACCGGCGACCAAAGCGATTGCAAGCAATACCGGAATATATACTGATAATCTAATGTTTTTCATCTTCTGCTTTTGAATTATTCCCCGGAATTTTACTCTGAAATTATTTAAAATCCCTGAATTGGTTTACTCTGAATTTGTTTCCTTAAATATCTGTCTATCTAACTGTTAAGTTCAACCTGAATAATTTTGATATTCGCCTCCTTTAACAATTTAATTCCATCTTCTTTGTGATAATTATCGCAAAATACCACTCTGACAATGCCTGCCTGTATGATTAGTTTCGAACATTCGAGACATGGCGAGGATGTTACATACAAAGTTGCACCATCGCTGCTGTTGTTCGATTTTGCCACTTTGGTAATTGCATTTGCTTCAGCATGTAGAACATACGGAAAGGTAAGGTTGTTTTCATCTTCACAGTTATTTTCAAACCCCGAAGGTGTACCGTTGTATCCATCCGAAATGATCATTTTATCTTTGACCAGCAGTGCACCTACCTGACGCCGTTTACAATACGAATTCTGAGCCCAGATAGAGGCCATTCTTAAATACCTCTGATCGAGAAGAAATTGTTTTTTCTCATTGGAATTCATTTCCATAGCATGCAAATATATTTCTCATTTGGGTAATTAAACACATTTTTTTACCCTGTTAAAACCTGACAAAAGTAATGATAGATGAGTAATTAATTTATCCAATACATTACAAAAAAAAGTCCACCTGTATTTGATGGACGTTTGATGCTTCGATGCAGCTCTTTAGGGTTTTAAATACTTTTCAACTACATTTAAAAGGTCTTTTGATTTGATCGGTTTGGCCAGATAATCATCACAACCTGAATCAATCGCTTTTTCACGGTCGTCAGACATGGCAAATGCTGTTTGAGCAACAACAGGAAGGTTTGGAAATTTCTTCTTTAAAATCTTGGTGGCTTCATAACCATTCATTTCAGGCATCTGTAAATCCATCAGTACCAGATCAATTGAAGGTTCATTATTACAAATATCTACTGCCTCCAAACCGTTTTTAGCCCAGAATATGACAGCGTTTAACTTACTCAGAACAGCTTTTAAATATAAGAAGTTAGACTCAACATCTTCAGCAATAAGTATTTTTGGAAAATTCTTTTCGTTCATTTTTAACAATAATTGATACAACGCTTGAAGCAATCAAATATATTGAAACATTCTTTGAATTGCTATTCTTTGAAGAGAAAATAATAGTCCAACGTAAATTCAATCCTGTTTAAGGATGCACCAATCGTTTTGCCGGTGCATTAACCACAAAAGCTGCCACTATTGACTGTTCCTGCCGTTTCATTTAATCTTGAAATATCATCGCCCCGAATCAACGACTTACACATCAGATTAACTCAGGCTTCAACCTCTGTATCAGGTTGAGCTACTTTCACAGGAAGGGGTTTAAAAAGTTATTCACACAGGTGATTTAAAAGGAAATTTGGTTTAGGATATTTTACTTATGAAACCCTTGTTGATTATAAAGATGTATGAATTTATATTGTTCACATGTTCGCAATACCTCAATTTGCGTTTTTTGCAGTTTTAGCTTCCAGGCTCCGAATGACCAGTTCCCGGAACTTGGGGCATAGATAAGTCTTGCCTGCCATCACCTCGTGAATTCCTTTTTCAAGAATATTGATACCGCTTGATTTAACGATGAATCCCTGTACTCCAAGAGCAATCATTTTTGTATAATAATCCTCTTCACAATACATTGTGTAAGCAATAAACCTTAATCGGGGCATCAATTCCTTTGCCAACTGGGTCGCTTCGATACCATTCATCTCAGGCATATCGATATCCATAATAACCAGATCGGGATTGAGTTGAGAAAGCAGTCCAATGAACTCTTTCCCATTGGAGGCCTCTCCAATAACCTGGCCTAAGTTTTCACTTGTAATGACTGATTTTAAACTCTCCCTGAAAAGCAGGTGATCATCAACTAATATAAGACGTGGTATATTATACATGATATAAAATTACTATACCATGAGCTGTAATTATTGTACTTTTGATGGTTAACCAATAGATAAATGGTGTAAATTAATACGGATAAAAGGTGTAGTTACTTATCCTCCAAATGGAGTAGACCAATTTAGTACTGAATACCCCAATTTCACAGGAGTCCCCACAAGGGGCTACATGTCAATGGTGTTCATTCTTCTGCGGTCGGTTATTTTACTAAAAATCACAGGAGTCGAAAAATAGCCCTCTCAAAGAATTTAACTGCTTAAAGTTCGATGATTTTGTTTTTTAAAGCATAGATAATCAGCTTGGTCGAACTATTGCAATTGGTTTTAACCAATAGGTTCGACCGGTGACTCTTTACTGTTTTGGGACTGATGAACATCTTTTCAGCAATTTCCTCATTATTCAAACCCATGCAGATATGTTGCAATACGTCCAGCTCGCGTAAGGTCAGACCTATATCTACAGCCTTTTTACCCGAGTCTTTGCGGCTTAAATTATTAATGATCTTCCTTAATATTTCGTTCGAGAAATAGCTTTCTCCCTGTAATACTTCGTTGATGGCCTTCTCAAGTTCGTTGATACCGCTTGATTTCAATATAAATCCTTTGACCCCCAGGTCAATCATCTTAAAATAGTAATCCTCATCACTAAACATGGTAAAGGCTATAATCTTTAAATCAGGCTTCAGGGCCAGCGATCTTTGTGTGGCCTCCATCCCGTTCATGTGTGGCATATCGATGTCCATCAATACCAAATCGGGTTCCAGATGCGTGAGCAATTCGAGGTATTCTTTCCCGTTCGAAGCTTCTCCCACAACTGTTGCAATGTTTTCAGAAGTCAGGAGTGACTTTAAGCCTTGCCTGAAAATAAGGTGGTCGTCAACGATAATAATCTCTGGCTTATTCATATTCTTTGATGCAATATTTCAAAGGTAATGATTTGTTTAATGCGATCACACAAACCACTTAAATTTTTACAGTAATCTGATATTTAACTCCTTTGCCCGGCTTGCTGAAAATTCCAATAGTTCCTCCTATGTTTTGAATCCGGTTCTGAAGATTGAACAAGCCCAGGCCTTTCTTTTCAGAAATTGTTTTTTTCGGGTTAAACCCAATGCCGTCGTCCGTATATTGCATCTGTAGTTCATTACCTGTATCAATCAGATCAATGGTTACATTTTTTGCCTCCGAATGTTTAATGGTATTGTTAAGGCATTCGATGATCGCACGATAGACGGCCGCCTCTATTTCATCACCAAGCCTTTTGCCCAGGTTGCAGTTAAATTCTATTCGAAAGCCGGATGTTTCCTGTAATTTGTCAATAAAACTCTGTATTGCTGAGCGCAAGCCATAATTGGTTAGCAGATGTGGACTTAATTTATTGGATATTTCCTTGACGGTGTTAAGCGCCTCTTCCAGTATATCTTCTGCCCTGTGAATAATTTCATCACGCGATGCATCGTTTTTTGACCGTTCCGACCATTGCAGATACAGCTTAATGACCGAAAGCAACGGACCAAGGCCGTCATGCAGTTCCTTGGAAAAATAGGCCCTTTCTTTTTCTTCAGTTAAGATAATTGCCTTGACCATATTCCGATGCAACAGTCTCTTCTCGGTAACGTCATGGGCCACCCCATAGATTACCCCTTCCTTTGCCACATAATTAAAAAGGAATTCAACAAATATAACCGATCCGTCTTTTCGGTAACATTCGATTTCAAGATTCTGTATTTGATTCAGGGGCGCCTTTAAGGTTTGGAAAAAGTCCAGTTCGTGAAAATATTCAGGCAAAACCAATTGTTTTAACTTTAATCCAATCAGTTCCTGGTCATTATATCCAAACATATGATTTAATGACTTGTTTACATACTCAAAACGACCTCCCCTGCAAATAAATATTCCATCATTAATGTTTTCCGAGAGCAGCGCGTATTTTCTGGTGTTTGTTTTAAGCAATTGCTCCATCTTCTTTCTGGCAGTGATATCCCGCTTACTTCCCCTGATCCCGATGAATGTACCATATTTATCATAGATAGCTGACCGAACAATCTCAATCCAACGGATCGAACCGTCAGTATGGATGATCCTAAACTGATTTTCATGGGGACATTTCTCATCGGTAGTCTTAATTTGCTGATACGCCACATAGGCTTTCAGATCATCTGGATGTACAATTTCGAGAATCAGCCCCGGATTTTGAATAAATTCTTCAGCCGTGCGTCCGCTAATGCGTTCGCACGAGGGCGAAACATAGATATAATGTCCTTCGGTATTGAGCCAGTATTCCCAATCGTAGGTATAATCGGCTACGGTTCGATACTTTGATTCCGTCAGCATTAAAGCCGCATTCGATACTAATAATTCTGTCGTTCGGTCTTTGATCCGTTCTTCAAGTTCATCATAAAGCACTTTAAGGGATTCCTCAGCCCTCTTACGTAAGGAAATATCGTGTAAAAATGTGATAAACTGCCCTTCATTTCCCGGCTGGTACTGAATACTGACTTCAACATGAAAAAGGCTGCCATCTATGCGGCGATGAATAGTTTCATACCGCACTTCTCCCTGAATGATAATTTGTTGAATCAGTGAAGCAACATCCAGAATTGCTTGATCAGGTTCCAGATCAGACAGATGCATGTTCAGAAGCTCTTCTTTGCTATAGCCTGTCATGTTGCAATAAGTATTATTTACTTCAAGCAACCGCCCTTGTTGGTTAAATAAAAAGTAACCGTCTGATGCCTTATCCAGAATAGCAATTCGTTTTCTTTCACTTATTTTGAGTAAATATTCTGAAAGTATCCGTTCTGAAATATCATCCATGGTAACCAGGCATTCTGTCCCGTTTTGGCTGACAATGCCAGTCAGGAGAACATCAACCTCCTTATTGTTATGCTTTTTAATGCTTATTTCGCAGCTTACTTTTGATTGGTTACCAAATACATTGTAAAGAAAATCTCTAAAATCAGGACTTGTTTTTTCGGTGACAAAACCCCCAAACCTGCTGTTAATTAGCTTGTCCCGATCTCTTCCCAGTATTCTTGCCGCAACGAAGTTTGATTCAAGAATATTGCCTTCACCGGAAAGTGTAACATAACCTGTGGGTGCAAAATCATATAATTCAATATACTTTTGGGAAATATTCTCGGCCTGAACTTTTGCCTCTATAAGCTCCTCATTCTGCAACTCCAGCTCAATCTGGTGAACTTCGAGCTCATGAATAAGCTTCTCTTTTTCGAAATCCGGGAGTTGTAATTCCTTATTTGAAGTACCGTTCCCGATTAACTTTTCTGCCTTTCGGCGAAGCATCTCAGAGCTTGCTGAAAAATTAGTCTCCTTTTTCATAGGTGATTGAATTATTCCATCCGGCCTTGTCGATCATGTACAACTGTTAAAGCCGGGCTAATGACGTCAGTATGAAGGCAACAGGGCCGAAGCTACTATCAAATATAATCTTTAGATTTCTAATTTTATCGATATCAGGCAAATATATTTTGTGCTCATCAATCAAAACATGATTACTGGATTTATTGATTTACACGATTATTTTTGTCACTTAATCCTGACCATCCAGTAATCATATAATCGTGTTCTGATTTTTGTTTTTTCGTTTGAATCCTGTCTTAATAAAGTCATATTCAAACAGGGATAAACTGCCACCTTGTGTATACCTTGTGTATACCTTGTGTGTACCTTGTGTATACCTTATGTGTTCATGGATAAATAAGGTATACTTAGCGTACACATAATCTATACAAAATTTATACATAAATACCATTTCGAATACGCCCTTTTTATTACGTAATCTCTTCGGATTGGTTTCGGAAAAGAGATCTGGATTCGGATTCGGTCCAAAAAAAAATCCTGTCTCTTTTGAGGCAGGATTTTTGGTTATAGCGTGTGAGTATATTTTAAAACAATCTCTTGAACCCAATGATCTCTTTCACTTCATTGAGGGTCTTTTGTGCCGATTCGCGGGCTTTCTCGGCTCCAAGGCGGGCAACTTTAGCCAGATAAGCTTCATCCTTCAGAATCTCCAGAATGCGTTCGCGGATGGGGGAGGTGAAGGCTATGATGTCTTCGGCCAGTTGTTTCTTCAGATCACCGTAGCGGATGCTGCAATCGTTGTATGCTGCATCAAACTGGGTCACCACTTGGGGAGTGGAAACAATCTTCAGCAGGGTAAAGAGGTTTTCAACGGCT
>Ga0302296_1001719_pt1 | contig 15300 bp, 10 predicted proteins | sample III_Fen_N3_1_FD_194546 | JGI IMG/M metagenome (GOLD analysis project Ga0302296, IMG submission 194546) | Peat permafrost microbial communities from Stordalen Mire near Abisko, Sweden - III_Fen_N3_1 | ecosystem: Environmental > Terrestrial > Soil > Wetlands > Permafrost | place: Sweden: Abisko...
TACTCACAACTTTATTGGAAATAATACCTTAGAGAATTTGTTCAGACCTGGGAGATCCCTCATTTTTCCACAGATCGTGTTTCGGTTAAATAATTAATTTTTTTTGTGGAAAAATTACTAATGACAACATTTATTATTTTGCTTATTTAAAGACACTTAATGCATAGTAGTACAGTTTGAAGTCTTTGAGATTGTAGAACTTGGATTTAAATTGTAATGCCATTGGTGAAATAATCGGGACCAGATTGTGTTTGATCAGCCCCGTTAGAGGCGTAATAATCTAAAGCAGGGCAACGCCTTCATATAAAGATACGAAAGCTTAATGAGCCCCGTAGCGGGCGAAATAAATCCAGACTAAGGAACCAATAATATTCTATGCATTTGACAAGATTTCTTAATAAGGGAAGACATTATAAATGAGTTATTCTCTTATCTGGGTGGAATTCTTAAGAACTATAAATCAATCCCGTTACAAATTGGCGGAAACTCCGACCATATTCACATATTATGTACACTTCCAAAGACTATGGCTCTGGCTGATCTTGCAGAAGAGGTTAAAAAGAGTTCATCTAAGTGGATAAAAACTACGGGATTACATTACACCAAGTTCTATTGGCAGGATGGTTATGGCGGATTTTCAGTCAGTAATTCGGGTGTTGATGCAGTAAAAAGGTATATAATGAACCAGAAGAAACATCATGATAAAGTTTCATTTATGGATGAATATAAAAATCTATTGGATACATATGGGATTCCTTATGAAGATCGTTTTCTCTGATGTTTTTATTTCGCCCAATACGGGGCTTTATAATTTTTGCTGAGGGTCGACATCGGGCGAAGCCCGATGTTAAAATATCTAAGGCCTACGGCCTTTTTCCATTTTTATCGGTTCTTTAACCCCAAAACAATTGATTAATTACAATATTTTATATATCCATCATAATCTGATACTTGTATACTTGTCATAAAAACCTGGTGTGCAAAAATGTATTAAAACTCGATCCCGAAACTCATCCACCCTTGTATATAACTCTAAAGCAATGGTTATGAGGTGGATGAGTTGAGGTATCTTCCAATCTTTATACAGGAATTTAATTAACATATCCTGATACCTAATCAAATAGTGCTAGGGTCTCTATTTCTAATAATATTTTGAGGACCTGCCGTTTTCTACAAATTAGCCATCCAGTTCATCGACTGATTAATATATCTTTGTCATAATGGATAAGAAGTAAATATATTTGACTTCAAGATCCCTGTTCATTTTTTTTTATTGGTTTTAAAATGAAGACACTTACTATTTATTTCATTGTGGTCTTTTTAATATTCCTGCAACTCTCTTGTACGGACAAATTAAGAGATCCGGACAAGAATGACATTATTATCGAAAATTCTGAATTTCGCCTGATCATCGGCAGAGATGCGCGGGCAGTGAGCCTTTTGCACAAACCTACCGGCCAGGAATGTCTTCAAAAAGGAATACGTATTCCTGTATTTGCTTTGACCCAATATCGTCCTTACGACAACGAGAACTTTCTTATCTATCCGGCAAAATCCAAAACCTTTTATGCTGATACTGTTTACAGGACAGGAGATGACCTGGTAGTTGGTTTTGAACTGGAGTCACACCGGGCCACAATCGGGTTAAAAATCACAGATGACTATATTGGATTCACGCTTAAGAATATTGATTATGATATCAGTAAAGTAGGTGTAAAAAGAAAGACAGAGATTGATGAGTTCACTCTGTTGCAACTTCCCATCAGGGACAGGGAATTTTTTGGAGAATGGCTCAACGTAAGCTGGGACAAAGATATTGCCGTTAATGTGCTGGCCACTGATCCCTATGGGAAAATTGATGCCATTCCATACCAGGGGTACCATCTTCTTATGGCCGGAATGGAAGCGAAAGTAAAGTTGATGGGTGTTGGGGCCGCCCTTATTGCCACAAGAAAGGATAAATTGCTTGACCATATTGATCAGTTGGAAAAGGATTTCAATCTTCCCCTCGGTGTTCAAAGCCGCAGGGACGAAGCTTATAAATATTCCTATTATGAGCTCCGTAAAGTCACACCTCAGAATATTGATGAACACATTGCTTATGCAAAGCGTGGAGGGTTCCGTGCCATGGTCATCTATTATCCTGATTTTGCGACTTCGATGGGTCATTTTCCCTGGAGCTCCGATTATTCGAACGGGATGACTGATCTTCAGACTGTAACCGGGAAGATAAAAGAAGCCGGTATGATTCCAGGGTTTCACATCCATTACAGCAAAGCGTCAAAAAACGATTTGTATGTCACTCCTGTCCCTGATTCAAGGCTTAACCTGGTTAGATTTTTTACCTTGTCTGGTCCAATCGATAGCCATTCGGACATAATTCCTGTTGAAGAAAATCCTGAAGGATGCACTCTTGAAGATGAGAGACGTTTTCTTAAGCTCGGTAACGAACTGGTAACATACGAGCAATATACAAAAACACCTCCTTACCAGTTTACAGGATGTAAAAGAGGTGCTCTTTCAACAAAAACCTCTGATTATCAAAAAGGATTCAAATTTGGATTACTGGATGTTGACACCTGGCCTTTGTTTGTAAGGTTAGATCAATATAACAGCATACAACAGGAAGTAGCTGAAAAGCTCGGTAAGATCTATGCCGATGCCGGATTCAGGTTTGTGTACTTTGATGGCGCTGAGGATGTTAACCTGCCATACTGGTACACCGTTTCAAAAGCACAGCTGACGGTATACAACTGTCTGAACCCTGCTCCGCTGTTTTCTGAAGGAGCCATTAAGTCGCATTATAGCTGGCATATTATGACACGCGGAAATGCATTCGATGTGTTTGCTCCCGAGGCAATCAAAGAGGCCACAAGAAAATACCAGGCCACCGAGGCCAAATATATTGCACAGGATTTTACTTCCATAAATTTTGGATGGATCGACTATCTGGCTCCGGGATCAACCACAATCGGATTGCAGCCTGATATGTTAGAATATGTTTGCAGTCGCGGCGCTGCATGGAATTGCCCCATTTCTTTGGTTGGGAATCTGGACCAGTTGAAATCCCATCCCCGGACACCCGATAATATGGAAGTAATACGCCGGTGGGAAGAAGCACGGATAATTAATTTCTTCAACGAGGAGCAGAAAAAAGCTTTGAAGAACCTCAACCAGGAGCATATTCTTCTGATAAATGAAGCAGGGGGCTATGAATTATGTCCATATGAGCAAATAAAGGGAACTGCGCATGGAAATCAAGCTCTCAGGGCATTTATTTTCGAGCGGTCAGGGAAAGTTTATGTTGTTTACTGGCATATATCGGGAGAGCAACAGGTCAGACTGAATTTAAATCCAAAAAGTGTTCATTTAGAAAGGGAGCTGGGTAAAGAACTACCTGTAAAGGAAGATAATAATGGCATAATAATTCCCGCCGGTGAAAGACGTTATCTTCGGGTAGACCTGCCCCGTGATAAAGTGATTGAAGCTTTTAAAGCGGCAACTTTATTATAGGGTTAAATAAAAATCAGTATTTACTAATGTTAAGGAGAATTTAAAATGAAAAAGAAAAGGTTTAGTTATATTTATTTGTTAATCATCTTGTTAATCATTTGTATTAATGATCTGCAGGCGAGCAGAAGGGTAATTATTGCCACTATTGGCGGGGGAGGAGGAACGATAAATGCGGGAGATAACCGGGACCCGCAGAAATTAGTGGTTCAAATGATTGATTTCTGGAAGGAGGAATTGAATAAAGTTCTCCCATTTCAGCCTGACCTGATTCTTTTAACAGAAGCCTGTGACCGCCCCGGTGGCCTAAATAGCACGGAAGAGTTTAACTATTACAGGAACCGCAGGAACCAGGTATCTGATTTTTTTGCATCTGTTGCAAAAACAAACCATTGCTATATCGCTTTTGGAATGAAGCGGGAAGAAAACGGATCGTGGCATAATTCATGTATCTTACTGGATAGAGATGGCAAGACAGCTGGAATTTACGATAAGAATTTTCCTACTATCGATGAAATGAATCTCGGTATCAAAGCAGGCATAGAGACTCCGGTTTTTCATTGTGATTTTGGAAGTGTGGCCTGTGTAATTTGTTTTGATCTGAATTTTAATGAACTGCGTGAGCGATATGCAATTCTCAAACCCGACATTTTACTTTTCCCGTCAATGTACCACGGCGGCCTCGAACAAGCCAAGTGGGCATATGATTGCAGGTCATTCTTTGTATGCTCTTATGGATTTCTTACTGGTCCATCGGAAATTCGTAACCCTCTTGGAGAAGTTGTCGCCTCCTCTACAAACTATTATAATTATGCAATAGCTACTGTTAACCTCGACCGTAAGCTCGTTCACCTGGATTACAATTGGGAAAAACTAATTGCGCTTAAAAAGAAATATGGGAAAGAAGTAACTATTACTGATCCGGGTAAATTGGGTGCAGTTATGATAACCAGTGAGAAAAATGATATGAGTGTTGACGAGATGATAAAGGAGTTCAACATCGAATTACTTGATAATTATTTAAACCGGTCACGTCAAAATAGGCTTAAACAATTGGACTCCAAATGATTATTATGGCGTTAGCAGGACATAAAGTAAGAGCCGTTTAATATTAATTCATTACTTGTCACCAATCAAAAAATATCATGAATAATTTTATCACGTCAAAAGAGTTATACAAATGGTGCAAGGTACCATATGATCAACTGGAGAAACATCCGGATAAAAAGGTTCAGTTACGATTAGTAAAAGATTCCCGGGAAATGGGATGGTTAATGGCAAAAGAACTGGCAGAGGAAATAAAGTCTAACAATTCGAAAAATAAAATCACCAGGGCCATTATCCCATGTGGCCCGGCATGCTGGTACAAACCGTTTGCCGATTTGATCAATGCTGAAAACATCAGTTTAAAAGACCTTGTTGTTTTTCACATGGATGAATGTTTAGATTGGCAGGGACAGGAATTGCCAAGAAAGCATCCATATAGTTTCCGGGGATTTATGGAAAAATTCTTTTACGGACCTGTTAAACCCGAACTGAGTGTCCCTGATGTTAACAGAAAGTGGTTGAATGCAGATAATATCTCAGAAATTAAAAGTAAAATAACCGAAGCGCCTATTGATATTACGTTTGGCGGATGGGGACAGGATGGCCATATAGCTTATAACCAAACCAGAAGGCATCCTTTTAGCCATATTACCATTGAAGATCTGAGAAATTCAACAATCCGCATTCAGGAGAACAATATAGATACCATCATTGCCTTGGGACAACGAACGTTCGGTTCGGCTTATCAGTTCGTTCCCCCCATGTCGGTTACTCTGGGAATCAAAGAATGTCTTTCTGCTAAGAAAGTAAGACTGTTTAGTGACACAGGGGCCTGGAAGCAAACCGCCCTCCGGGTTGCATTATTTGGCCCGATAACCACGGAATATCCAATAACATTGTGTCAGGAACATCCCGATGCAATACTTACGGCAACCTTCGCTACGGCGACACATCCAATAAGTGAAAATCCGGACTGGGAACTAACCTTTTGAATTTTATAGATGCCTACAACTTTAAAATATGATAATCTGAGTCTTCGATTTACCGGAATCATTGGTACCGGAGGTATAGGTTCCGGAAAGTTTTTTCAGCTCAATGGAAATCATACGCTTGGAAGAGAGGAAAGCAGAAGTGGACATTTCCTGGATGTAAACGATTACTGTAAGCAGCATATTATTCTTTATTACATTAAGGTACTTTTGGGTAACTCATTTTCAGTTACACCAATAGGTCGGATAGGAGATGATGATGTGGGAAACATCTTATTTAATGAAATGAGTGAAACTGGCTTCAACATGGATTATGTTGAAAAAATAACTAATGCATCGACCTTATTTTCGTTCTGCTTTTATTATCCGGACAGCACTGGAGGGAACCTGACTACTGACAATTCGGCAAGTGGGCTGGTGGATCCGGTTCTAATTGAAAAAGCCGGAAATGAAATCGCAAAACTCGGATCAAGAGGTATCATCATGGCGGCTCCTGAAGTTCCGTTTATTACCAGGCAAAAGCTTATTGAGATTGGGAAACAACATCAATTATTCTGTTCTGCTTCCTTTACTTCTGAGGAAATGCAGGAGGTTTTGAACTCCGGAGTTTTGCGAAATATTGACCTGATTTCGATAAATATTGATGAAGCATCTTCTATTTCAGGAGATTCAACCAGTACAAATACTAGCTCTATCGTTCAGAATACGGTACAAAAATTAATGAATTATAATATGGAGATCATGGTTTCCATTACAGCCGGCAAACTGGGGAGTTGGGTCTGGGACGGGTTTCGGCTGACTAATTTTCCAGCAATCAAAACCCAGGCTCTGAGTACAGCAGGGGCAGGGGATGCATTTTTCTCAGGTTTGCTCTGTGGCATAGCCCTTGGACTTTCTATGTCTGAAGCCCAACAGCTGGCAACCTTAATAGCCGGAATGAGCGTTCAATCACCGCATACCATTCATAAAGGCATTGACCGGTCATCATTATATGACTTTTTGACTGCTTCTGATTTATCATTTTCAGAAAAAATAATTAAACTATTGGGGAATTAATACAATGGGAATTATAATGCGCTTTATTCAACAATTTGATCTTGTTGAGAATATTTCTTATATATCAAATTTATTGGATGAAAACCCAAATGTGCATATCGATTTTTCTGTCTGCTCGACGAAATGAACTGAAAGCTGTTAAAACGAATTTGAATCAATCGCTGGAAAAAGGTATAGGGGCGTTTGCAGAGTTCTTCGTCTTATAATGCTGATATTTTTAAAAACGGTATTTAATAGAGAACAGGGGTAAATTGAGCATTATGAAAATTCAATTCTTTTGTCCGTACTGGGGTTCTGAAACTCTGGATTTCAAAACTTTTCTTGATAAAGTGAGAAAAGCCGGGTATGATGGCGTTGAGATGAGCCTGCCAATTGAATCGGAAAGCAGGGAAGATATTTCAGGACTGCTGCAGCTTTCAGGCATGAAGTTTATTGCCCAGCATTGGGAAACATCGACGGCGGATTTCAGAGAACATAAAGTTGAGTTTCAACGGCGATTGGTAAACTTGGTAAAAGCCAATCCGTTATTTATTAATACTCAAACCGGCAAAGATTTCTTTAGCTTTCAACAAAATGCTGAACTGATTGAAATTGCCGACAAAATTTCTCAGACGTATGGTGTTAAGATAATTCATGAAACACACCGTGGTAAATTCAGTTTTGCACCACATATAACCTTTGGGTACCTGACCAGTTTTCCCGGATTGCGTTTAGGACTCGATATTTCTCACTGGTGTAATGTTGCCGAATCATGGTTAGACGATCAATCTGAGGCAATAAACATGGCAATTTCAAGAGCAGATCACATACATGCCAGAGTGGGTTTTCCCGAAGGACCCCAAATTCCTGATCCTCGTGCTCCTGAGTGGCAGGAAGCTCTGGAAAAACATCTGAAATGGTGGAAGCAGGTTATTTATCAGCGAAGCGATGAAGGTTGGTCTCAATTCTCTATTACACCAGAGTTTGGTCCATACCCTTATATGACCATTTTACCACATAGCAGACTGCCGCTGGCAAACCAATGGGAGGTGAATGTATTTATGATGGAATATCTGAAATCCAAATTAAGTTGAAAACACTAATAATCTGAGTGATCATGGAAGATTTTAATGTGATTGTGAGGGATTACAGTCTGACAGGTGTTGAGTCTCAGAAAGCGATAGACCTGGGCCTTGCAAATGCTGAATGGTATCAATCGCCAATAGAGTATGAGGAAATGCGTAAACTGTTGATACGCAAAAACGGCCCTGCTATAATAGACACGCTTATCTGGTTCGGGCTTATCTTTGGATCAGGATATTTAGTCTTTTTGTTTTGGGGAACCTGGTTATTTCTTTTTCCATATATTATTTATAGTGTGCTGTATGCCTCTACTTCCGATTCGCGTTGGCACGAATCGAGCCATGGGACGGCATTTAAAACCGACTGGATGAATAACCTGTTGTACGAAATCTCATCTTTTATGGTATTCAGGCAGTCAACTGTATGGAGATGGAGCCACGCCCGTCACCACAGCGATACGATTATAAGGGGCCGGGATCCTGAGATTGCTGTGCCCAGGCCTCCGAACATAAAAAAGATCATTCTTGTCTTTTTCGGAATTTCCAGCTCAATTCCCGAATTTAAAAGGATGCTTCGTCATGCTGTCGGCCGGATTGACCCTCAGGTTGCTACTTATGTTCCTGAAAAAGTATATAAAAAAGTATTTTTCATAGCAAGGATATATATTTTGATTTATTTGCTTGTCATAGCCCTTTCCATCTTTCTCAGGTCAATTTTACCGTTAATGTTTATTGGTCTGCCGACCTTGTTTGGCAGCTGGCTCATGCCTGTATATGGATTAACACAACATGCAGGATTGCAGGAAAATGTGCTTGACCATCGACTTAATTCCCGAACAGTTTATATGAACCGGTTACACAGGTATCTATACTGGAATATGAATTATCATGTAGAACATCATATGTTTCCCTTGGTCCCATACCATTCCCTTCATAAGTTGCACGAGCTGATGAAGGATGACTGCCCCAAACCATATAATGGAATCATCGAGACCTTTAAAGAAATTATTCCAACCCTTTTAATTCAACGGAAAGATCTCTCTTATTGCATCGAAAGGAAATTGCCTGAAAAGAGACCGTTTAAAAAAGTAGAGATTAAGAATAGGTTTTTCGGAAATAAAGCTAACCTGTCAGATGGCAGGATCGAGGTCTGTAACATTACTGATTTACCAAAAGGTGAGGTGGTGAGATTTGATTTTAATCAAAAAACGTACGCTGTTTACCATACTGCCGATGACAGGTTATTTGCTACTGAAGGAATTTGTACTCACGGGAACGCCCATCTTGCTGAAGGTATAGTGATAGGCGATTTGATCGAATGCGCCAAACATAATGGACGCTTCAGTCTTAAAGACGGATCGCCCAAACGGACCCCTGTTTGCGTTAGCATCAATACATATAAAACTGTCGCAGATAATGGGAAGATATATCTGACCTTGAAGGCGCTTAATATAAAAGAACCTGACAAAGAATTAAAATACAATGTTGTAAGTAACAATAATGTAACTCCTTTTATCAAGGAATTGGTGCTCGAACCATCAGACAGAGAGACACTTATTTTTAAACCGGGGCAATATATTCAGCTCCTGATACCACCTCACCGGATAGAATTTAAGACATTGCAGATCGGGCAGCCGTTTTGGGAAACATGGCAATCAATGAACCTGTTTGATTACTTTGCAGAAAATACACTTTTTACAAGACGTAATTATTCCATGGCAACTAATCCTGTTGCTGAGAAACAACTTAGGTTCAATATCCGTATTTCGCTCCCGCCAACGGGTGAAAATGTCCCTGCCGGAGCCGGATCATCTTATGTGTTTAACTTGAAGCCCAATGATAAGGTATCGCTTGTAGGTCCATTTGGCGATTTTCTGATTAAGCCTGCAAATAGAGAGATGATTTATCTGGGTGGAGGGGCAGGGATGGCGCCGCTTCGTTCACACCTCGCTTATTTATTCGAAACCGAGATGACTACACGAAAAGTAAGTTATTGGTATGGGGCACGATCCAGGGCCGATTTGTTTTATCAGGACTATTTTGAAAACCTAATGAGTAATGTAATGAATTTCTCATTCCATGTTGCATTATCTGAACCTAAAAAGGAAGACAATTGGAATGGGCATATTGGGTTTATTCATGAGGTGTTATACAAAAATTACCTGAAAAATCACCCTGCACCAGACGAGGTGGATTACTATCTATGCGGCCCTCCTGCCATGATCAAGGCCGCAATGGAAATGCTTAACCAATCAGGTATTAAGGAAGATCATATTGTGTTTGATGAATTTTGATAAGCATCTCTCATGCATATATTCAATACTTTGCATTCTGTTTTATACTAAACTCTCTCACTATTTGAGTCTGATATTTAGTTGTTAAAATTATCAACGAATAATTGCTTTCCACTGCTATTCGACAATCTAACATAGTCGAATGCCCCTGATCCTTTTGTTTCAAATCTTATGCCTTTAATCTGCCCTAAAAGCTGATTATACTGACAGGAGAAAATTGTATCTCCATTATTAATTATTCTTGCACTTTTATTTTCCAATACAATTTTCATAACATTCCAGGAAGACAAATCTGCACTAAGAAAAGAAAGATCATTGTATTTCCCGTTCAAATGTTTTTCACCAATGGTTATTTCAGACCATCTGTAACATCCTTTCTGGACTAGGATAACAGAAGCAATTCCATTTTCTCCGATTAATCTGAATTCAACATCATAACAACTTATTCCGCCTATATCTTTACTGTTTTTATATTTAACTTCAAATTCGCAGCTATCTGCTGAAACATGAAAGTCCTTATATAGAAGATGTTCCAGGTAATATACGGTATTCCCATTGAATCCCTGAATACTCAACTCTTTGGGAGATATATATAAAATGCCGTCGTTTATTATGTTGTGTACTTGCCTCTCAAGTCCGAAGACAAATTTACGAAGGATAAAATTATCGTCATTAAAGTAAAAACTGTTCCAGCCTTCTGAAAGCACATGAATTTTCGTCGATGCAATAATCTTCCCACTTGATGAGATTCTTACATTGAAAAACCCGGGAGTCTCAAAACAGTGATTTATTAATGTTCTGCGAATGTCAAGCAATTCTCCTTTAAATTTGTCTTCTGCCTCATTCTGATCGAAGTCGATATAGACATCCTTATTTTTATATTTAGAAATATCATAATTAAAGGAAACCGTATGTGGTGCAATTCCTGTAATATCATTTGCTTTAAAGATTATTCTCTTGCTTTTCTGTTCCGAAATCACAAGAAGAAATGTTATTACCATGAAAATTGCAAAAGGAATCATCAATACCTTTAAATTAGCTGCACCGACAAAACCCTTACTTTTCAGAAAATTAGTAACCTTATGGATGCTATGAGCCTCATTCCTGACAAATGTATCCCAGTCAGCATATTTTAAGAATCTTGCCAGAGCATTTTTGGTAGCTGTCTGAGTGGTGTAATCATCTTTATATTTAATCTTGCCAAACAGACGTTTGAGAGTTTGTGGACTTATTGAAATATTTGTTTCTTCAGAAATAAGCAGACTAAGTTTTCTGAATTCGTTGTCAGTCCACCCTGATACATTTTTCCAATTGAGTTTTTTCTCAATTTTCCGGATGATTATGTTGATATAGTATCTTTCGTTCATTGAATGATGAAGCTCAGAGTGATTGCATTAATTATTAATGAGTTACAGTCCTTGTCTTTCAATTTGTACAAAATGTAAAGGTTTTGTACAAACAATGTATAATTTTGACACAATACAAAGTAATTTATCTGATCTAAATTACTTAATCTTTATGAAAAATAAAACTAACAATAAATAGAGAATTATCAAAAAATTAAAACATAAAACTCCTATCATATGAAGAAACTATTACTACTGATCGTTTTGTATGTGTTTATAAGTGGTTTTACATTATTGGCACAGACAATAATCATTTCAGGTACAGTTACCTCTTCAGTCCAGAGCGAAGGTGCAATCCTTGGTGTAACTGTTACTGTTAAAGGTACAACTGTTGGTGTTGTGACAGATGTGAATGGAAAATATTCAATTGCAGTACCACAGAATGCTACTACCATGGTTTTTTCCTATATAGGGATGAAAAAACAGGAAATTGAAATCGGAGGCCGTAAAGTAATTGATATTGTAATGTTCCCTGACATTTTAGGCCTGGATGAAGTTGTTGTTACAGCCCTTGGCATAGTTAGGCAGGAAAAAGCTCTGGGGTATTCAACAACCCAGGTGAAGGCAAAGGACCTGGTTCAGTCAAAACAAATCAATGTGGTTAATGGATTGACCGCCAAAGTTTCTGGTTTGCAGGTCACTACGGTGAACAACGGATTATTTGCCCCAACGCGAATTACCTTACGAGGAAACCGCTCTTTAACTGGGAATAATGAGGCCTTGACCATTGTGGACGGCGCCATATATTATAATGATATCAGCAGCCTGAATCCTGACGACATTGAATCTATAAACATATTAAAGGGTGCAAGTGCGTCTGCTAATTACGGATCTGATGCTTCTAACGGGGTATTGATTATTACTACAAAAAAAGGGATTACCGGTAAACCGGTGATCAATTTCTCTTCCACGGTTCAACTTGAAACAGTTTCTTACATGCCTGATATGCAGAATCAGTTTGGTAGCAATGGAGGTGAAAGCTTTCCCCAGAATTTCAATGATCTTAGATATTATATCCCTGATGAAAATCAGCAATACGGCCCTCTGTTTAATGGCAAACTTGTTCCTTTGGGGAGGCCAATTGGTGATGGAAGCTTATTAATGGTTCCTTATTCATCCCTAAAAAATGAGAAAAGGAAGTTTTTCAATAATGCCATTACCACGCAAAACAATTTTTCTTATAGCGCAGGTGATGAAAAAAGCAAATTCTTTCTGAGCGCTCAGGATGTGAATTCAAATGGGGTAATGCCGAAAGATTATGGGAGCCGGGATGTGTTCAGGGCCGGTGGATCAAAAACCTTTGGAAAATTTTCTACAAATTTTTCTGTGACTTATACCCATAAGTACACGAATACCACTAACACTGGTGATGTATACAATAATGTTTTGAATACTCCCCAGCATGTGCCTTTGACCAGCTTAAAGGATTGGCAGAATAATAAGTATGCAGACCCCAGTGGTTATTTTAATGATTGGGCGGATAATCCTTATTTCACTATTGATCAAGAAAGGAATAAAACAAATGAAAATGGTTTGGCTGGAAATGTGCAGTTAAATTTACAGGCATTTTCATGGCTGAATCTGAGTTACCGCGCCTCGGTGAATAATTCAAATACCAAGTATGAATACATTCAAGGGACGGCACATTACAATAAGCATGCACAGACGAGTGACACAGTATTCTATTCAAATTCCGATGGAACGGGTGTGTTTAGCCAAAATGACTATATCAAACCCCAGGCCCAGGGATTAAGTACTACTCAGGCACAGTATAATACTTCCAGCTATTCTAATTACCTGCTCACCTCCGACTTTTTGGCCACAATTTCAAAAGACTTCAAGAATAATGTCAATCTTACTGTAACTCTGGGTGAATCATATATAGATAACAAGATTGATTATCTGGCAGTGAATGCAGGGCCGTTATTTCTACCGGTATACAATATAAACAACCTGACCGGTATTCCGGATTTGGGCCAATACAGAAAACAGGCAAGAAAACTGGGATATTTTGGAGATGTATCAATCGGATACAAGAATTTTGCGTTTTTACATGGCTCCTATAGAAATGATATAGATTCCAGGTTATCCAAGGCTAACCGGTACATCCCTTATTATGACATTGATGCGTCCATTGTTCTGAGCGATTTGATCCATTCAACTGGTATCCGCCAGGTTATTAATTATTTAAAGATCAGGTTCGCTCATTCTTTAACAGGAAATGCTTCTTCCCTGGGAAATGGTTCCTCCAACATTGCAGACGGTGCTTATACCACTGAGCCGACACTTAACGCTGCCCCGGGCTTTCCATTTAACGGGTTGGGAGGTTACCTTTTAAATACCACTATCTCCAATCCGAATATTAAACCGGAAGCGATTACAGAAAATGAATTAGGGGTTGAAGTTTCCTTTTTTCAAAATAGGATAACATTGGTTACAGATGTTTATCAGCAGAAATTAAAGGATGGAATTGTTTATTCCAATACTGCCAGCTCCACGGGTTTTAAACGTTCCCTGATAAATGCGGCCAGTACTGAAACCAAAGGATTTGAAGCTGACTTAAAGGCAACCATCATTACATCCAGGACAGTAACCTGGAAAGCAGGTATAAATTATACACGTAATCAAAGCAAAGTGCTTTCTATTAACGGCGATCTTCCATCCCTTAATATTGGAGGTAATTCTTACGCGGTACTTAATAAGCCCTATCCGGTTATTGAAACCAATGATTGGCTCAGGGATCCACAGGGACATGTAATCGTTGATGCTATTACAGGAAACCCGTCTACGGACCCAAATTTAAAAATAATGGGGAATGCAAATCCAACTGATCTGCTTGGACTAACTTCCAGTGTAAGTTGGAATAATTTCACATTGAACGCTACTGCAGATTACAGGGGAGGATATAAAGTCTTTAATAAATTAGGTTATACTATGACCTTTACAGGAATCACCCCCGTCACTACAGAAACCGGCCGCCAGCGTTTTGTATTCCCGAATTCCGTCATAGATGAAGGCGGAGGTAAATATGTTACGAACACCAATGTAACAACCGATGACGCGGGTTATAACTTTTGGGCAGGGTCTTATCTGAATGTCGGATCCAATTATATTACCAGCGGTTCTGTCTGGAAATTAAGAGAAGTGGCTCTGAGATACGATTTTCCAAAAAAATGGTATTCCGGAGTAAATATATTTCAGGATATTAGCTTTACCTTATCCGGTAGAAACCTGATCATGCTGAGACCTAAGACAAATATCTGGACTGATCCTGAATTTAGTGACAATACGGGTAATGCGGTGGGAACGAATTCTGTTAATCAGACGCCCCCGACCCGGATTTTCAGCGCTACCTTATCCCTTATGTTTTAATGATTGTTGAATACCAAAACTTATTGTCATGTGTAAAGAAATAAAAATATTCAAGATATTCATTCTCGCATCTGCGATATTATTAATGGGTTCCTGTAAAAATAGTAATTTTGATATCAATAGCCCGAACCCGAATCAGCCCTCCTCAGTGACACCCAATTACCTGTTAGCGTCTGCGTTAGCTTCATCGGCAAACCTGGTATTGGGAGGCGATGAAACTTTTGCTAATTTCTGGATGGGCTATTGGGCTCCTTATGGAGAGCAATCCCCTACTGTCCTGTCCTATAATCTCACTACTGATACTTATTCCTCCAATTGGGATCAATCTTATATAATCCTGGAAAACTATAAAAATATTGCAGATCAGTCTGCATCTGCAGGTAATGCTTATTACCTTGCGATCGCAAAAATCATGAAGAGTTTTCATTTTCAGCGATTAGTCGATTTATATAATAATGTTCCTTATCATGAAGCATTAAACTCGACGAACAGTTTTCCAAAATATGACAATGGCGAGACCATTTATAAGGACCTTGTTGTTCAGCTGGATTCTGCAATTAAGATT
>Ga0302296_1001720_pt1 | contig 15299 bp, 8 predicted proteins | sample III_Fen_N3_1_FD_194546 | JGI IMG/M metagenome (GOLD analysis project Ga0302296, IMG submission 194546) | Peat permafrost microbial communities from Stordalen Mire near Abisko, Sweden - III_Fen_N3_1 | ecosystem: Environmental > Terrestrial > Soil > Wetlands > Permafrost | place: Sweden: Abisko...
ATTTAAATCAAGGCAACAGTATCCACAATTTACCTATTTTAACCTCTCCAAAGTTGATCGACTAGGAGCTCAACTTGACATCAAATGCAGTTGCTTCTCCACTACAAGCAAAGACTAAATCATTTCCTCCTGGACAAACTACTCTGTAGTGAACAACTGAAATCTATCCTACAACTTATGGAGTGTATGTAGCCTTCACAAGGAAGCTACTTTTAGGAGGCACTTCACCTTGATGGCTTCACAGAAAAAATCACAAAATAAACTGATAAAAAATGTAAAAATAACTATTTAAAAATTGTGAATTATTTCCAAATATCTCCTAAATTATCTTACACATCTAAGGAAAACGAATTATCCTTGCATTCATCGTCTACAATCCTCAGAATCGTGAAGCTCGCTGTGACTTACGATTAGTTTTTTATAGTGATTTCCTTGACAGTTTGTTTTCCAATGAGAATTGGCTCAAATGTCAATTTTGTTGTGCTCAATGACAGATATGGATATTTCCCAATCGCTGAGACTTTAGTTATGATTGGTTGCTAATATGGAAGATTACTTATGATACTCCCTACTACTGCTGTGGCTTCTTTTGGAGTATAGCTGACATTAAAGAAAATCTTCCCTTTCCCTAGAATATGTCCTTCCTTCGGCTAGACGTCAAAAATCGTAGATTCAAAATTAAACTCGCATGGCTAGACATTTGGATTCTCAAGCCAAAAACCTCTAGAAGTAGTAGAGCTAACAGGACAAAACCCTAAGTCAATAGATCCAGTGAGATTTGTCCTCAAAGGGAGACATTAAAGATTTTTATTTAGTTCCGCTGCAGCTTCAGAATCGTAATCCACATATTCCGTCATTATTTGTTATTGTATTTTTCAGTCCCTTTTATCTTAAGTTTCCCGTCAATTCCGCAGGGCTTTGAAAAATTGATAGATCTTTGAATTTATATTTGCTTTGATTCCCCTGGATTGAAACAAATCAACTTTATTAAATGATATTAAAGAGCAGTTTTATTATTATTATTATTTCTTAAATTATGAGTGGAAATCATGTAAATCATCTCCCAAATACAAAAAAAATCATTATTATTTGATTTTTGATACATTTTATGAATATTTTCACTTGATTTAAACACGACCACCTCTAGATTTATTAACATACATTAACACTAATATGCAACTTTCTTCAACAATTATTGGGATTTGACACAAGAAAGATGAAGTTTTATCTTTTATGCACTAGTTTTCTGCTCTACTAAGTTATTTATTGAAACATTCAAGGAGAATCCACCTTATTTTTAGGATTATTTATTCTTCTTAAGCACATCTAATCGATGATTGCTTTCACACATCGATTATGCTCTTAATCGACATTAACATTTTAAGGAGAAGCTGCTTCTCCGATGATGCATCAAATATCTGCGAAGATATCACCTTGGAGATCTATTCTATTTAGGAAGATTAAGCTGATTTTAAGCTTCCAATTGACTGTTGAGACTCAGCTGAACTCAAAAGATGCTCTCTTTATTTTAAAATCTTATCGGAAGGCGTTGAATTTTCATTATTTTCAAGTTATCTCATGAGTTAAGAATTCTAAGATTAGCCTAAAACACTCATTTTATTGAGACTACTTTTTTCAGCAATATTGTTATTCATGAAAAACGGACAATTACTCAGATTCTTTCCTGCTGAGGTTCGCTCAATAATGCTTAATATATTGCTGCTAGTGCTGCTCTTGATGGAATTACTACTATTATTGTGGACATTTTCAAAACGAGAGACACTTGTTTTCTTCTTTTCTCCACTATTTAATTTCATGTTCTTAACTGGATCTGGTTGATTTATGGTATTTACATTTTCCTTGTCTTCATTTGATGGGCTGTTTTCATCTTCTTGCTTGTCGTTTTGATCTTAATTGATAATTTCTCTTTCCATATCCTTGAAATTCCCGTAGATCATAGTATATTAAGGTAGCACTCCACCACCAGCAAAACTTAAATCTGGATCAGCGAAATTTCTTCTTTTTTTGGCATCGTATCCTTTGCCTTTGTCCTTGCAATTCAACTCAAAGAACCTCTTCATCCACTACGCGAACTCTAAGTTATCTTGATATTTCGCTTTGACAAGTTTCTCAATCTGTTTTTGTTAGAAAAAGTTAATTCCAAATAAATGAGTCTAATATAATTTCTTACAGGTATTGCTTTAGCAACTGAAACGGAGTCAAAACCCTTCTGAAGAAGCTTAAAATTATGTGTGAACTCATACTCATGTTTAGCTTTCCATTTGAGCTTATTGAGAGGGATCTTCCCTGGATAAATTACATCGAATATCTAGCAATAGAGATTGCCACTTCCAAGCTATTCTACTTTTGTAAGAGGAACTTCTAGAAGATGGTTAATCCATTAGAGGACTTCAGATCGAGAAATAAAACATTTTTCGTCCATTGGACCAAAGTTTAACTTTTTAGACATAGGAATCAAGTAAACTACTAGCTACTAATACCACTATTTTTACTTCCTTTTTAACTCAATAATCCCTGCGAAAACGAATAACAATAATAAATTAATTTAATTCGAATTCAAAAGGGAGAAAGAAGGGGAATATGAGTATTTAAAGATTCGAAAAGGAGGGAAATTCATCATTATTAATTGTTTTCAAATTCTAACACAAATATGAATGATCAAATATTTTTATTATTTTGGATATTTCTCATTTCTCATGTATATTTGAGTGCCAAAATACATCGAATTATCATTGATAATAATTAATATCACACAATTTATTATTAAATTAATAAACAGTTCAGCCGATTTTTGGATAAATAAAAAATGTAAATGTAGTTATTTATAGAAATCAAATGCGACAACCTTAAAATCACTGAAGAACGTAAATAAATGTATATTTTGTTCTTATTTATCTACTATTGCAGAGAACTGAATGGTAAAAAGAAGTGCAAATGTGAATATTCATATCATGATTTTAACTACTTAAGAAAAAAAAAGCTGAACAAATCACAAATAGTGTTGAGAGGGAGGGGGGATCTTGAGAACTAAATTAGAGAAACTAAGAAAAAACTCTGTAAATAAGTATCAAGATTTTATCTTTAAGAAAAAAGAGCTGAATAAACACACCTTTAAATATGCAAAATACACTATCTCCTAGTACAAACTCAGCTGGTTTACTGTAACCATCAAGTAATAAAAATGAATCGATTTTCCTTAAGAAATAATAAGCAGCTTCATCTGGAGGAGCTTTGATATCGCTGCTTGCTTCAGCTAATAATGTAAACACGCAGAAAATAACTGATAAAGAAACCAGCAGGGAGTAGAAGATGAAAAAGTTTAAGTCTGGGCTGCTGAATGTTGGAGGGTAGGACTAGATGGGAAATGTCCTTGCGTAGATGAAGGCATCTCCTGCTGGGAATAACTCACCTGGATAATAATACAGAGGGTTGAAGTATGGGAAATCTCTATCGGCAATGAGTGTAAAAAGTAACTATTCGTCGACGCCTTCGTCTTTTGTTGGCCATGCGCCAGGAGAAGAACTTATGACGAAGATGAAAATGCGGAAAGTCATGAAGACACTCTAAGGAACTATTATTGATAAGGTTTCCTCAGAGTTAAATCTACCCAACAGGGAAAACACAATGTATGCTTCACTTTACAACTCAGATTATCATAAGAATTTCATTCGTAACTCACGACTGATTGCGTTGAAAGCTAAAGGTGAAAATCAAAGATAAATATTCGCCCCTTCAAAGCCTAATGCAGATTAGTCTTCTTTTCTGAGTAACTAATAAGGATAATAATAGCAAGGTCCTCGTGGTGGTTAACTTGGAAGGAAGAGAACTAGCTCGAATCATATTTTGGAAAAGCAGATATTGGATCCGACTGAGATAGCTGAAAGGAGCAAATCAATTAATTTTAATGGTAAAAGTGGGAGAACTGATTAAGAACAATAAGATAATAAAACTGTCAAAGAGGATAACAAAAATAATAAGAATCCTGCTTAACATCAAGAGACCACAGAGGATATGAGAACTAAAGATGTAAGCTAAATAAACCACATAATCTCCCCTTAAATTAATTTAAACATTATGATTTTAATTGTATTTAACATTTTCAGGCCAAGACTGAAGGAGATAAACAAGAAAAGGATGATTTTGAGAGCCTCTTATTGGATGTTCGATCTGATAAATTTAACACCATTAACGATGAGGATGTTCTTAGTGAATATCAGTAAAGTTAATTCTTTGGATCGGAAGGTAATTTAGCTCATCCTCTGACTCCAGAACAAGAAGCACTTTAGCAACTTCTCTTGAGCTAACCATAATATTTCGATCATAAATCGGGTAATTGTATATGCAAACTCTGCAGCTGTGGAGCATGCTAGATCAAATGCAGGAAGATTTCAGAAAATTTAGAAAGAAATTTCAAGTAAAGCTGGATTTCATCGTACAGACAAGCGTTTTTTCCAAAATCACAAACCAGCGAAAAGATTAATACACTTGAACAGATAACTCCTTAAAAATTAGAATACAAGAGTACTATTGGGTCTTGTGCTGAACTCTACTCGACAACACAGAAAGTACTTAATTGCTTTTTTGATAACTTTTTGTAACATATCAACTCAGAAAACAACTAATTAAACTTTTTTGTTAACAGAGTGATTTCAGACCAAAAGATGCATTAAGCGATCTGTATCGCTTCAAACCGAGATAATATGAAGAAAACACTATGCCCTTCCCAAGGCTCTCGACGTATTCAGTAAGATTCGACAGATTCCTTTTCATTCTAAGAAATCAAAATTTTGTGTTTTTTTCTTCTAAGACTAACTACATAAATTGGGGGACTGCAAACTTTGAAAAAGTACGTGGATCATAAGATAGAACTGTCCTTGAGAATTTGCCATTTAGTTCACTCACAACATACGAACAGAGCTATCACAAAGAACACAAACTTACACCGACAAAGAACTTAAAACCCAAAGATCAAAATCCTCTTCCAAATCTTGGTCTATTTCTTGGAGAATCTTCCTATAAAATTTCCAATAATAAAACATCCTCACTGTATGAAAGACCTCCAAAAAGATAACCTGTAATGAAATTCAAAAAGAGAGACAAAGATAACTTTTTATTGCCTGTTCCCTTTCGTTTTCTTATTCTTTTGTTTTTTCCGTATATTTCATTTTCAGACCCCTCCGAATATTATCCCAGGATATGAAGGTCAATTTAAATCTGAAACGACTAAAGCTTATTAAGGACATGTTGATAGATGTTTAGGTCGTGAGTTTCTTCGAAAATAATACCTCGAGAAGCTTTAACAAGCTCAGAAACTGCAGCCTTAACGACCTTTAGCTCTTTTTTGAAACAAATAATCTTTTGAAAGAGTCTCCTAAAGAGTCTCTTAATATTGTTTATCTATTATTTTTACTATTTCTATCTTTCTTTTATTTCATTCTTTAGATAGTTTTAAGCGTTTTAATTAGAAAACTCATCAAAAATTTCAATTTATTTCTTTAAACATTGATTTCTACAGCATTCTTATGATCAACTAATTGTTTGTATTGAAATATCTCAATAAGTTTCAGCAGAATAATGGTTTGGGGAGATATTCAATTTAAGAATGAATAAAAAAAGAGTTTTTTAATGATTAAATGACAGTCTTATTTGTGCTAATGTTCTCATCTGAACAATCTATTGGGAGAAAATATATAAAAGTTAAATATCTACATCGAACTAAAAAGAAAAATCTAAGCAGAATACAACTAAATGAGAAGCATCTTTTCTAAATTCTGGGCAATCGCAAAAGGCAACAATGATTTCATCATGAAGATCCTTTACTGGGGATATCTCCCTCTCATTTTCTACCTCGGTATGCGCATACATAAGAATTCAATTTAGTTCCGTTTTATTAATGTGTTTTTGTTGTAGGTTTCAAATCAAGAGCTGAACTCCCTCTTCCATAGATGCCTATGTGATAATATTATAAATTCAATAGCATTAATACTTGGTTGGATAGCAAAGTACCAAGGATTTATTATTCATAATTGTCTGTTCTCTGACTGTTTATATCGTTTTTGTAGCAAAGAGTTTTAGATAAAAAATGATATAAAAATAAGGAATAGAATAGATATATCATTGATTCGAATTTGAAAAAGTGATGTTTCTGGAAAATAGGTAATTTTCATTAGATAAGAGCCTAACAAGTTGAAATAATTCAAATGTCTGATGAGAGAATTAAGAACAAATTCAGCTTTCGTCATTTTAAACTGTTTTTTTTGTTTGAGAACATGAGTACATTTCATTTCAAAAGATAAAGAAATAACAAAAAGATTGATATGATTTCAGATTGATAGATTGATTTTCTGGATTAAAAAGATATTTAGATAATTTTTTAATCATTCAATTAACTCAGGAATTAATCCAAAAATCTAAATTTTTTTAATGAATTCTTTAACATTTCCTAATAAAATAACTAAATAAAGAAGTTCATTGTTAAATTTATCAATCATATCCCAGAATTTTAGAGTTTCTTGTGAAACCTCGTTCTCTTCTGCTTGCAATGGTAACTTTTGAACAATTTGTCATTTCAAAAATACGAATACAACAATACAAATTCTCGGTATTTTTATCATTATCACCAACCACTTTTACTCTTTTCATTTTCTTCAGGCACTTCAGTTATCTGTCTGCTATGATGCACTACCCATCCACCTGTATTATTAGTATTATTACTACTACTGTTATTAGATTATCCCCAAGATTAAGAAGCACCTGTTCCTGCTGTTGCTTTTCCTGATGATGAAGAAGATTAACCCCAACTTGACGAAGAATTATCAGATGCCGATGGAGCTTATGATCCCCAACCTCCAGATCGTCCATTTCCATTTTTTTCTCCTGAAGAAGAAGACTTTTAGTTGTTAGTAGAGCTACCCCAAGCTTAAGAACCTGAACTAGAACTTTCAGTTTAATTCCCTGATGAACCCCATCCTCCTCCTGAAGATGATGAACTCTATCCTCCTGCTGATGAGCCCCATCCTCCTCCTCCTGTTGAAGAACTACTTCCTGCAGTATTACTTCCAGATTATCCCCATCCTGAACCAGAAGAACCATCTCCTGTTCCACCTGAAGAACCCCATCCTGAGGACCCGAACGATTCTGAAGATTATTACTACCTAGAACTATTTCCTGAATTATTCCTTCCTCCTGAATTTACATTATTCTATCTATTAGGTCTTTCTTTTCGTTCTTATGTGCATTCCCTCGACTAATGAGATTCATCTCCACAGTTAAAGCATCCTTTCCTCTTTTTCGGCTCATTCGGACATTCCCTTGACATATGGCCTTCACCTTAGCAATTAAAACATTTCTATGGACCTTAATTCTTAGGACAATCCTTAGAAACATGACCGTCTTCTCCACATTTGAAGCATGCTCTTCCTCCAGATCCACTATGCCCTCCTCCACCGTTATTTCCACCAGCTGTTGGACATTCTCTTGACATATGAGATTCATCTCCACATTTGAAGCATGCACGTTTTTATTAATTATTTCCACCTCCACCTCCACCTGCATTTGGGCATTCTCTAGACATGTGATTTTCATCTCCACATTTAAAGCAAGCTCGTTTTTATTACTACTATCCATTACTATTTCCACTACTTCCACCTTTAGGACATTCTCGAGACATATGACCTTCCTCACCGCATTTGAAACAGCCTGACTTCTTCTGAGGCGCATTTGGACATTCTCTTGACATATGACCCTCTTCACCACATTTAAAACAACCACTTGATGAAGAAGAAGAAGAATTCCCTCCTCTTTCTCGTTGTTGTCCTCCACCTCCTTCAGGGCATTCCCGTGACATGTGTCCTTCTTTACCACATTTGAAGCAACCCTTTCCACTGTTACCTCCATTAGAATTTGGATTTTATCTCCTAGAATTACCAGAACTATTATTTGATCCACCAAAAGAAGAAGAGCTTGCACCCCAACCATCAACAGAACTAGCACCCCATCCATCAGAAGAAGATTAAGCTCCTGGAATAGCTGAAGTAGTAGTCGTACTGCTACTACCCCAACCTCCATCTCCTGACGAAGATGGTTCGGTTTTAGCACCCCAAAGATTATTCCCAGAAGAACTAGAAACAGTTTCTCCCCAGGCTTCTCCAGATGGTTAAGAAGCTGAATCTTTAGCACTACCATTTCTACCCCAAGCATCTCCACTAGATCCAGAAGTGGCAGTATTTGCTGTTGTTGTTGCTGCTGAGCTACCCCAAGATCCATTGTCTGCAGAAGAACTTGCAGTTGCCCCCCAGCTGTTATTACTAGCAGGTTAAGGCACCTCTTAAGTGCCGCCCCATTTAGCTGCCGGTTAATCTGTTTATCCCCAAGAAGAAGAAGAGTTTGAACTCTGCTATTGGTTAGAAGTATTTCCTCCCCAATTTCCTCCATTTGAAAATTACTAAGTATCTTCAGTGAGATCGATAACTCGGTGAGGATTTTTAGTCATTTCAGAGTTAAATACATTAAACTAACCGGATAGATCTTCTGAATTTGATGGAAAGTCAGTCGAATCCAATGGTAAAAAGTAACTAATCGAATCGAACATCTCTGGATACAGATTCTTAGCAATTTCCTGATAATCGGGTTATTTTAAACTCACTTTATTATCAAATAGGAACTCAATCTGATTTTGATTCTCCTAGATATCCTTTAAAGCATGTATGTCTTGAATCACAAGCATAGCACTAGCACCTTTGTTCTTCTTTGCCCATTTCTCTATGCTGACGTTACTAGGTATGTCGTTTCTAAACCAAGGAAAAGTTGAATATTAACCAAAAAAAAATACTTTATTTTATCTAAAATTATTTTTACTTCATGAGTTTAACTCTGAATCTATTTGCTTTCGACTAGAACTCAGTATATTTCTCGGTTTCTTCTCTAAACAAGAATTCAACGATTGAGCCTTGCTGTAGATAAGACACTGGAATTGGATACGCTAATTTGAAAATCTCAGTAAGTGATAGAATCGGAGAAATTGGGAGAGCTTTCTTATTCGAAATATTTTTGATTTCATCAAGGATATGCTCAACGACGAGAATCATTTCCTCTCTTTTAAACCGAGAATCAAGAGTTTTAGCATAATCGTAAGACTCAAATAAATCATGAGTATTTGGGTTTAAAATGAAATCTTTAATAGTCTCCTCTTCTGATTTCTTCGGCTAAGATGGTTGTTTATCTCTTCGAAGTAACGCCAAGTCTTTCACGATGAAATACTCTGATTAAAGTGGCAATAATCAACAAACATTCCAGACCTAAATTACCCTTTGAAATATCAATGTATCATCTTACATGATGGAGGTATCTTTGTGCTATCAAGAATGTTGGAAGAGTGATTGAACTTAAAGAAAGCAATCGAGTTCATAAGCAGATTTTTAGACAGAATATTCAGGGAAATAAATTTATCACGGGAAATAATTTCTTTGGAATGAGGGATAGAATGCAGTTTTGCTGATAATAATCCAGATTTTTTTGGTCCAAACCCTGGAATAAATTAAATTAAAGAATTGGAGTTCCCAGTCTTTTCGAGAATCTATTTGGTGTCGATTCCTTCTAGACAAACACGTTCTTGAAGTATTTACTCGAAACGCACTTGCAGATCTTGCTTGTTGAGTCTCCCTTAGAAAGGATGGAATTTAGCTTCAAGAATAGGGTTATCTTCATAAGACCAAAGAGAGCAGACCTCCAAAAGTGGATTTTGTAGACATTTTGCTTGATGTTAAGCTAAAAATATCATTTTATCTTTTGGAGTTTAAATCTTAGCTGCTTACACAGAATACACTTCCATGAGTGTCTGCTCGACACATAATATCGACTTACATTGGTTCTTTTGCCAGAGGAAAATCAATAAAAATAAAATGGATAAAAGTTTTTTGGAGCCTCAAGGAAATTGTGTTACTTTGAAGTTCTAATAGAGATTAGCTTTTAAAGTGATTGCTCGTGAGGAATTTGATGAAACAGCCATAACATATGGTTGTCTGCTACGGATAAAATCAAAGATATTCTTGATTTCAAACTCTCTTTTGTCTTTAACTGATGGATGGGCGCTGAAGAAGTGTTCTAGAAAATTCTTGTAGACTTCCTTACCATTTGAGTTGATCATTGAGACGCCTATTTAACCGGAGATTTCATTTACATAAAATGACAGGATAGAATCTGGTACTACCATACTTTCTGTTTTATCTGTGACTTTATAAGGACCCTGTGAAAGAAACAATAGACAAAATCAAATGAAGAACAATCAAGGAAATTTTCGTATTTTAATAAATTTTTAGTAATTTTTCAATCCACAAATTTAATCTTTTTTTTACGTAACTAACATAAGTTCTAAAGTTTTCAACACAACTCTCCATGATTCTTTGCTAAGCCTTTTCTTCCAGTAAAACAATCGCTTCTTACTGCGCCCAAGGGTATCTGAGGACAAAAACAAAGAAAATAATGGGTTTATTGGGTTAAAATCTTATGAACACTTTTTTAAAAAATTGGGAAAAAAGATTTTTTCTGAGTTACATAAAATTCAGGAATAAACGACGTAGAAAAGCCTCTATGAATGGCTTCAAAGTAGAAGATTTTTAAAGATGTGGCTGAAAAAACGGAAGAATTTCATCGAAAATAGGATCAGGCAAACTTTTATCTTAAATCCAAGGTAACTGAATCTTGCATTCGATGAGATTCTTTTAAACAGCTTGCTTAATCGGCATGAATTCTTCTTCCTTGAATGCAGTTAATGGCTCTATGTTTAAGTTCAAGAGATCAAATTAATAATTTAAGAGCAAAAATTGCTTATAAAACTATTACTATTTGCGATTTTCTTTTATCTAAAGAACTCATGATAGATGTTGAAGTCTACGACGTTAGGTAGAGGAAACGTAGAGAGTGCGGCAGATTCAAAGTATTTCCTGAGAATATACTTCTTGATTATTGGGTTATACAGAAAATCAAGAGATACATAGTCTTAAAGAAGTTCGATAAGTTCTTCCTTTCTACCAGTAGCAGAAGGAGATTTGAAGCAAATTTAAAAGATATCTTCTTCATTTGAGGGAATCACTCTATCGGTACTGTATTCGTAGGATGGCATTGATTAATCATGGTCTTTGACAGGATTTAATATTCCAGATAAAAATGTGGAGTCGTCGAATAAGGCAAAAGCTTTTTAGGGGAGCTAAAACTCTCTTGCTTTATTGACTATTTTGAGATGGCCTGAATAGAGCTCTGAAGTTATCCGGGATTTTATGTCAAAACAACATTTCTAGAAATGGAAGTATGTCTGGATGGAAAAAGGAGGAAAACATTTTAAAATAAGGGGCAACTTTAAGTAAAAATGCATAGATTATTACGTTAATATCTGCGAATTCTCTTTTGGAGTCAGCAGATTCCATGAAACCGTGCATGCTACTGCTGATCTGCTTGATAGAATACATTTCCATAGTCAAATCATCTAATTTACTCCTGAATATCAAAATCAAATTATCCGATTGTTTAATACCATTTAAGATTGCCAAATCTTACTGAGGAAAGTAAATGTCTTCTTTGTAGACCATCATAAGATTGTAAATCTTCCAAAGAGTTGAGACTGTTAGATTTGGGATGAAATTACGTTCATTGTTCCATATTGTCATGACCTCCATTTTTTATTTGAGAATTAGGATCAAGATATCATGGATGGTTTCAAGTTCCACTAAAACACCGTTATTATGGTCTTTTTCAAGTGCATGATAAACCCATTCGACTATCCTGCTAAATTCCTCACCAGATAGATCTTTTTCCACAAGATTACTGGAAATCAAGAAAAAAATAATGAAATTAATGAGAAATCTAAGAGAATAGGAAAGTTAAAAATATCCAAAAGTTTAGAAAAACTTGCTTTCCCCATAAAAGTATCATATATTTTAACTAATTTTAAGCTAATATCATCAAAAATCAAAATTGAATCTTATTTGATACAGACGAGCTAACTCAATCCATCATATCTCTATTGTTATTCTTCTTACCCAAGTTGCGTTTGGAACCTTTCAGGGACATCATTTAAGATTATGGTTGCATCTCTGGTGGAATCTAAGAAGTCCTCAATCTCTTTTTAGTTGCTCATCAATGCAGAGCGACTATTGTCTTATCCTACTGGCCATCCAATAGGATTGTAATCTCGATCTTACTTAGCATCTCCTTTGTTTCAAAACCAAAAACACTTTGATTTCTGCTTACCTCTAAAGCAATCGATTCATTCTTAAAATACTTCTTGAGTTAAAAGACATTTTGAGGAGCCTACTTGATGTCTCGTTTACTGATGAACTCGAGATAGTTTTAGACTCTTGGAATTTTCCAGTTTGTTTCAAATCACTGTTGTTGTTGGTTTCCTCCAATTCAATACTCGGAAGGTTGGTCTGTCTCGTAACTGGGCTAAAGTTCTGAGAAAATGAAGTAATCAGACACTCTTGGGGTGTTAGTTATCAGAAAAGATTTAAAAATCATATGAACAAAACTCTTTTCTAGTGTTAATTCTATGTCCATTTATCCAATTTACCAGTTCTTCATCCTCTTTATTGTCCTATCCCTCAGTGGAGACTCTGAACTCTCTCTCTTCTTCCATTCAGCAGTCAACCTATTAACCTTGAATCTCTTCGTTTGTTTCAGATTTAGCTAATTTGATATGATTCCTGATGTATATTTTTCAAAAATTAATTAAATTTTGTTGATATTTGATGTGGCGCCGTTTATTAAAATACAGCTACAATCTCAAAGCAGCAGCTAATCAAATATTAGTAAATTTCTGGGGATTTCGAATATTTAGATACATGAGAACTCCAATGCATTAAACTAATTATCTCTTTCTCTTTTCTTTCTTTTTCTTTTTCTTTCGGACTGTTTTTCAGTTTGAAATCTTAGTAAAAATTAACTTATTCTCACATATTTTAGTTAACACACAAATCAAAGTAATTTTTATCTCAAATATTTTCTCCTGATTCTCCTGCACTCTTCCCTCTTGATTCATAGAATGCAATGTACTAGGATACCATCTGATTAACTTGCTAGTTCATGTCTTATGTGATCTCTTTGCGGACGATTCTTTTGTAGATATAAGTCATCAAGAAAAAGAGAATCACGAATCCAATGAGAATGAACAGCAACGTCACAAAGATGCTTGAGGACTCTTGGGTTTGTGGTGCAACTGAAGGATCCAGAATATACTAGCAACTTTCATTGATTGTTTCTAGAGACGAGCAAACAGCCTTAGCAATGGTATTCCCATCGAGATTTCCACGATAAACCATTTCATTGATGGTAACAGCAGGCCATTCAAATATCCCGTATTGGTTATTCGTAGCTGTTTGATAAGAAAGTGTCTTGAATTGCTACGAATCACTGTCCATACATTAGGTGAGTTTGTCTTAGTTAAGACCGGAAACTTGGATTGTGAGTAATTAGCCGCATTTCTTGTAGAATTGAGGTTGGAAAAAGCATGTTCCAAATAATTCAAAATATGCATACCAGTAGTCTTCTCCTTAAGCGTAAATACACATTTATCGAGAAACTTCTTCGAGAATGTCCTTTCCAGTTCCGACATTGTTACGATTAGTAATTTCTCCTTCTGCTTAAGGGAGATCTGGATCAGGTGCACAGAATTGATCTCCTTTAACCGTGATGCAATCGGAATCGTTGTTCTTCATTGATTGGCGTTTTTCAATGTTGAAGTTAGGCTCAGTTTTAACTAGATTTTTGAGAAGGTTAAATTAATAGATTGACAAAATAAATGGGAAAGATTACTGTTGTTATCTGAGATCTGCTTGCGATATTGGTTGAAACTGTGGACTAGTTTGTTCGAAAAAGGACTAGGAAGATCAATCCACAAGCGGACAAGGGATTCAGATGATTTCTTTTAGAGGAATTCCAATGTCATAGAGATAACTGCGTCTTTGTTTTCTTCAGCGAATTTCTTGATTATTTGACCATGTCTTCTATGAATGAACACTGAAGGGATACGCACTTCAGCACCATGTCCGTTGTCAACCATGACGATGTTACCTCTTTCGTAAGTGTCGTCCACCTTTGAGAAAACAAAAACAACAAATCTTAGGGATACTTCTCAAATATTTCATGAGCTTAAAATTGATTTAGAGCATATTCGTTTTGTCCATTGAACTATACTACCCTAAGGGTAGATTTGCTATTATTTTCTTTGATTTTCAGCTGGTAAGAAAGACCAAAACCAGCTTACACTCATTGGTAATATTGATTTAGCTTTATTCTTGCATTTTCAATAAAAATATTTTGTTTGCTTACCATGATAACAACTCTAGCTCCGATGTCTTAAGCCACAATGACTTTATCTGCAAATGCGCATCCACCTCTTTCGACAAGGAAAAAGGTTGCTTTTGAAAAGTCAACTTCCGATGTTGAGTTAGAAACTGCTGTTTTATTGCAAGCGTTGTAGGGATCGGAAATATGCAGTTCACCGACTGATTTAGCTCCATAAGGAACAGATCCAAAGTTAGCGAGTTCACATTCGATGGGGTTTTGTTATCCTAACAAAGCAACCAGCTCTTTAGGAGAAGTTACTGTGAGCAATGGTGCAGCACAAGTCATGCTAATAACTAGCAATCCTACGAATAAAAGTCTTGCAATCTTCATTTTTTCCTTTAAACTATCTTATTCTTCTAGCTTAGTTGTGTTTTGAAAAGTAAATAATAATAATTAAACTCTCTTGTTTTCTTCTTCTCTTTGAGCTATTTTATCTTATTTTTTTATTTCTTTCCTTGACTGACTTCTAAAAAAGCACACTCAAGAAGCGAAGCAGCAACACTCTGCTTCTCATTCAATTAATTGTTTCCTATATCCAATATTTCATTGGGTCTGTCATACTCTATTATTCAATTCTGAGCAGATGGTTCTTTGAAATCCAATTTATTTCTGCCCATTGAGTCTCAAAAGTAGCCTCAATTTGCTAGACCCAACTATGGAAATAATAAATCACTCCATAGTTTGATATAAAACATGGATAAGTTGAATGTTTGGATAACAAAAAATCCTTTAAAGTGAAATTCTTTTATTAAATACCTAAATTCTCACAAAAAATCTGATTGTTTGTCTAAAAAAACTCTGTTAATTATCCTTTTCGTTTCTTTTATTGGTCAAAATTGTCCTCCTGTGATATTGTCTTTGCTTTTGGTGTAAATCGTGTTATTTTTGATTATTTTTATGTTAGGCTTCAAATCAACAATTTATATTTTTAAACCCCTTGG
>Ga0302296_1001721_pt1 | contig 15291 bp, 12 predicted proteins | sample III_Fen_N3_1_FD_194546 | JGI IMG/M metagenome (GOLD analysis project Ga0302296, IMG submission 194546) | Peat permafrost microbial communities from Stordalen Mire near Abisko, Sweden - III_Fen_N3_1 | ecosystem: Environmental > Terrestrial > Soil > Wetlands > Permafrost | place: Sweden: Abisko...
CAAAAACCGGAAGCCTGACAAGTGGGAAGTATTGCTTTCCGGTTGGTCCCGGTGATAATCTGGTATTAACTCCTCAAAGTCCCGGGTTCCGTTTTACTCCTGAAACGGTTGCATTCAACGAACCAAAACAAAATTGTATTCAGCACTTTATTGCTACTTCGCTTGAAATCACTGATAATCTGGAAGGTTATTATACGTTCGCAAAAGAAGGCCGTGATTTCAGCATCAACGGTTTTAACGGGAAACCTCAAAACGTTCAGTTTGCGAACGACTCAACCCGATCAACCGTAGCTATTTTTGGACCAAATAGCCTTATCGTTTTGCCTAGAGCCGAAGAGTTCAAAATTCGGGATCATGATTTTTCGGTCGCTGCCTGGATAAAAATTAAAGAATTCTTACCAAATAAAAGTGACTATTGCATTCTTGGTACCAAAAATAATTCATATCAACAGGGAATTCATCTGTTAATCAGAAATCGAAAACCATATTTTGGATTCTATAACAACGACTTACAAGGAAAAACCATTCTGGAGGCGGGGCAGTGGTATCATCTGGTTTGGAGGTATAATAAACTAAGCGGTGAACAGGCTATTTTCCTGAATGGTAAGCTCGACAGTCGGTCGCTGGGGCATCCGGCATACAAAGGACGCGATAACCTGTACATCGGAGTGGCAGGTTTTAACTGGTCGTCGAACATGTATGGTGCAATTGATAATTTGAGTATTTGGTCAAGAACGCTTGGTGAAGAGGAAATCTGGCAGCTAAATAAGGAGGTTATCGAAATTGTCCCGATCAAAAATGTCTTTATTCTATACCCAACCTTATCATGGTCATTCGTTGTTCTTTGTTTGGTTGCAATGATTCTTTTTGGCTGGTTCAGGATAAAGAAAATACTAAAAAAACAACCGGCTACGGTTGAACTGATCCGAAGTATCGATTATATAGTTATTAAAAAACCAGAATCAAATTATGTTCAGTTGTTTGGCGATTTTAAAGTTCTTGATAAGGAAGGGAATGAAATTTCGGGACTGTTTACACCAAAAATAAAACAGTTATTCCTGATTATTCTCCTTTATTCGCAGCGAAATAAAAACGGTATATCTACCAAAGAATTGACCGACATTCTCTGGATGGGACATTCATCACAGAGCGCTAAAAACAGTCGTGGAGTAACCATCCGTAAACTTCGGCTAATCCTCGAATCGCTTGACACAGTTCAGGTTAATTTCCATGTTGATCGATGGTCTATGGCTTTTGTCGGTCCGGTTTACTGTGATTATGTCGAATGTTTAAAACTTCTGAAACGCGAAAAAACTCACGACACAAATTTTAATCTTGATTTCTACCACATTATTCAGGAAGGCGAGCTTTTCAAAGGCGAATCGTACGACTGGCTCGACGACTTTAAAGGGTTTATCGGGAACAATATTGTTGATGTTCTCCAGAAATTTGTTGATGAACTGACCATTGAACGTGATAGCGAATTAATCCTGAAATTAACGGAACGAATCCTGGTTACCGATCCGGTAAATGATCAGGCATTGTCATTTAAATTAAAGGCTTTGATTAAGCAAAACAATTACAATCTGGCCCGCTTTACTTTCGACCGTTTTTGTGTCCTTTATGAAGAAATGTACGGCGAAAAATTCCAGGGAAAATTCGAAGAATTGATCGCGGAATAAAATATGTTTTTAAGCAGGGTTAATTTTTGCTTTTTAATGAATAATGAGCTGTAAATCAATGTTTATATATTTTTAGTTTGTTCGTTTTTGTGGTGTAAATAATCCAAAATTAACCTTTAATTAACCCGCCTGTAAGCTCCAGCTAAAACCTCGCTAATTGCCATCTGTTAGCTTTGTCGTGTAATTTTTATTTTGAAATTGGTCTTACTGACGAATTCATATAATGAAAATTGAGAAAACCGATCTATCTGTTTGGAAAATGAAGCTTTGGAACTCTATTCGTACTTTCTTTATCGGCAAAAGATCATTCCTTTGGATGTTTTTTGCCGGGTTAATTGCATGTATGGCTGTTTCATTGGCTGGTCGTAAGGTTGTAATGTATACCTCAACTGATGATTACTGCATTTCGTGTCATGTTCATCCACTTGCCGATCAAAGCTGGAAACTCTCATCTCACCACGATAATAAACCGGGGGTAATCGTTCATTGTACCGAATGTCACCTTCCGCCTGAAGGTCATGGAATGTTGCTTGCAAAAGCAAAACATGGAGCAAAAGACTTGTATGGCTACTTTCTGAAGGATTCAGCCAATTATAATTGGAAGGCAAAACGGAAACTGGATGCGGCTAAGAAATTCGTATATACCGAATCGTGTACCAAATGCCATCAAAATCTGTTTCCAAAAACGCTTACTACTCAAGGCGAAAATGCCCACCTAAGTTTTCTTTCGAGCAAAACGGAGGTTAGTTGTCTGAATTGCCACCTGGATGTTGGGCACTTCGACCCGAATAACAAGCACGAACACAACCTGAACTTTGGAATTTCAACTGTTCAGAATACACAAATATACACCGAGGCCACTGCTGTAAACACCTTTGCCAGTTTTACCGAAAAAATTCCGGGAACAAGTGTTTCATTCGATATGGTTGCTATTCCTGAAGGACAGTTCCTGATGGGAAGCCCTCAAAACGAACCTTTACGAAAATCGGATGAAGGTCCTGTTCATCCGGTTAAAATTTCACGGTTTTTTTTGGCAAAAATCGAAGTCAGTTGGGACGAGTACCTCGAATTCTTTCGGGCTACTTCTTCGCAAGGCCGCAAAGAGGTTGAGGAAAATGAAAATGTAGATGCGATCTCAGGTCCAACTCCACCGTGGGGCGCTCCGGATCAGGGATGGGGAAAAGGAACACGGCCCGCTATTACGATGACTTGGAAAGCCGCTAATGTATATTGCCAATGGCTTTCGAAAGTAACCGGAAAGAGATACCGGCTTCCCACCGAAGCAGAATGGGAATATGCCGCCCGTGGAGGTACCAAATCTCCCTATTTCTTTAAAGGAAGTCCGAAAGATTATACTTCAGATGGATTTTTCAGGAAGATATTTGGCGTTGATACGACGATCATCAGTTCATATATAATCTATAAGGCAACCAGTTCGACTCAGACAGCTGAACCGGGTTCTGTAAAGGGAAATCCTTTCGGGCTTAAGAATATGCTTGGTAATGTATCCGAATTTTGTTCCGATTATTATTCGCCAAAAGCCTATTCAGAGTACAAAAAACTGGTTGTTAATCCTAAAGGACCTAAAAAAGGAAAGGAACATGTGATTAGGGGCGGTTCGTTTAAAAGCGATGCCAAAGATGTACGATGTGCCGCCCGCGACTTTACAAAAACCAGGGCATGGCTAGTTACCGACCCTCAGATGCCCAAAAGTATCTGGTGGTATTCCGATTGTAGCGATGTCGGGTTCAGGGTAGTGTGTGAAGTAGATGAGAACTTAAAACAGAAATACTAATTCCGATGAAAAAAAATACTGGTGGCATAAACAGAAGACGATTCCTGGAATCGACGGCTCTGGCCGGCATTGGAATAATGGGGGCAAGTGCAATAATATCTGGATGCAAACATGAAAAGGATGCCAAAACACTCGGATTGCCACCAATTTTGAAAGCAGCACCGAAGGGGGGAAAGTTACGTGCCGGATTAGTAGGAGTCGGCAACAGGGGGACCGGTGCTGCTCTGAATTTTATAAGCAGCGGACCAGATTTGCACATTGTTGCTCTGGCCGATGTTTTTCAAGATAAAATCGATAATTGCAGAGAGCGTTTTGCAAAACTTAAAATGGAAATTCCGGCTGAAAATTGCTTCACCGGATTTGACGGATACAAAAAATTGATGGCGCTGGCTGATGTGGATGTAGTTATTTTGGCTACACCGCCACAATTCAGGCCTGAACATTTTAAAGAAGCAGTTTTGCAAAACAAACATGTTTTCATGGAAAAACCAGTAGCTGTTGATCCGGTTGGAATACGCTCCATCATTGCCAGTGGCAAAAAAGCGGAGGCTATCGGTCTGAATGTTGTTACCGGAACACAGCGCCGCCATCAGGAAGATTATATCGAAACTTACAAACGAGTTGCCAATGGAGCAATCGGGAAACTGGTATCGGCCAGGGCTTTTTGGAACCAGAACCATGTTTGGTTTCGTACCCGCGAAGAAGGCTGGGATGATATGACTTACATGATCCGTAATTGGAATAACTTCTGCTGGTTGTGTGGCGATCATATCCTTGATACTCATGTGCATAACATTGATGTTGTCAATTGGTTTCTGGGTCGTCAGCCTGAAAGCGCCATCGGATATGGAGGTCGTATGCGTCGGTTAACCGGTGATCAATACGATTTCTTTAGCATCGATTATGATTATGGCAATGGAGTTTTCTCGCATAGCATGTGTCGGCAGATCGACAACTGCGCCAACGGAACTGGCGAATTCATCATGGGAACCGAAGGCTACACCAATTGTATAAATACAATATGGAACATGGACGGCTCCGTGAAATGGACATTCGAATATCCGAAAGACGAAAACGGGAATGAAACCAATAAGTTAAAGATTCCGCCTTACGTTCAGGAGCACATGCATTTAGTATATGCCATCCGTACCGGTGAATATGTGAATCAGGCTGAACAGACTGCTAATTCTACTCTTACAGCAATCATGGGACGAACAGCAGCATACACTGGTAAAAAAATTACCTGGGACGAGATTTTCAAGTCAGATATGGATCTGGGACCAAAAGAAATCAGGTTCGGTCCGGTAGACATGCCTTTTGAAGTGCCAATCCCCGGAACAGCACATAAAGGATAGAGGCCTCCTTCAACGGAAGGAAGTTTGGAGGTTATGCACAAGACGGAATATAAAAAACGATGAGACTAAAGAGACAATTAATGAATGCTTTTTCCTTTTCCCCTCCTTGGGAGGGGCTAGGGAAGGCTTCTAAACTAAAACAAAATGGATAACAAAAGCTCACGCAGAATTTTTCTGAGAAACTCGCTTTCAGCAGTAGCCGGAGTGATTGTTCTTCCACACATCATTCCTTCATCGGCGCTTGGAATGAACGGAGTGGTTCCTCCCAGTGACCGGATTGTCATGGGATCAATCGGCGTTGGTTCGCAGGGAACCAGCAACATGAAAAGCTTCCTTCGTTTCAAAGAAGTTCAGCTTGTTTCGATGTGCGATCTTGACTCAAGTCACCTCGAAAAAGCTTCAGCAATTGTGAATCAGAAATACGGAAATACTGACTGCCGAAAATACAAGGATTACCGCATATTTCTGGAAAAAGAAAGGCTCGATGCCGTTTGCATTTCGGTTCCAGATCACTGGCATAGCATCGTTTATGTGGCTTCAGCCAATAAAAAACTGGATATTTATGGCGAAAAACCTTTAGCCAGAAGCATTGGCGAAAGTCAGGAAATAGTAAAAGCCGTCCGGAAAAACAATATAATCTGGCAAACTGGAAGTTGGCAGCGATCGACAGCCAATTTTCATCGGGGTGCTGAATTGGTTTTCAACGATCGGCTCGGAAAAGTTGATCATGTTGAAGTTGGATTACCCAATGGTACCAAATTGATTGGAATGCCACCTGTAAAAGAAGTTCCGGAAGAACTCGACTGGGACTTTTGGTTAGGATCGGCGCCTAAAGTTCCGTATCGAGGTGTTTGTCACTGGAACTGGCGCTGGATTTTGGATTATTCGGGAGGCCAGTTAACCGACTGGGCCGGGCACCATATTGATATTGCCCACTGGGGCCTTGGACTCGACCGCACCGGACCAATCGAAATCTCGGGGCAAGGTGTTTATCCGGCTAAAGGTGAATTGTTTAATGTTCCTACCGAATTTGATTTCAGCTGTAGCTATAAAACCGGCGTAACCATTCGGGTGGCCAATGCTGCCCGGTTGTCTCAGGGAATGGGCGTTACCTGGTATGGCGAAAACGGATGGATTCATGTCGATCGTGGCGATGTATTAATTGCATCGAAGCCGGAACTTATTTCCGAAGAACTGGGCGCTGACAAAAAAGCGCTATCTAAAAGCAACGATCATTTTGGCAATTTCCTCGAATGCATACGCTCGCGAAAAGAAACGATTGCACCGGTTGATGTGGCGCATCGTTCAATATCAGTTGGCTTGCTGGGCGAAATCGCCATGACAACCAAACAAAGAATACAATGGGACCCGGTGAATGAACTGATTCTCAACAATGCTAAAGCCAGCAAATTGTTGATGCGGTCATTCCGTTCGCCGTGGCGAATCCCAACAATATAGTTTATTAATTAAAAAGGGAGAATGGCTTTTTCATCCTATTAACCGGGATACTGTTCTAAACCAACCAACAACTGCCAGCTTCGGGAAGTAATGAACCCCGAACTGGCAGTTTTATTAAATTGTATGTATTGTCTTATCTGACAGTTATGATTTATCTGTATCTTTAACCCTTGGCAAAGCCCTGTCGTTCTTCAAAAACCGGGTTAATTGCCAAATTTCGATGAATTCCGGCTAAATATAAAATTATGTTTTCACTGATAATTCCCGTTTATAACGAAGAATGCCTGGTCGATGAACTGGCTGCCCGTTCAGCAAGGGCAATTGAATTGTTCACCACCAATTATGAAATTCTTTTTATCAACGATGGAAGTACGGACTCAACGCTCCTGAAGTTGATCGAAGTTCGTAAACATCATTCCAGGATTAAGATTATCGATTTGTCGAAAAATTTTGGCCATCAGGCAGCTTATACCGCCGGACTCGAAATGGCTTTGGGAAATTACGTGGCCATGATGGACGGTGATCTTCAGGACCCACCTGAATTGCTTCCTGAAATGTATCGCAAAATCAAAGAAGAAGGATTTGACATCGTTAGTGGAAAACGAAAAAACCAGAAAGGAAAACGACTTTGGCTCGCAAACAATCTATTTCATAAACTCTTCAATAAAGTTACCGAGATTGGCGAAATGGAAAATACCGGCAACTTCTCGATGATGAACCGCAGTGCTGTCAACGCTTTGATCCAAATGAAGGAATCGATCCGTTATTTGCCCGGTTTGAGAACTTTTATCGGGTTCAGGCAAGGATATGTTGAATATGTCCGGGAAGATCGTCTGGATGGGAAGCCTAAAATGACTCTTGGCAAACTGGTTGTTTTAGCTTCGGATGCCATCTTTTCATTTTCGAAATTCCCAATCAAAGTTTGTCTTTTTCTGGGAATTTTCGGGGCAATCGTCTTCCTGTTCGCCGGAATTTATGTGTTAATAGCCAAGATTTTCGGTTTTGCGATCATTGGATGGCCTTCGACGGTGTTGAGTATCTATTTCCTGGGATCAATCCAACTGGTCTTTTTGGGTGTAATGGGCGAATATGTTTACCGCATTTACAAGGAATCGCAAAACAGGCCTATTTACATTGTGAAGAAGTTTTACGATGCCGAAACTGAAGAATGACAGCAAAAAACCTGAAGATAATTTTTGTAGTGCTGGCACTGATCCTGCTGGCAACAATGCTGTTGATCAGTCGCGATGCAGGTATTTCGGGCGACGAAGAAGTACACTACAAACATTCCGAAATGGTTTACAACTACTTCAGCAGCTTCGGAAAAGATCAATCATCGCTCGATACGCCCGAAACGCATCTTCAATATTACGGACAATCGTTCGACAACCTGGTTACGATTTTGATCCACTGGTTCGGAATCGAAGACATTTACAGTTTCAGGCACCTGATGTGCAGCTTTGCCGCCTGGCTCACAATTGTGGTAACGGCCTTGTTTGCTGCCTGGTTTTCGGGCTATGGAGCCGCCATTGTGGTGTTGCTTCTCTTTTCCGTTTCACCCACATTTTTGGGTCACGCACAAAACAACCTGAAAGATATTCCTTTTGCATTGGCTTACATTTCAAGCATTTATTATTCGTTTAAACTGGTTTGTTCTTCCGGAAAACCAACCCGGCAAACCATTTTACTGCTGATTCTAAGCATCGGTTTTGCAATTGGAATACGCGCCGGTGGAATTTTGGTGGTTTTTTACCTCGGTTTATTTATGCTTCTGAAAATGATTTCCAACTATTTTGCCACTAAAAAACCTGATTCCCAGCTTCTGAAAAAATACCTGTTTCTATTCGGAATAATTTCCATATCAGGTTATTTACTTGGACTGATTCTCTGGCCTTATGCGCTGCAAAATCCTTTGTTGAATCCGCTGAAATCGTTTCAGTTAATGACCAATTTCCCGACGACTGTACGTCAGGTTTTCGAGGGCCGGTTCATCTGGTCCGATTTTCATCCATGGTACTATTTACCTAAATACATGGCTATTACCATCCCATTTGTGGTTTTTGCCGGGGTTGCTTTCTTTTTCCTGAATGCCAAAAAGAATTTTTCGGGCAATCAGAAAACTCCGTTGTTGCTTTTGATTTTTACCATATTATTCCCTTTGTTGTTTGTTATTCTGAAAGCTTCAAACCTGTATGGCTCATGGCGCCATTTTTTGTTTGTTTACCCCGGAATTATCCTGATTTCGGCAATTGGTTTCCATGCACTGTTTGTCAGGTTTAAACAACGGCTTGTTCGTGTCGCCGGAATTGTTTTGTTTCTGGCTTTAACAGTTCATCCTATAAAATTTATGGCCGCCAATCACCCGTATTATTACCTGTATTACAATCAGTTTGTAGACGGGTTGAACGGCGCTTACGCGAATTATGAAACCGATTATTATTACCATTCCATGCGTAAAGGAGCCGAATGGCTTCGCGAATACCTGCAAAAGAAACCTCACGCCGGTGAAATCGTTGTGGGTGGCAATTTCCCTGCTCAGTGGTATTTTCGAAACGACAAGGCTATCAAATTTGTGTACATTCCTTACCAAACGCGGAGTAATTTCGACTGGGATTATGCCGTCATTGCCAACAGTTATATTCCGCCTTTTCAGCTGAAAAATAAAATGTGGCCGCCTGCCAATACCATTCATACAATAACTGCCGACGGAGTTCCGGTTTGTGCAGTAATTGAGCGGCTTACAAAAGACGATTTGAGCGGTTTGCGGGCGAATGAAAAAGGTGACAACATTAAATCTGCGCCTTTATTGGGAAAAGCTGTGGAAACCGATCCTCAAAATGAGTGGATCTGTTATAAATTTGCAGAGACTTTGGCCGGTCTAAATCGAAACGATCAATCGGTTGAAATGCTTCAGAAATGCTTGAAGATTAATCCTGAATTTGAGGCGGCTTTGATGATGTTGGGCAATCATGCGTTGATGTGCAACGAAGACGAACAGGCAGCTGCTTATTTTAAAAAGACAATTGTGGCGAACCGGAAATACCTCGATGCCTACGTCCAATTGGCTGGAGTGTATGCCAAAACCAATGTTGATATGGCACGCAGTGTTCTGAAAGATTGCCTGAAGATCAATTCACGCTATAAACCGGCGCTTCAGTCATTGGCCGATTCGTATCGGAAAACGGAACCCGATGTAGCCCGGAAATATGATACATTAATTAATAGGATAAAATAACGTTTAAATTTGAAACAATGAAAAAATCACTGATGGTGGCTCTTCTGGGCCTGTTGCTTATTGGAGGAATGACTAAATTGTATGCTCAGGACGATTCGGCAAAGGTTGCTGAAGAACCAAAAGATACCATCTCAATTGACAACTCTGAGCCAGTTTATTACGAAGAACCAACGGCCAAAGCTGCCAAAGAATCATCGAATACCATGACTTATGCCATTATTGGTATTGTGCTTATTGGCGGAGTTGCTTTCTATTTCATAAGTAAAAAGAAAAAAGACAGCTAATCAGATTTTTGCGTCGTGAATAAAAAAGCTTGCTGAAAATTGCAGGCTTTTTTGTTGGATTGTTTGTGTTACATTCAGCCAAAAGACATCTTCGATCCAAAACCATATTTTAAAATTATTCGCGAATGAAACTTAGCTTTGCGATTTGAAAATAACGATCAATCAATCTTCCAGTTTGAAACAAACCTCATATATTTGAATTCAGTGACTCCATTTCAAAAGAGTGAAATCGATTATCTTTCCCATTGCACGCTTTGTCCGCGTAAGTGCGGAGTTAACCGTTTTTCCGACAAATTGGGATTTTGTAAAAGTGATGCAACCTTCCGTATTTCATCTGTTTGCGTTCATAAAGGCGAAGAACCTGCTATTTCAGGAGAAAAAGGTATCTGTAATATTTTTTTTCCGCATTGTAATTTGCAATGCATCTATTGCCAGAATTCCGACATCTCGCGGAACGATACCTGTATTTTAACCGATTCCATTTCATACTCCCAATTGATCGAAAAAATATGTTCGGTATTAGACCAAACCGAAAATATGGTTGGCTTTGTTTCGCCCTCGCATTATATTCCACAAATGTTGGCAATTATTCGGGGCATTAAAGAAACCGGAAGAAACCCGGTATTTGTTTATAATACGAATGGGTACGACAGGGTTGAATCGTTAAAGTTACTCGAAGGAATTGTTGATGTTTATTTGCCCGACTTTAAATATGCGGATGTGGACCTGGCTTCCCGTTATTCTCAGGCCGGTGATTATCCCGAAGTAGCTTTGGTAGCTATCCGTGAAATGTACCGTCAAAAAGGTTCTGCCTTAATTTTAAATGACCGGGGTCTTGCCGGGTCGGGTATGATTTTGCGCCATCTGGTACTACCCGGAGTCGTTCTTCAAAGCATTGAAGTGTTACGACTGATTGCATCCGAATTATCGCCTAAGCTACATGTTTCACTGATGTCGCAGTATTATCCGACCGAATTGGTACGGAATAACAGTGAATTAAATCGCACAATTTCTCCGGAAGAATATAAGCAGGTTGTGGATGCATTTTACGAATTCGGCTTCTACCGCGGCTGGATACAGGATTTAGAAAGCCATGCAACCTATCGGCCCGACTTTTTGGAGGATCAACCTTTTTTATAAGTTGGAATAATACGGCGAGTATATCAAATCTGTACGAGTTGTCGATATCTTGTTTCAACATTTTTTTGCCATACCAAATCAAAGAAAGTCTATTCGATTGCAGTTGGAATTTTATTTTTCACAAATTCAATCAATTCAATAGGAACTCCATTGTGTTCAATCATTGCAACTCTAATTCCATCAGTTGTTTGATTGGGTGGAACAATAACTTTTAAATCACGATTAGCTAGTTCAAAATCCAAATCTTGTACTTCAAAGGCAATATGTGGAACAGTCTGAATCAATTTATCAAATGGACTATCTGGCTCATATCTCATCCATTCGATACCAAATGGGCTGGTACTAAATCCGGATATATAAAACTTAAAATGAGGAATATACTTCTCATTTGGCATTTTTACCTTTGTCGGTATCCCTAAATGATGATATTTCCAACCCCATTGCTCAGTCGATTCCGAAAGTTCATTTTCTTGTCTAATTTTCATGATCTGTTTCTCTTAATTACGATCTGTTGCGAATTCTTTATGCTAGCCACACCCTGTAATTTACGCCCAATATGAATCATAAGTACGATTTGCACCGCCAGTATTTCAGATTCTTTGAAGGCTCTACCCGCCAGCTAATCACTTGCAGGGCTGTTTACCCGATTATAGATGGACAAGTTTATTTTTCTCCAACGAATGTTTGTAAATCGCAATAGTTCAATATCCCAAATAGTCGCATACTCGTCTTAATGCCAATTCTGTATCTTATTTTATTGTCAGTTGTTTGTTCTAATTGAATATTAGAGACTTCAAATTTAAATCCCGATGACAAGCCATTCATTACTGAATTCTGACTAACAATCCGAATATTCTGGTCGCTTTTATCTTTGGGGACATAAATTTCAAAGTAATGACATATCGTGATTAAACTTCCAATTTTGTTTTCAATTTCCAGATGCCTGTTCGATTTTATTGCAGGACAATCATAGAGTACATATTCTTTTTTGTTGTTGTCAATGGTTAAGTTTGGTCCATCGCATTTGACAAAAGCCAAACCAATTAAGACAACCAAAAGAGCTGTCCATTTACCACTTTCGTTTTTAATCTTAGTATATAGAAATCCCAAAAAGACAAGGAATACGATTGCGATAAATATATTTATAAATGTAAAAACTGAATAGATCAAGGTTTGTCGTTTTTTGTGTGTAATTAATCCGATAAATCTGACATTCGATGGATGTCGCTTTTTAAATTATTACGTTCCTTTCAACAAAGCGCCTCTGTATGCTTTGGCAGCGAACCCGGCGGAAAACTTGCTATTACATTGTATGTTTATTTTTCATTTAGCAATAGTCTTAATCCCAATCCAATAAAAATGAGTCCACTTATTTTTTGCATGTATTTCCCAATCTTATCATTTCCCCTCAACATTCTGGTAATCCATGAAGACGAATAAGCAAGAAACAAGCACCACAACGATCCGGTAGTCATAAAAGTAAGGCCAAGTAATAGAAATGGTAATGGTCCTTTTGCATAGTATGGATCTATAAATTGTGGGATAAATGCAATAAAAAACAAGGCAACCTTCGGATTCAAAACATTTGTAATCACTCCTTGTCTGTAGATTTTTTTTAAATCTAATTTTTCGAGTTTTTGTTTATCATTGTCGAATTGATTGTTTTTTGCCAGGATCATTTTAACTCCTAAATAAACTAAATATCCTACTCCTAAGTACTTAACAATCAAAAATGCAGTTGCTGATTTAGCAAGTATTAACGACAAGCCCAGCGACCCCAATGTCGTGTGAATCAGGGCGCCTGTCCCAATACCAAAAACAGAATAATATCCTGCTCTTTTCCCTTGTGAAACACTTCTGGTCAAAATATACATGGTATCCACTCCGGGAGTCAGGTTTAAAATTATACCTGCAATTACAAATCCCGAATAATTCACAATCCCAAGCATTAATTTTATTTTTTTTTAGTTTGACTTATCAATATTCGATTAATGCCGATCTTCTTTTTTAAATAGATCATTTATAAGATCTTGCCTGTTTCTATTTAAAAACATGTCAAACACGTTGTTTTGAGGATTTTCTTCTTTCAATTTCTTCAATTCGTCCTTTCCCTCTTTTCCCTTTCCAAGCAAAATTAGCGAAATGGCCCTGTTCATCCTGTTCGAAATAATGTGTCCTTTTTCCGCTGGATTCAATATCTTTTTGTCACCTATTTCAATGCTCTTTTTATAGTATTTTTTAGCTGTGAGTGTATCTCCTAACCCATCGTGTAACATACCTGCGAAACTCCAGTTTTCGGCTGAATCAGGTTCTTTTTTAATAACTATTTCGATCTCAGCCAGTGCTTTATCAAATTCCTTTTTGCGAATATATATCCCGACTTTATTTGCATGAGGCATATTATAATTTTTGTCGATTGCAATTGCTTTGTCTAATAGAATTAAAGCACTGTCGTAATTGAGCTTTTGTACCAGAACAATAGCTCTGTTGTTTAGTGCAACAGCTTTTGGGTTTAAAGCTTCCTTTTTAGCCTTACCCGAACAAGAAGATAAAAGAATTAGAATCAAATTTAAAATGATCAGTTGTTTCATGAATGTGGATTTTAAAAGTTAATATTAATTGGTTATGTTTTTGCTAGTGTTGTGTTAACGAGCTTTTGACGGATCGTCATGCCGAACTTGTTTCGGCATCTCAAATAAGATGAGACCCCGAAATAAATTCGGGGTGACTGGAACTTGACAAAGCCAAGCTAACGCAACACTAGTTTATTTTTAAGAGCCGGTTTCCAATTTTTATTCAGCACGAGTTACTTTGTTGTTATTTTATAGATCTCATAAGGTCTGACAGAAATAAACGAACCCTTATCACTAAAGAAATCAAATTTCACGAAATTGTTGTTGTCGTTTTGAAGAAAAGTAATTTCCCTGGTCGTAATATCCAAAAGATAATAACCTTCGAATCGGATCGTTGAGTCATAATCATAGCTCTGGTAAAAAATAAGTTTGTTGTCTTTTAAATCAATAATGCTCGGAAAACTAAACGACCTTCCTTTCTCGAATGGTTGTTCATATACAATTTTGTTATCCTTATAAATGATCATTCGTGAGTAATAGGGCAACGATTGCGATTCCTGAAAATATTCAACTGTAATATAGTATTGTGAGTTATCATCAAAGTATGCAATTGATGAGTTGGAATTTAAAAATGGCAATCTATCTTCAAAGTTGAAATTGGAAAAATTAAGCATCTTACCTTCCAGATAAATCTGGTTAAAACTGTATTCACTTAAATATCGGATGTCTGCCGTATATTTTTTCTTTGAATTATCAGAAAGGTTTATCAACGATATCGAATTCGTTGAAACTGGATTCGACACCACGATTGAATTATTGACAACTCTCGAAAACCGTCCATAATCCGCCGATCCCCAATCAAGAAAAGAAGTCTCGTGCGTATTAACATCGTAACTAAGTAATGCACATGAATCTTCTTTTAAATAGCGATTGTTATATTTCCTTGTACTTGTAATTAGCTGATTATCGCCCTTCGAACGGATTAAAAGCGAAAAGAAATTTTCATCCAAAACCTCAAGCTTTTTATCGGTTAGCGAAAGTCGTTTCAAAACAGGTTTGTTATTGATGTAATCGATGTAAAACAGTACATTCCTGGATGGAGATATATCAAAGTCAAGTCTTTGATTGATTGTGGCTAATTTCTCGTAATTGAATTTGTTGAAATACTGGTGGGTATATTCGCGAATGGTAAAATCCTCCTGAAAAACAGTATCAGTATTTTCTTTTGTTGCCCGAATTAAAATTTGATAGACACTATTTGGTAAGAAGTTGTATTTAACGATCGTGCTCGAAATATTGCCGCTGTTATTTTCGGTAACAAGCGAATAGTTGGCCACCTCTTTGTTGTCTTTTTTCAGGAAGAGAGTCTATATTTTGCTATTCGGGTTTAATACCGAAAAAGTAAATTGATCGGTAGCTGTCGGAGCCAATTTAAATTTTAAATCGCCGATGGTTGTTTTTAGGGTATCTTTTATTGCAAGGCTTTTATCTGTTTGAATTACTTCTGTTTTACAAGAATAAATAAGAATAGATAAGATTGATAGAATACCAATTAGTTTTTTCATTTTCCGATTATTTCGTAATAATAGATTTTCTGTTTTATTGTCGGTTGCCTGTAATGTCCCGGTTATACTTGGTTCCGTTTTTAACCTCTAATCTTTTGTAAAGAACCGTATTTTTTCATTTCAATAGCTATTGCAATCTAAATTTCTCTCACATTTCAACACCAAAACCCAATTTTAGCTGGGATCATAAATCCAAACCGAAAG
>Ga0302296_1001726_pt1 | contig 15267 bp, 10 predicted proteins | sample III_Fen_N3_1_FD_194546 | JGI IMG/M metagenome (GOLD analysis project Ga0302296, IMG submission 194546) | Peat permafrost microbial communities from Stordalen Mire near Abisko, Sweden - III_Fen_N3_1 | ecosystem: Environmental > Terrestrial > Soil > Wetlands > Permafrost | place: Sweden: Abisko...
TGGGCATCTTTATATCTGTAATCACAACGTCTACTCTGTGCTTTCTTAATTTCTCTATAGCTTCCGCGCCATCTCCTGCTTCTTGAGTAATCAAAAAGGAATATGAATTATTCCATAGTTTCATTCTTTTTATCTTTCGCCTAAAGATTTCCAAATCATCAACAAGCATAATTTCGTACATGTTTCCTCCTTTTAACTATCATTCAGATAAACTAGGAAATCTTAAATATATTGTTGTACCTTCCCCAATTTCTGATGTTATCCAGGTCTCCCCATCATGACGTTCCATGATCTTTTTCACAGTTGCCAGTCCAATACCGCTTCCTTCAAACTCATCTGTTGTATGGAGTCGCTGAAAAACCTGATACAATTTATCCACATACTGCATCTCAAATCCCACTCCATTATCCTGAAAAGAAAGAACAGTCCTTGTATCTTTTTTATGTACTTTAACTTTAATAATGGTTTCCTCTTTGCCTCTGGAAAATTTTACCGCATTAGACAATATATTGGAAATAACTACTCTAAGTAAGTACTCATCCGCAAATATTGGTATTTTATCTTTTTTCATCTCCAAAATAATTTTTTGAAAAGGATTTGCATCCATAAACTCTTTGCATACTTTTGTTATCATTTCAGCTATGTTAAATTTTATTTTTACAATATTATGCTTGGATGCGCTAGAAAACTGCAGTAATTTATCTATCATCACAATCATCTGATTGCTGGTTCCTATAATTGCATCAATCATCTCCTTACTTTCTTTCCACTCTGGATCGTTATACCCTTCAGACAGAAATTGACCATATATGGAGATTGCTCTTAAGGGTGATTTTAAATCATGAGAAACAGTATAAGAAAATGCCTCCAGATCTTTTAATGCATTCTTTAGTTCCTTTGTTCTTTGCTCAACTCTCTGTTCTAAATCCTTATTAAGAGTTACAATTTCATTTTCTGCAAGTATCTGATCTGTTGCATCTTCAAAGATTCCTGCTAGTTGATTTTCGTCAAGACGATATGTCACGGTTTTAAAATATTTTTCTAATACCGGATGATAATAATTATATTGAAAAAAAATATCTTCGTTTAAAATACGTTCATATTGATCCAAAATTCGATTTTTATAACCAAATAATTCATTCCAGGTTTTTCCTACCACATTTTCCCGTAAATACCCCATGATTCGTGCACCTGTCATATTTAAATCTAAAACAAGAACATCTGTCATTTCTCCTGCACTGTCTCTTATTGGTTCCATGATCATAATCCCATTCAATGTTTTCTCACAGAGCATCCTGTATTTTTTCTCGCTTTTTTCCCTCATTATTTCTTCTTTTTTTGCATCCGTTATTTCATAAAAAACTACTCCTAATAAATTTTTATCAAGCAAAAATGCATTTGATTGAAAATAACGGTCTGTTTCCGGATAAAAGGATTCATAAAAAACTGTTTCGCCTTTCAAAAATATTTTACGAAAACGCTCAAGTTCCGGTGTCCTCTGCCCCGTGATTTCTTCCCATGTGTGATTAATCAAATCTTTTTTTTTCATTTTTGTAAAATACATATTAAAAAAAAACGGATTTGCATTAATGAGCCGTACATCTATAATTTCTTCTGTATATTCTCTGTAGACAGGCTCAAGAACAATATACGCACTTAACATTTTCTCAAATAATGTTATATATTTTTTACGATATTTTTCTGATTTTTCTGAAACTTCATGATAAGCCGTCATATCAGTTATAATTCCAATAGTATGATCATCAGGCTGTTCTTTTGTCACCATCTTAGCCTGTAAGTTTAGGTAATGTAACTTTCCGTACTTATCCGTTATCCTGAGTTCATAATCATTAATTTCTCCATACTGGCAAAGCATTTCCTTAAGCTGATGGTATTCTTCCTCATTTTTCAGAAAATCAATTATGGGTTTTCCAATGAGATTATTTTTTCGATACCCCAGCATTTTTTCAATAGCTTTTGAAACTTTTGTAAAATTTCCTGATCGGTCAATTTCACAACAGAAAATGTCTGCCGCGCTGAATAAAGAATCAAAGATTTCATATTCTATATTACGCAACTCTAAAAATTCTGTTTTCCACATTAATATCTTTTTATACAATGTTTTATATATCAAAACCGTAATTGGCAAAATTAAGCCTGCGGCAATAAAAATCCAAATATCTGAAATATAATAATATGAGTCAATTGTTTCTAGTGGTGTCAGTATATTTTTCCTGTTAAATACCAGCATGATGTGAATCAGTCCAAAGAATATTATACTTAAAAATGTATGCTTATCCTTACTAGCACGCGCTATTTTTATGATTGGTATCTGGCTTGCAATAAAATGAAGATAAAAGAACCAATCACAGAATGCTAGTATCAATATTGAATAAAGAGCACAAAACATAACATATGGTACCATATGTATACTGAACGGATTCATTAAAAATTCTGTATATATTTTCTGAATGCAAGTTTCAAAAATAAGTAGCCCTGATAATAAGCAAGTCAAACAATAAACCATACAATACTTAACTGTTAGTGCTTCAATTGATTTTTTTCTACCAAGTATAAAGAAAAATTCTGCTGCGAAACATGGGATAGCATAAATTAAATTTGTAATAATCCAACTGTCATTTTTAAAAATAACAATGGAAATTAATGAACCTTCAAATGATAGTAATGTAAATAATGCAATCTGATACAGTTTATACCTTTTATCATTTTCTTGTCTCTTTTTCATAAATAAAGAACTCCCTGTTCATTAAATATAGTGAAAGATTATTATAAAGTACCCTATGTATAATAACAAGCGTTCCCTAAATATAAAAAGTCAGATGCATTTTTCTGCATCTGGCTGACTATATGATAAATTAAGTATGGATCTAAGTTCAATAACGTCTTTATTAATGTCTTCATTAATGCTTTTATCTATTCTTTATTAGATTTTAAAATCAGCAATCAAATTACTAAGCGTTTCTGCTATGGATGCCTGATTCTGTGCAGTCTGGGCGATTTGTTCCACTGCAGCTGTTGATTGTGTCATATTATCCCTGATTTGTTCAAAACTAATAGCCGTATCTTCAATACTAGCCGCTATTGTCTGAATCACCCCACTAATTTCTTCTGTCGATGCATTTAATTCCTGTGCCATGGATGCTGTATCTTGTGATAACCCGCTGACATAATTTGCATCTTTTTCATATTGGGTTCCCGTTTCTGCCAAAAGATTATAATCCGAACGCACTCTTCCATCTATAAACTCCAATATTTCTTTGGAATTATCTGCAAGATTATTAAATGCAAATTTTACATTTTTAACAACCTTTGTAATTTCCTTAACATATCCTGCTGACTGTTCTGCGAGATTCCCGATTTCAGTGGCAACTACTGCAAAACCTCTTCCGTTTTCTCCTGCACGTGCAGCTTCAATGGAAGCATTGAGCGCCAGCAGATTAGTCTGTGCTGCAATATTATTAATCAGACTTGCTATTTCAGATATTTCTTCCACAACTTCACCTTTTTCGATAGCAGCCAATATGTTATGCTGCTTTTCATCGTAAAGGCTTTCTGCCAGAAGTTTTGAATCATTTCCTTGTATTTTAATTGCAATAGCACGGTTCTGAATCGTAACTGCTTCCATACTTCCATCAGATGAAGATGTTGCAAGCTGTGTAACTCCTGAGTTAACCTGTTCAATTGTAGCCATAAGTTCTTCTGTAGCGGCTCTGATATCCATGACTCCTCCTGTTATGGATCCGGTATTTGTAGTAATGGTATCAAAAGTTCCAGTGATTTCTTCCATGGTTGCAGATAGTTCTTCGCTTGAAGCTGTGATCTCGTCTGTCTGCTGTACAATATTAAATATGATTTTTCTAATATTATCCTGCGCTTTATTAAGAGCATTTATCATTTTTCCCAGTTCATCATGGCTATCGGATTTAATCCGAACTGTTAAATCACCTTTTCCGAGAGCTTCTGCAAACAGGAGTCCATTTTTAGCAGCATTTGATATACTAATAGATAGAACAGTTCCTATAATAATTGCTAATAAAAATCCAATTGCAGATACTATCGCCATTATTTGGACCATTTGAGTCGACTTTTGCTGATTGGCTAAATTTTTTTCTTGTGCCAGTATCTCATTACGACTGATAAGATCGTTGAGAGAATCAAACATTTCCACCCTGACATCTGTTAAGTTACTAAGCGCTTCCTCCGCATCACTATAATTTCCATTTAGTGCCAATGCCATAGTGTCTTCACAGCTCGTTTGATATTTTTCCATTAAAGGCAGTACTTTATTCCAGATTTCCCTACCTGCATCTGATAAAGGTCTGTTATTATATGATTCACTTAAAGTTGAGGTATTCGTAAAAAATGTTTCCATTGCACTGGCAGCCTCTTTGGTTTTATCTGCATCACCATGTAAAACTCCCACTAAAATCTGTCCTCTTATTTCTAATAAATTTTCCTTTATATTATGTAGTTCATCAATACTCTGCAAATTATACGAATACATCGTTTCACCGTTTGCTGTTATATTTTCCATTCCCACATATCCTATTATTCCTGAAAAAGCAAGCAAAACAGCAAGTAACATAAATCCTGACAGTAATTTTATTTTGATTGATAGATCTCTTATTTTTTTCATTATTTTCTCCTTTTTTATGCGATAATAAGTTATCTAAATGGATTCTTTTTATCAGGTTTTTTGATAATGTTTCCTCAACATCAGTTCTTCCAAAATAACTCCTCCCTATTCATTTTTAGTCATATTATATTTAATTCCACATAATGATCAGAATTATTATTAATCCTGTTTAAATCCTTCACATTACCTATTACCTGTGTTTCAATAATTATGACGTAAGACTTTTCTTAAATATACTCTTGCATTAATTATACTTATTATGTTATTACTTACACGGTAAAATCGTCTGTAAAAACCTAAAAATCATCTACTTTTTATAGCATTTCAAATATCTATCAAAAAAAATTATGAGTACCTTATCATAATATGATAAGGTACTCATAGATTTTCATGACTAAATTATTATTTATCATCAATATTAATTCTGTTTAAATTTTTTTCAGGATTAACTAAATTGATATAGATTTTGAAAGCTGTATCAAACCTTCCAGTGCCTTACTATCAGCAATTTTACATTCTTCAATTAAAACTGCCAGTTGTTTTCTCACTTCTGTCTTTGCAAAATTTATCATTTGCTTTTCATTCCTTTCATATCCACCAAGAACTTCTGCCATTTTCCATATATTTTCTGTTACTTTTAGAAACTGGTTTTCTATACTATGACAGACATTGCTTTGTTCTTTCCATTCTTCAGATAATTTTTTCATGAAAATTGCCCCATTGTTCCTGCCATCAGCAAGACAATCCATTGCATCTCCATGGCACATCAGCCGTTCTGCCAAAACAGGTAACACTGTCACCGAAAAATCTGCTTCATTCAGAATTGCCCGCTTCCATGAATCATAAGCACTGATCCCTTTTGCAAAAGATTTTCCCGATTTAATATCATTTCTTCCCGTCATTACTTTTATGGCGTTATCTATAATTTTCTTATTAGAAATCAAAGACTTATTTTTTTCTCCCATTGAAATAACTGCCGCTGTATCATTGTTTTCCCACCACTGATCGGACATAAAATAGCCTGACTCATCAATTTTAATACCAGCGGCAAACTCAATGGCATCCTGAAAAAAGTTCCAGCCAAGTAGAATATTACCGTTTTCTTTATAACCCGTTATAATACAGGCTTCCGCAGGTCCAATAATTCCTAGTGCGATACACGGGTGCCCTTTATCAATCTGGTTTTTTATAAATTCAATAAAATCCGCCTTAGTATCTGAATTATAAGTGCTTCCAAATTTCACATCGCAGGACTTATTATTTCTGGTTATCATATTAAATTCCCGGCCTAAGGCTTCGACTCCCAATCTGTAGATTGTTTCCGGATTGTCGAAAGTGTGAATTACGTCAACATTTCCTCCATTCCATGAAGTTGTATCCCAATTCAGCCTGAACGCTACACCAGTTGATACCATAGTAAAATCTCTTTCCACATCCTGACCAAGATAGTTTGCACAACTCTTTAAACACATAGGATATGGGGTACATCCCTCTGCACCATATTCCACCTTAGATACCCCATATAAAACAATACTGTTTTTATCCTCGGAATTTATTGCTTTATTTATCTCTTTATTTGTTTCTTTATTTATCTCTTTGTTCATCTTTGTTCTCCTTATTCACCGGATCTAACAGCCCTATCCCATAAGCACAGGCACACAATTTGATTTTCCCAACAGGTGGCCGCACTTTTTTAAAATCAGAAGGTGTCATTCCTGTAATTCTTTTAAATGCCCGTGTAAATGTATCATAATTTGTAAATCCATATTTTATGGCAATATCCATAGTGCTTTGACTATTATAAAGAATTTCATACGCTGCATTTGAAATTTTTCGTTTAAGAATATACCGGGAAAGACTCACTCCTGTTTTCATCACAAATATATCCCGTATATGTGCAATTGAAAAACCAGTAGCTCTTTCAAGGTCTACATAATCGATTTTTTCCTCTATTCTGTTTTCAATATAAATAATAATGGAGCTTACAGTAAGATAATAATCCACACTCATTACCTTTGTTTCCCTTCATGAAGTAACTAAAGTATATCATCCCCACAAAAAATATTCTCGACGTTTTTATGGATATATACTGTTCCTTGAAAATTTTATTTAAAAGGAATACAAAAAAACACCCTACCACTTTTTTTAATGATAGGGTGCCAAAATATATTTCATTTTTATCATACAATACAGTCTAACCTAAGTCAGACCACCGGAAAATACTGAAATTCCAACATTACTTTGCATTCAGCGCTGCCTGTGCAGCAGCTAGTCTTGCAATTGGCACTCTGAATGGAGAGCAGGAAACATAATTCAGTCCCACTTTGTAACAGAATTCCACGCTGCTTGGATCCCCACCGTGTTCACCACAGATTCCCAGCTTAAGACCAGGCTTTGTAGCACGTCCTTTTTCAGCTGCCATCTGGATTAACTGACCCACACCGTTCTGGTCTAATCTTGCAAATGGATCAGATTCATAGATTTTACTCTTGTAATAAGCTGATAAGAATTTTCCTGCATCGTCTCTGGAGAAGCCAAAAGTCATCTGGGTAAGATCATTGGTTCCAAAAGAGAAAAATTCTGCTTCTTCAGCAATTTCATTGGCAAGAAGTGCTGCTCTTGGAATCTCAATCATAGTTCCTATATGGTAGGTAATATCTGAATTTTTTTCCAGTTTTACTGCTTCCGCAGTTTCTACAACCACATCTTTTACAAATTTTAATTCCTTTTTATCTCCAACTAAAGGAATCATGATTTCAGGCTCTATGCGAAAACCTTTTTCAGCTTTTACTTCAATGGCAGCCTCCATAACTGCTCTTGTCTGCATTCTGGCAATCTCAGGATAAGTTACAGATAAACGGCAGCCACGGTGTCCCATCATTGGATTGAATTCATGAAGACTGTCACAGGTCGCTTTAACCTCATGAACGGACAACCCCATAATGCCGGCTAGTTCTGCAATATCTTTTTCTTCTGTTGGTACAAATTCATGCAGAGGAGGATCTAAAAACCGGATGGTAACAGGTCTTTCTTCCATAACTTCATAGATTCCTTTAAAATCAGATTTTTGATAAGGAATCAGCTCGTTTAAGGCTTTTTCCCTTTCTTCCACCGTTTTTGAAAGTATCATTCTTCTGATTTTTGGTATTCTGTCAGGTTCAAAGAACATATGCTCTGTTCGACATAAACCGATGCCCTCTGCGCCAAGTTTAACAGCATTTGCAGCATCTGCCGGTGTGTCAGCATTTGTTCTGACCTGTAAAGTTCTGTAGGAATCTGCCCAGGACATCAATCGTCTGAAATTGCCGGATACACCCGCTTCCACGGTATTAATCTTTCCTTTGTAAATCATACCTGTAGCGCCATCTAAGGATATAAAATCCCCTTCTACAAACTTCACGCCTCCAAGTTCAAAGTGTTTTTCTTCTTCATCTATGGTAATATCTCCGCAACCTGATACACAACAGGTTCCCATACCCCTGGCAACAACAGCTGCATGGGAAGTCATACCACCACGAACTGTTAAAATACCCTCTGCGGCATGCATTCCTTCTATATCTTCCGGGCTTGTCTCAAGACGCACAAGAATGGCTCTTTCGCCTCTTTCGTGAGCAAGTACAGTATCGGTAGCGTTAAAATATACTTTTCCGGTAGCAGCTCCCGGTGATGCCGGTAATGCTTGTCCAACTAACTCACCATCTTTTAAAGCCTGTAGGTCAAAAGTAGGATGAAGAAGCTGATCAAGAGATTTAGCCTCAATTCTTAGCACTGCTTCTTTTTCCGTAATTCTGCCTTCATCTACAAGATCGCAGGCAATCTGAAGTGCAGCAGATGCTGTTCTTTTTCCATTTCTGGTTTGAAGAAAGTATAGTTTTTCCTCTTCTATTGTAAATTCCATATCCTGCATATCCCGATAATGGGTTTCCAGTTTATTTGCAATGGATAAAAACTGTTCATAGACCTTTGGCATTTCCTCACTAAGTCTGGAAATAGCCTGTGGTGTTCTGATTCCGGCTACCACGTCTTCTCCCTGAGCATTAATCAGATATTCACCGAATATTCCTTTGCCTCCGGTTGAAGGATTTCTGGTAAATGCAACTCCTGTTCCTGAAGTATTGCCCATATTACCAAAGACCATTGCCTGAACTGTTACTGCGGTTCCCCAGTCTCCGGGTATATCATTCATACGTCTATAGATAATAGCTCTCTCATTATCCCAGGATCTAAAAACCGCCATGACTGCATCAATTAATTGAATATTTGGATCCTGGGGGAACTCTTCCCCTTTTTTCTCCAGATATACCTGTTTGAAACGCTTGATAACCTCCTGCAAATCTTCCGCAGTTAATTCTGTATCATAAATAATTCCTTTTGTTTTTTTAATATCATCTAAAATTCTTTCAAAAAAAGCTTTTGGTATTTCCATAACCACATCAGAAAACATCTGTATAAAACGCCTGTAAGAATCATACGCAAATCTGTGATTTCCTGTTTTATGGGCAAATCCAACAACTGATAAATCATTTAGCCCTAGATTAAGAATGGTGTCCATCATACCAGGCATCGATGCTCTTGCTCCTGATCTTACTGAAACCAAAAGGGGATTTGCTATATCTCCAAATCTTTTTCCCTGCTTTTTTTCTAAGTCTTCAAGTGCCGTAAAGATTTGTTTTTGAATCTCTTCAGAAATTGTTTTACTCTTTGTGTAATAATCAATGCAAGCTTCAGTTGTTACGGTAAATCCTTGTGGAATAGGCAATCCGAGATTTGTCATTTCCGCAAGGTTTGCCCCTTTTCCCCCAAGTAGATTGCGCATTTTTGCGCTTCCCTCTTCAAAAGTATAGACCCATTTGTTCATGTTCTAAGCTCCCCCTTTGAAACTGCTTTCTATATGATTTTTAGCCACGAAAAGCACCACATTTCAGGTGCTCTACTACAAGCTATATTATATCATATGTCCTTTTCAGACGCACCGAGAAATTGTTCTTAAATTTATACAATCTTATGAGGCATTATATCTTGTTTTTTTGGTTATTGTTGATACAATTTGCATGTTTTGTCGTTTGTAAGTGCTTATTTACAAAATATGGTCTTATTAACTGTTCTTTGCCCTGGCCATTGCAGGTAAATAAATTCAGCTTCTTCTTATGTTTTGAGCATTTTAAATTTAAGGTCCGTCACAGTTTTGCTTTATTGATTAACAAGACTATTTTCATAAATGTTCAAATTTAATAAGATTATTAGCAAAATCCTTCAACGAATACATGCTTATCTGCAGAGGCCGAAGATTGCATAAAAATAACCTCGCAGTTTTTTTGCGAGGTTATTTTTTATAGATACATGAAATTATAGTTTTATTTAAAAAGTAAATTTGTCTGCAAAATAAGTATCCAGTTCTGCAATTGCAACTCTTTCCTGTACCATGGTATCACGGAAACGGACAGTTACACAGTTATCGGTTTCTGATTCAAAATCATACGTAATACAGAACGGTGTTCCGATTTCATCCTGTCTCCGGTATCTCTTTCCGATATTTCCTCTTTCATCAAATTCACAATTATATTTCTTTGACAATTCAATAAAGATTTTTTCGGCTCCATCGTTTAATTTCTTGGATAATGGAAGTATACCAATTTTAACAGGTGCCAGTGCTGGATGGAAATGAAGTACGGTACGTACATCTCCTTCAGCGATTTCTTCTTCATCGTATGCAGCACAGAGGAACGCAAGAACAACACGATCAGCTCCAAGTGAAGGTTCAATTACATAAGGTACATATCTCCAGTTTTTCTGGTCATCAAAGAAAGTAAGATCCTGACCGGATACATTCTGATGCTGAGTCAGATCGTAATCAGTTCTGTCTGCAATACCCCAGAGTTCACCCCAGCCAAACGGGAATAAAAACTCGATATCAGTGGTTGCTTTAGAATAGAATGAAAGTTCTTCAGCTTCATGATCCCTGATACGCATATCATCATCTTTCATACCCAGTGTTTTCAGCCAGTTAATACAGAAAGCTTTCCAATACGCAAACCATTCAAGGTCTGTATCTGGTTCGCAGAAAAATTCCAGTTCCATCTGTTCAAATTCTCTGGTACGGAAAGTAAAGTTACCCGGTGTGATTTCATTACGGAAAGATTTACCTACCTGACCAATACCAAAAGGTATTTTTTTTCTAGAGGTTCTCTGAACATTCTTAAAATTAACAAAAATACCCTGAGCTGTTTCAGGTCTGAGATATACCGTATTTTTTGCATCTTCGGTAACGCCCTGGAAGGTTTTGAACATTAGGTTAAACTGACGGATATCCGTAAAATTATGTTTTCCACAGGTAGGGCAAGGAACATTATGTTCCTCAATAAAAGCTTTCATCTGATCCTGTGACCAGCCATCAAGAGCACTTTCCAGAGTGATTCCTTTTGCTTGAGCAAAGTCTTCGATAATTTTATCTGCACGGAATCTTTCATGACATTCTTTACAGTCCATTAAAGGATCAGAAAAACCTCCAAGATGTCCTGAAGCTACCCAGGTTTGAGGATTCATCAGGATTGCACAATCAACACCAACGTTATATTGGTTTTCCATGATAAATTTCTGCCACCAGGCTTTTTTTACGTTATTTTTTAATTCAACGCCAAGATTTCCATAATCCCATGTATTTGCCAGACCACCATAAATTTCAGAACCTGGATACACGAATCCTCTTGCTTTTGCCAATGCTACGATTTTTTCCATTGTCTTTTCCATAATAATCCTCCATTTGTTCCCGCCTGCGGAACTTTTATCTTTTGCATTTTCATCGCAAATATTTATTTATAAATCACATAAGTCAATTCACCAGCAGTACCATTCACATGCTTTTTGTCAATCTGACTGGTACCCTGACTATAGTATAAAATCTTATTTGGACATCTGATAATGCCATCATAATCAGTTATTACTACTTTGCTTAACCCCATCTGCATCAAGTCATCTTTTACAAGAACTGTATCAGTGTCTTTTGCACTAACCATGGAAACATCCAGACTATAACCCGCATTATATGCATCAGCCAGCGTCCCTACAAAAATATCAGTGTCGTTATAGGCTGCATAATCCGCATATCCTGCAAAAGTCATAGTTACGTGAAGTTTATCCTCTACCATTTCGATACTGTCGAGGGTAATCTTTCCGGCTCCGTCGGTAGTTTCATACTGAGCTATCTCGTCTTCTGTCATTGACTTTAATTCATCTATACTGTAAAGGTTCTGATCAAAATCATCTACAATTACATCTGTGATGCTTCCGTCCTTTTGTACTTGTATTGTATTGCTTTCTACTACTTCCGGTTCTCCACACCCGACAAACAGGCCGGTAACAAATATAATAGCAAGTATTGTTTTCAATTTACGCATTTTTCTTCCTCCTAAGCACTGTCCTTTATTATAACGGAGAAATCCTAGTTTTTCAACCTTGAATTTACAGGTTTTAAACGATTAAAACTTAAGAATTTCTTTGGATTCTTTGTCACAGATTATCGATGATTTCCAGACTTTTAAATTTTCTGTCAGTAAAGCGACCCTGATATTTCTTTGCTGCTTTTTTTAGTTCCTCAAGTACTTCATCTGAAACTGTAAATGTGTATAGTTTTTCAATGGGAGAAAATGCAATATGTTCAATAGCATAAACGGTAGATTCCTGAAGTCTTTCCTCTGTGGAAACACCTGGAAATTCTCCTCCTGCAGCCACTGCTCTGATTTCAAAAATCGAGCGAACAAGTTTTTTATTCAGCTTATTGGAAGAAAGCGCACGAAGAGACTGATAAAGTAATTTCAAAAATTCCACTTCATCATTATTTTCTCTTGTGTAATAATCCATCAATTCCAGAAAATACATTCCGTAATAAGCTCCTTCAAAATCTTCCCTGAGAGCTTCAAAATAATTCTGTATATTTACTTCCATTAGATTATAGGAAGTTCGTCCTTCGAACATTTTAAATTCTCCATAAGAAAAAGGGCTGGTTGCAGCCAGTAACATGCTTGTAGGTTTTCTGGACCCTTTAGCAAAAGCTGCAATCTTCCCTCTTTCTTTTGTTAGAATTACTATTCTTCTATCGTATTCACCTATGTTTTCGGACTTTATTATAATTCCTGTAACGGTTACAAATTCCTGCATGGAATACGCTCCTGACATTTGCTACTGCTCTTTGTTCGTTTCATGATAACCAAAATTCTTTAAAAGGAAATCACTGTCCCGCCAGTCTTTTTTCACTTTAACCCATAGCTGCAGGTTTACTTTGCTGTCAAGCAGACGTTCTATTTCAAAGCGGGCTGTACTTCCTATCTTTTTAAGCATATCTCCATTTTTTCCAATAATAATTCCTTTGTGGGAATCCCGTTCACATACAATGGTAGCTTCAATATCACAAATACCTTTCCGGTATTTCATACTTTCTATAGAAACGGCAATTCCGTGGGGAATCTCTTCATCCAGACTGTGTAAGGCTTTTTCTCTGATTATCTCAGAAACAATCTGCCTTTCAGGCTGATCCGTTATAGTATCTTCATCATAAAATGCTGGTCCATAAGGAAGATATTTCATAATGCATTTTATCAATTCCTTGGTATTTTCCCCTTTTTTAGCGGATACAGGAACGATTTCATCAAAATCCATTTCTTTCCGATAGGTATCGATAAATTTAAGTACATCTTCTCTTTTTACCATATCTATCTTATTAATTACCAGAATTACCGGTGTTTTAGCTCTTTTTAACTGTTCAATAATATGTTTTTCACCGGTACCTATGAAATTACTTGGTTCCACCAGCCACAACACCACATCTACTTCACCTAAAGTACGTTCCGCAACACTTACCATATATTCGCCAAGTTTATTCTTGGCTTTATGAATACCAGGTGTGTCCAGAAATACAATCTGCCCCTCGTCTGAGGTGTACACCGTCTGTATTTTATTTCTGGTGGTCTGTGGTTTGTTAGAAGTTATGGCAATTTTCTGGCCAATTAAGCAATTCATTAAGGTTGATTTTCCTACATTAGGTCTTCCTATGATAGTAACAAATCCTGATTTGTAATTTTGATTCATCTATTCTCCATTCTGTTTCTTATTGCTGATTACTTTATTCCTGTTTCTTAGTGCTGATTACTTTGTTTTTGTTTGTTTTCTTCTCCCGTCAATGTCAGGGAAGCTATTACTGTATCTGTTTTCATTTCATAATTATTTATTTCAAAATTTTATTTTTTTAATGATTCAGCCAGCTGACGAGCTTTTTCAAGTTTCATTACTGCTTTTATTTCCCTTTTTCTCATTGCTCTTCGAATGATAAGAATAACTAAGAGTATCAGTCCAATAATTACTATCCATACAATAATATAAGGTATGTTAATAATGAAGTTTACTCCAAAACTCTTTAATCCGTCAATTACATTATAATAACTGTTGATAAAACCAACTTTTATTTTACTTAAGGTGTCCTGTTCAGCAATAGGTGTGATTCTTGCTACCTCTGTAATATAAAGGTATACCGTGCTGTAATTTATCTGATTATCGTATGTACGAAGTTGTGATTCCATGCTTTCTATCTGATAACGTACATCTGATAGCCTGCCTTCGATGGTTATGATATCTTCAATATTGGTAGCCTGCTCCATTAATTTTAATAAAGTTTCCTGTTCCGTCTCAAGTACTTTCTTATGACTTTCCATATCCACATAAGTTAAGGTTACATCCTGAACATAATCATTTCTATAAATTACATTTGTTTCCGAAGAAACATTTGCCACAAACGCATCTAACTGATCTTCCGGAATACGTATGGTCAGATTAGAATAACGGTTTTCTTTAACACTATTATCCGTAGTTACATTTTCCACATAACCACCCAGTGCTTTAATTTTGTTATTTACTGTTACTAAAAGATTGTCAAAGTCCTCTGTCTGCACCGTCATATTTACTGTCTTAATTAGTTTCCGGCTCTGGAGATTGCTTTCTGTTATTGCTTCCGCTGCCGCACTATCTGTCACAGTGGTGTCCTGTCCTGTTGTTGCAACTTTTGTCTGATCAACAATTCCAACGCTGTTCGCTGAAGTTTCTGCCATTGCAGTCGTAGTTTGTGCCCCATCAGCTGCAGGTGCAACGATTCCCGTATTACCGGAAGCCGCCATATCTGTAGTTGCAGCCTCAATACTTGCAGTCTGGTCCGAACTGCTGGTGGCCATTGCTCCACAACCACTAAATACTAAAACAGTTGTTACTAATAATGCCCATAATACAGAAACCTTTTTCATTTTTTTAATTACATTTTTTTTCATTATAATATCCCCCTTCTGTTGCAAATACACAGTATGGAAACTCTTGTTGTTCCACACGGTACCTCTTTTACACTAACATTTCATGAAGTGCAAACACCTTTAACTTAACAGTATTTGTATGTTTTGTTAAATTATTATCTCATAATTAAGGTACGAAGGAAATATGATGAATTTATGGGTTTAGTGAAAAAGTCCTTCTACATTCATAAATATACTGCTCTGTTCCTGGATTTTTTCTTCATTTCCAACTACGCACAGACATTCATCTTCCATAAAAGCTTCTATATAAGTATGTAATTCTCT
>Ga0302296_1001727_pt1 | contig 15262 bp, 11 predicted proteins | sample III_Fen_N3_1_FD_194546 | JGI IMG/M metagenome (GOLD analysis project Ga0302296, IMG submission 194546) | Peat permafrost microbial communities from Stordalen Mire near Abisko, Sweden - III_Fen_N3_1 | ecosystem: Environmental > Terrestrial > Soil > Wetlands > Permafrost | place: Sweden: Abisko...
TGATTGCTTATATCGAAGACAAAGATATTGAGCCGGAAGCACTGTTACAATTTGTAAAAGCACCCGACTTCCCTACTGGAGGTATTATATATGGTGTAGACGGAGCACGTGAGGCTTTGTTGACAGGTCGTGGTAAAATCGTTATCCGTGCCAAAGCGGAGATCGAAGAAGTTGGAGGTCGTGAACAAATTATTGTAACCGAAATCCCTTACCAGATCAATAAAGCGGACATGATCAAAAAAACCGCTGAATTGGTCAACGATAAAAAGATTGAAGGTATTTCCGACATCCGCGACGAATCGGATAGAAATGGTATGCGTATCGTTTACGAATTGAAACGTGATGCCATTCCGAATGTCGTATTAAATAAACTATACAAATACACTTCTCTTCAAAGTTCATTCTCAATCAACAATATTTGTTTGGTTGACGGACGTCCGCGTTTGTTGAACTTAAAAGAAATGATTGGCTACTTTGTTGACTTCCGTCATGAAGTGGTAATCCGCAGAACGAAATTTGATTTACGTAAAGCGGAAGAACGCGCGCACATCTTAGAAGGTTTGATCATCGCATCGGATAACATCGATGAAGTGATTGCCATTATTCGTGGATCTCAAAGTCCAGAAGAAGCGCGTGAGAAATTAATGACACGTTTCGGACTTTCCGATTTGCAATCACGTGCCATTGTTGAGATGCGTTTGCGTCAGTTGACCGGTCTTGAACAAGACAAGTTGCGTGCAGAATATGCCGATTTGATGGCGTTGATTACCGATTTGAAAGATATCCTTGCGCGTGAAGAACGTCGTATGCAAATCATCAAAGACGAATTGGTTTACATCCGTGATAAATACGGTGATGCACGTCGTTCACGTATTGAATACTCCGCTTCTGAAATGAAGATTGAGGATTTGATTCCGGATGATGAAGTGGTGATTACGATTTCACACGCCGGTTATATCAAACGTACAAGCTTAAACGAATACAAAGTTCAAAGTCGCGGCGGAATGGGGTCGAAAGGTTCTACCACACGTGATAAAGACTTCTTGGAGCACTTGTTTGTAGCCACCAACCATAACTACCTTCTTATCTTTACTGAAAAAGGACGTTGTTTCTGGATGCGTATTTTTGAAATTCCGGAAGGAAACAAAACCGCAAAAGGACGAGCTATCCAAAACTTGCTCAATATCGAACAAGACGATAAGATCAAGGCCTACGTTAAAGTAATGGACTTGACCGATAAAGAATACGTTGAAAACAACTTCATCGTGATGTGTACCAAACAAGGTATCATCAAGAAAACATCGTTGGAAGCTTATTCTCGTCCGCGTGCCAATGGTATCAACGCGATCACAATTCGTGAGAACGATGAGTTGTTAGAAGCACGTTTGACCGACGGTACCAATGAAATGGTTTTGGCAACCAAAGCAGGTAGAGCTATTCGTTTCAACGAAGGAAAAGTACGTCCGATGGGTAGAAATGCTTCCGGAGTACGTGCGGTAACCTTGCAATCGGATGCCGATGAAGTAGTCGGAATGATTTGCGTGAAAGACAACGCTGAAACTATTTTGGTTGTTTCTGAAAAAGGATACGGAAAACGTTCTTACTTGAATGATCCGGAAGATGGTGAACCTGTTTACCGTATTACGAATCGTGGAGGAAAAGGTGTAAAAACGATCAATGTTACTGATAAAACAGGACCGTTGATGGCGATTAAAACCGTAGCCGACGAAGACGATTTGATGATTATTACGAAAGCCGGAATTGCTATTCGTATGCACATTGATCAATTGCGTGTAATGGGTAGAGCCGCTCAAGGTGTTCGTTTGATCAACCTGAAAGGAAATGCTGAAATTGCTGCAGTAGCTCGTGTTCCGCGAAGTGATGAGGAAGATGAAATGCTCGACGAAGACGGAAACCCAATTGCACCGACGCTAGATGAAAATCAAGCAGGTGAAACTGAGGGTGAAGTACCAACAGCAAAAAACTCGGAAGAATAATTGAAGAATAATATGGATTTTGTTACGTTTTTGTATCCTTACAGAAAAACTGGCACAGAAGTTGAATTAGGTGCTGCAACAAAATAAATAAACTAGAAAACGAACAACATGAAAAATAGCAAAAATTGGTTTCTTTTAGCTGCATTGGCGCTTACTACCGGCTTCTCTTTTGCTCAGAAAGCAGTGGAGACCTCAGCAGCAGTTGAATACAAAAACAACTTCCAAGATGCATTTATGCGTCAGGATATGGAAAAAGCAAAGAGTTCCCTTGGAAAAGCCAAAGCGTTTATCGATCAGGCAGCCGTTCACCCGGATACTAAGGAAAGTCCGAAAACACTTTACCTGAAAGGTGAAATTTATTTCTTCGCCGTATTCATGAAAGGAATGGACAGTACTTTATTTCCTGATATCACTGAAAAATCAGTGGATGACGCCATTGCATCGTGGAACAAAGCGTACACCATTTCCAACAAAATGGATGAAGATATAGAAGCTTCTATCGAACAAAAAAGAGGTATGATTGATATGGCTGCTGTTTCCTTGTACAATGGAAAACAGTACAAAGAAGCAATGGCTGCTTATGATTTCCAGTCTCAATTGTCAACAGCGATCAACAAAATCGATACAACGGCTATTTATTTTGCTGGAATTTGTGCTGAAAACGACAAGGATTGGGACAATGCAGTGAAATACTACTCAAAATGTGCCGATTACGGATACAAAGTTCCTGAGATCTACAAAACCATTGCTAGTGCGTTAATTCAAGCAGGAAAAACTGCAGAAGCAACAACATTCTTGGAAAAAGCAATTGAGAAATCGCCAAATGACAAAGAATTGCACTATGTGATCGGAACGTTCTACATGGAAGCAGGTCAGGATGAAAAAGCAACCGAAAGTTTACGCAAAGCTGTTGCCATCGATCCGAAGTACTGGGATGCACAATACCAATTGGGGGCTCACTTGCAATCTCAAGGAACAAAATTGAGAACTGAGGCCAACGCATTGAAATTAAACGATCCTAATTTCGATAAGATGATTGCTCAAAGTGATGAGTACTACAAACAAGCTGCTATTCCGTTGGAAGCATACATTGCTGCTATTCCGGATGACAAAGCTGTATTGACGTGTTTATCGCAAATTTACCGTGCGTTGAAAAACACCGAAAAAGCGTTGGAATACAAAAGACGTTTAGACGAAACAAAATAATAGTTTCGTTAGCCTATTGAAAGAGCTGTTTCGTTAATCGAGACAGCTTTTTTTGTTGGATACATTTTCACCCACAAAGACACAAAGTTTGATTGTAAGGATAGACGTATTAAGACCACAAAGGCCTTCAAATGTGGAGCTCTTTGTGATCTTTTAGCACGTCAAAGTTGTCCTATTTCTTTGTGCCTTTGTGGTGAAAAATCAATATCATTATCCAACGTTGGTAAAAACTATGTGACCTATTGTGTTCTATGTGGTTATAGATAAATAATTCACTGTGCTTTTGATACTCCTAACGGTTTCTTAACATCTTATAGGAACTTTCTCTTCAATATTCTGCTATCTTTGTCCCTCATTTGCATCAGCTTACCTCCCATTTATCGCTTTAAACACCAAAAAGAATACAGCTATGAAAGGGTTAATTATCGCATTATTACTTTGTATCGGTTTCACTGCAACTGCACAACTAAGCGCTGTTAAGGGAAAAACAAGCTATAATTTTTGGCTTAACCTTCCTGCTGACAGTATTCTCAAAAACAATCCTCCCGTATTGATTTTCTTACATGGAAAAAGTCTTTCCGGAACAGACTTGAACCGTGTAAAGCGCTATGGTGTCATCCACGAGATTGAAAACGGAAGAAATGTACCGGCAATTGTTGTTGCCCCTCAAGTTGCAACAGGTTCATGGGATCCTGACAAAGTATTAGAAGTTTTGGAATACATTCAAGCCGAATACAAAACGGACACCAATCGCGTATATGTGTGTGGTATGAGTTTGGGAGGCTACGGCACCATGCATTTCGCCGGAAAACATGCTGACAAAATGACTGCAGGAGTTGCTCTTTGTGGTGGTGGAAATCCGAAAGACGCTTGTAACCTGGCTTCTATTCCGATGTGGATTCAACACGGAAACAGAGATGAAGCCGTTCCATTGAAACAGTCTTTGGATATGGTGAAAGCTATTCGCGCTTGTAATGACGGTAAAAACTTGATTTGGACAGAAGTTCGCGGAGCCGATCACGGTGATTTGGAAAAAGTTTTCCGTGGTGACGAGATGTACGACTGGTTGTTTGCACAGGTTCGAACTGGCGAAGGTGAAGTTTCGATCCTTGAAGTAAAAAAGGAAATTCCAGCCGTGGAATCAGCAAATCCCGCCACCGGAGGCACATCAGGCACCGGAAATTAACTTCAGATTCCCTCGTTTATTTCTTAATTGAAATCGTGATACTCGGTTTCACGGTTTATTGGTTTGTAATTCATCGAAAACGGTGATGTCTAAATAGCTGCGATTGATTATTTTTACTTCGTAAGCTTTCCATCACACTATTTGCTCATTCATCATGAGGTCGGTTTCCGGAAAGTTGCATAAACTTTGTAAAAACGGTTTCATGGACTTCGCCAACAACAACATTTTAATGATTCTCATTTCACTGGTATTTATCTATGCAGTGCTGAGCATCCTGGTTTCCATTCTTGTAGAATGGGTCAATTACCTCACAAAAGAACGTGGGAAACATCTGCGCGACAGCATTCATAACCTCATCTTAGATGAAAAGAATGCGATTATGGGTGAAAAATTCTACAATCACATCATGATCAACGGTTTACAAAGCTTGCGAAATCGCCTTCCCGCCTACATATCGTCAGGTATGTTTTCAGAAGCGTTGGTAGATATCATTGCCCTACAAGCTGAAAAGGAAGGTGTTACACCAAACAATCAACTTACAGAGGAAGTCGACGAAAACAATAAACCGGTGAAACAGATGATGCTGCGCTTTGAAAAAGGCGTCAATGCGATGGAACCGAGTGATTTCAAGAAATTATTGCAGTCGTTTGTTGACAAGTCGGGCAAAGATTACATACAGCTGAAAACGCATCTGGAAAATTGGTACAATGATTACATGGAGCGCGTTTCGGGAGGGTACAAACTCAAACAACGACGTAAACTAATCTTCATTGGGTTTATTGTAGCCATTGCTTTAAATGTAGACAGCCTGCATTTGTTGAAAGTGTTGAGTTTAGATGATAATTTGAAGAATAATTTGGTGAAGACCGCCGAACTAGCCGCTGATAATTACCGTGTTAATAATGGAAACCGGGATTCCGTCTTGCAAGTATTAAACCAACAGGTGAAGATCGATACGAATGTACGAGCCAAAAATAAGACGGTCATGTTTATTTCTTCCGAGCTGAAGAAAATGAACAAAGAATCCTCTAAAGCTACTTGCGAGAACAATAAAAAGATAAGTCAAATTGACAGTACATTGAACATCATAGCCGTTTTGAATATTCCAATCGGTTGGAATCTCAATGAAGCACCTGCATCGTGGTTCGGGGAAAAATCTACCAAAATGACTGTTGGCAATACGGCAAGTGAAACCAGTTTTTTACGGTACTTGCATCATCGGAATAATAGTACCGATTGGCTAAATGTCATCCGTTACATTGTTGGAATCGCTATTTCGGCATTTTCACTGAGTTTCGGAGCGCCGTTTTGGTTTGAAATGCTGATCAAATTGGTCAATGTTCGCAGAGCAGGAAAAGCTCCAGAGGTGGCGAAGAAATAAAACAAGTAGGCTCGGGACGCATCCCGAGCCTATCTGTTTTATACATTGCATCAATAAAGAGAGACGAAACGTCCCGAGCCTACGTTTTATGGATTATCCCATTTTGATCAGATCCTGAATTTTACTTTCGGGTTTGATGGGTAAACCATTTGCCGTAAAATAGGAAACGATGGTATTGACATACGAATTTCCACCTCGGGCCCCGGTGGAATAGATTTTCACAAATTGATCCAACTGACCGGTGAACGTGAATTTATATCCGGGTAACCATGGTGACATCCCATAATTGGCTGAATTCTTGGCGATTTCTTCAGAATAATACGGTTTTATATTTACCGGTTGGTTCATTGGAAAAGCCTTGCTCTTGCCATTTACAATATTATCAATGTAATTTTTCTGGAGCAAAATACCGTCTTTTAATGAAGCAATACTTTGATTGGCCCCCGAATCGGTATTGCCAATATTTCCCGGATTATTGGTTTTGTAAGAACGTGATCCTTTTTTGAAACCTTCGTGATAAGCCATAATTGTGAGTAACAATCGTAAACCTTTTGTTGCATCAGGAATGGCTTGCGAAAATGCCGGTAAATATTCTTGCGTGATTTCGGCGTTGAGGGTGATTTTAACCGATGAACTATACGGTTTTCCCGGAAATGTACTTCCTTCAATCACTACATCTTTGTAAGTTTCATCGAAACCGCTGGCACCTTTACTTCCCGAAGAGGTTGACGAACTTCCGGATGGAGTTCCCAAGCCCATTTTAGCCCACGTTTTGTCACCTACTATTCCGTCGGCTGTTAAACCATTTGCCGCTTGCCATGTTTTTACTGCCGCTTCAGTGTTCGAGCCGAAAATGCCGTCGGCACTCAGTTTTAGAAAACTCTGAACTTTTTTTACATCTTCTCCTTTAGATCCTTTTTTCAAAAGCATAATAGTGGGTTTGTCTGAGCAGCTTTGTTGCTGATCGAATCAAAAATAAGGAAAAAAGCAATTTTGTCAATGCGTAAAAACACCTGTTTTGCAATCTGTAAAATATTTCACTAATTTCATTTTGATTAAATATTAATCAATTTATGATTATAAAATAACTTATAATTCGTATCTTTGAAAACAGGGATAGAGAATGATTTCTAGCTGATTTTAATCAATAAAATTCGAATCACATTTAACACGAGCATGTCTAAAAAACAAGATGGATTCATTAACGGAAGAGGTGCTCACCTCAATCCTACCAACCGTTTTCAAAAAACGCAGGAAGGAGATTCTTTCCATGAATTCCATAGCGACGAAGATGCCGAATCGAATGCTCAAAAAACGACGTTCATTGAAGTTTTTCCTAAAACAATTGTCAACAAACTCACCAGTCCTGATGTAGGTATGTATTATTCGCTCAATCCGTATCAGGGTTGCGAACACGGTTGCACTTATTGTTATGCCCGACCAACGCACGAATATTGGGGCTACAGTGCAGGAACCGATTTTGAACAAACTATTTTGGTGAAGAAAAACGCGCCTGAATTGCTGGAAGAAGCGCTGCGTAAAAAGAAATGGGAGGTAAAACCCATTAGTTTATCCGGTAATACGGACTGTTATCAACCCTGTGAACGCACTTATGGCATCACACGAAAATTACTGGAGATTTTACTGAAATACCGCCATCCGGTTTCGATCATCACTAAAAACTCATTGGTTGAACGCGATTTGGATGTATTGACTGAATTGTCGAAATTGAATCTGGTACATGTTCTGATCAGCATGACTTCTCTAAACGAAGAACTGCGCCGAAAATTGGAACCGAGAACAGCTTCGTGTGCCCGAAAATTAACGACTATTGAACGCTTGTCTTCCCAAGGAATTCCGGTAACTGCTATGCTCGCCCCTATCATTCCGGCCATTAATGATCATGAATTGTTCTCGTTGGTAAAAGCCGTGAGCGAACGAGGCGCTACAAGTGTGCATTATCAGGTAGTGCGATTAAATGGTCCGAACGGTGATATTTTTAAGAATTGGCTGCAACACCACTATCCCGACAGAGCGGAAAAAGTCATTCATCAATTGGAAGCATTACACGGCGGAAAAGTCAACGATAGCCGTTATGGAATTCGCATGAAAGGTGAAGGAGCTTATGCAATCAACATAGATCGTCAGTTTAAAATTGCCCGTGAACGGTTTCTACCACAACGACCGAGCGTGAAATTGCGCACAGATTTGTTTACAATTCCGGATGATAGCGGACAAACGAGTTTGTTTTAAATAAGCGTGCCCCCTGGTGAAGGAAGCTTTAAAACACCTGACAAACAATGGATTACAATATATTACACCATTTTAAAAGCACCCATTTTTGCAATAAAACTGGACATGCTTTTTAACGCCTTGGGCTAACCGAAAAAAATGTCGGCATTGTACTTCAGCAGGTATTGTTTCAGCAATTCCAGATCGGTATTTGAAACTCCCAAGGTAGTTAACTTCTTTTGCCCTACATAGAGCGTTACGTTAGTGGAATTAAATGATCTACCGGCTTGGCTCTGCATTACTACGGTTTGAAAACGTGTAATGGTTTTTGGTTCAAGCATGATTTTTTTGTAAATCTCGGATTCTTTAACCACCCGCAATTTCAGGTATTGAAAGAGCATAAAACCGGCTATCAGCATACAAAGTCCTCCGAATATTCCCAAACCGATTGCTACACCAGTTGTACTTTCAGCATCAAGAGAAGGCAAAACAATCATAAAAGCTCCGAAGGCTCCAATGAATATTCCGACCCACAAACTTCTGTTACGCGTTTTTTTGATGGCTTTTTCAATGAAACTCAAGTCGGTAATGTCTAATCGAACAGTTTCCGGTTCTGCTTCCGGTTTTCGATCTATGAAAAAACCAATAGCAAACAAGATAGCGCCCAATACAGCCAAAAAACCGGCAAGTCCCCAATCTATGGGTGGCATTCCCTGTCCGCTTATTTTGAGCACATATCCAAAGTGATCGGCAATCTTACCGGCAACGGCAAAGAAGGCAAACACTCCACCCGACAGTTTTAGAATTTTACCGATTTTTTTCATTGGAAGAAATTATCGAAGAAGCGTTTATTTTACCTCGCTCCACGGCTTCTGAATCAAAGCCTTAAACTCTTTTGCTTTAAACGCATTGGCATCGATACCATCGTAAACCTTCACGATGTTTCCGTTCCAGATGTAAAAAACTCCCGGTGTATCACGACTTCCAACTGTTTTCCAGAAAGTAGCGATATCCAAAACAGTATACGTGTATTTTGCTCCTGCAAACTCAAAGAATGCCGGAATCAATTCGGCTTCTTCGTCCATAAAAGCAATACGGATATCCGGGAAACCGCTTACTTGGCTTTTCATTTGAGTCAATTCTTTGGCTGTTTCCTTGCAGTGTTCACAACCCGGAGCGAAGAAACAAAGGATCTTTTTGCCTTTATCAATATCAGGATAAAGTGATTTGTAACCCGATTTTTTCTGTGCCGGTTCATCTACTTTATCAACCTCAGGTTCAGTTGTAGTTGTTTTAGGATCTTTTCCATTGACCGGTTTTACAGGATCGGAAGTTGTTGATTTTACATCCGTGTTTCCTTTCGCATCTGAAGAAGTGGTATTGGAACTTTGAGAATTTGCAACTGTTGGTTCTTCGTCTTCAACCACTACAATTCCTGAAGCTGGTGTTGCTGCCGATGCCTGTGATGGTTGAATTGGTCCTAACATAAACACCGCCAATACACTGGCCAACGTAATCGACATTAGGAACGAGAAATTCTTTTTAGCTGGATTCTCTTGGATTGCTTTGTATAAGTAACCAAGTATTCCCATTGCGACAATGTTTTTAATGATTGCTTCCAATGGAGTCATTGGCAACAACGTACCGAAACAACCGCAGTTACCTGAATTACCTTTTGTCGCAATCTCATAACTCAACTCAATAACAAAGATCAGTAACATCAAAAACGAAACCGGAATTACCAAACGCTTCAAAAAGTGCGGTTGCAACAGCAAAAAACCAAGCGCAAACTCACACCCGATGAGTGTTCTTGAAAAGTAAGCCGCAGCTCCTTCACTGAAACCCATTGGCAATAACTGTTTGATTTCAAAAGTTGTCATCGCGAAATAAGGCGACGGATACAACTTGGCAACGGCCGAGATAAGGAACAAAAACGACAATAAGATGCGTAGGCCCCAAATGACTTGTTGTTTTCTTTTGCTGATAGTTAAGGTTTCAGTACTCATACGTTGAATCAAAAAAGTTTGATTAAAAATAAGGCATCCTTCTGAAACAAGGTGCTGAATTTGAAAAATTAGGAAAAGAATAACATCCTTGGATGATGTTGGATGTTAAATGCTTGATGTTTGATGAGGCTTTTGGTGGAAGCACGGTTTTGGAAACTACGGGGAATTATAAATTATAAATGGGGGAATTATGAAGTTGGTTTTTGGAAAAGAGTAAGGTTTCGGAAGCTTTATTGATTCACATAAAATTGATCTCTGAGGCTTACCAATAATTCTTCTGCTTTTGATAGATTGGGCAGGTCGGGCAAATCGCTTTTCTCATACAATTCATCGATCATCAAGGTTTTTTCACTTGCCAGCTCCACCAAATAATCATACTCAAAATTTCCTGCACGGATGTCAAGCAAAAAATCACGATCTTCTCTGAGAACATGTACCACTCCTTCTTTCGCAATTTCAGCAGCCATGTTGAGCAAACGAAAGGTGTGCATCATGTTTTTGGTATCGTAATTCTTACCGTTTGAGATGTTACTATTGTAGCGAACCTCATTCCGCTTATCGACCCATTCCCAATACTGCGCATATTCTTTGCAATGAATGGAATAAGCATCTTTATTGAAACTCATATACCCTAAAGGCTCAATTTCTTTCGGAATAGAACTAAGTGATACATCATTGGCATCAATTCCCGAAAAAACACCGCTCAATGAAATAGTAGAACCAACCTGTGATTGATGAAACAACCCATACAAATCGCGCATGTGAGGAATTTTCACCAAACCAAACTCATGGAGTAGAAATCCTTTTTCGTTTGCCCATTCGTTTAATGGAATAACTCCCAAGTCGTGTAATACGTAGCAAAAATCCGGTATCGATTTACGGGTGATTTCTATTGGATTGGTGATTTTTTTATTGAGTCCTCTGGCCTTTTTGATTTGTGATTGAGCGTAGCCTGCAAAGGTTTGCCGACAGAGTTTCGATAAAAAATATTCCGGTTTCAGTTCATCCATTAACGGATGTTTGTAAAGGACACAATGGTTCGGTGTTGCGAGTAATTCTAGGATATTCGGATTGTTTTTCACCAAGAGATCTACGAAACGTTTCAACTCATAATAAACAATATCATTGGTTTCATTATTGACTTGCTCTTGTTGTTCAAATCCGAAATACGCTTTTTTCGGCAACAGAAATACTCCTTTGTAATCGGTATCAGAAAGGGGCGTATGCAGTCCGTACGCCCTGCTACCGCTAATGCATTTTAAGAGCAAAAATTGTTCTTCTTCGTGAATCGTTTTCCAGTTCATACTTAATACCGATTCAAAATTTGAAGGAACAAACCATCGAGATCAACTTGCTTTTCTTTTCTACCTTTTAAGCTCAACGAAACAACACTCGATTGATCGAATATGGCTTTGATGAAATCATTCAGTTCGCTTTCCATCGGATGCACATAGCTTTCATTTTGATGTGACTTCAACTCAATTAACTCAAGAATACGCGATTTGATCGAAGGTGCTATTTCAAGCTCATTCAGCATCGTATGAAACACTATTGGAGGAGTTGTTCCTTTATCCATAATCCATTTGCAGGAAAATGCTGCACGTAACGCATAGAACAACTTCTTTAATTTCACTTCCTGTTGCCCTTCAACATCCTCGAAGCTTTTCTTACCCATATTCAGGTAATGATACATACTGGCTACCGGAGCAAAACATTGTTCAGCGTACGGTTTGCATAAATCTAAAAACCCTTCAGCCTCAAAGTACACGATCGGCGATTGCAAACGCTCTAACAGCGGTCCGTTTGATTTCCACATCAACTGCAAGCTTTTCTTGATATCCCAGCCTGTAATATCCAAATCACCATCTTCCAGCATTAGATCTATGGTGTCTTTTTTATCAGACAATGAAAGGTACCAGTCTTTTTGGTGTTTGTAAATAATTCGCACATCGTAATCGCTATCAGGAGAAGGGAATCCCCAGGCACGAGAACCGGTTTCACAGGCGTATAGAACTTTGAAATCTCTTTCCGATTCAATCTTTGCTATTGCTTCTCTGATAAATGATGCTTCCATAGTTGATGCTGATTTAGAGCCTGTTTAAATTTCTCGTTTTAATTTGATTCTGCGTCTTTTCGGCTACAAATTCGTTGCATTTTTTCGCCGTAATCACTCCATTATGCCTGTAAAATGCGTCTCTTTTCGCTCGAAAAAATACGCAATAATCATTCTCAAAGAAGAATTTTAAACAGGCTCTTAGTTGGAATGTAAAATTAAGTACAAATTTACAATCGCTAGTACTATTCAAACGTTGACACAAAAAAGCCGCCTCTTACGAAACGGCCAAATCTATCATTGGAAAGTAAATCTGTTTTTGGATAGTTAGCAGTTCAACTGAAGAACTCAAAAACTCTTGAAATTACTTCTTCACAAACTGTGTCAAAATATAAATGCTTTGTCCGTTTACTTTTCCTTCGATTAGTTCTGGATTGTCGTGAACTAAACGAACATTGCGCACGGAAGTACCGCGTTTAGCAACCATGCTTGTGCCTTTTACATCTAGGTCTTTGATGAGAACTACTGTATCGCCGGAGTTGATTACAATTCCATTCGAATCGATGTGTTTGATGGCGTCTTCGTCTTCCATTCCGGATTTTGCCCATGCAAGCGTTTCGTCTTCCATGTACATGGTTTCGATTAAATCGGCAGGCCAGCCTTCTGCTTTCAAGTTGTTGAGCATACGGTAAGCAATCACTTTTACAGCAGGAACTTCGCTCCACATACTGTCGTTTAAACAACGCCAATCGTTGGGAACCGTTTCTGTAGTACCGTCTAATTGATCTTTCAAACTTTGTTGAATAAAGATGTATTCATCGGCGTTTGTGCCTGCAGCCGGAGCCACTAAGTAAGACACAAGGTTGTCAGTGCTTCCGCTTAATTCACATACATTTCTGCTACGGGCGATCAATTCTTTTTCGAAACTCATGGTACTGTTTTATTGCTGCATTTCAATTAGCTGAAACGCGGGGCGAAGGTAAGGAAAATAGAAGAATTGCAAATTCTTATTTTACGTTACTTCTTTTCAATTTATTCTTGAGCGATGTTAATTAGACTGGTGTTTCATCGGGAGCATCGCGTACAGTTGCCCATTCATTTGTATATCTCAGACGATAAATATCTCTAAGGGCTGTTTTATAATCTGCCCAGCTTTTTTCAATTCTTACATCATTCTTATCATCCGAATCATAAGCTTTCATCAATGTTTCTCCTGCATTTCTTCTTATTCTGCCCAGATCGTTGGGTATATTTACAAATTTAATTATCCAGTTATCATGTTTATCGGGGTATCCTAACTTTTCACTCATGTCATCAAACAAGAACTGTTTATATTTATTCTCCCAAATCTCATCTGCTTCATCTATATAATCACGGGCAATTGTATTCGGAGCCACCGAGTTTACTTTATTCATTTTCTCTTTAGGAAGATTGTGCCATGAAGCATTTGTTGCAACGGCAGCCGCTCCATGCGTTACTTTTTCGTCAGGTGAAGTAGCACCAATTGTAACAAATTCATCTATATAATTACCGTCATCATCTGTATATGAACCAGCCTCGTTATTCATATAAACCGGAAAATTAATCGTGATTCTGTTCACCGGACCATGCCTGTTTCCATCAGCCTGATATGTATACCATTCTGTGATAAAACTGGATGCATAAGTAATATTTGAATCTCTGTTTACTGGTTTTACACCCGGTAAATTCTTATAAGCATCTTTTGCTTTAGCCTTATTAAATTGCGACTCTGTAATGGAACTAATATCTCTTATTCTTTGGGTTGAATATGTTACATTCACAGAGTAATAGACAAAATTCCCCTCGTCAATCCTAGCTTTAATATGCTCTTCAACAGCTGTATTATGTGCAGAATTACCTGGTTTGCCCGGTATTGCAGTAAGGTTTCTCGCTTCTGCCGGACCACCGATATTATCATTCAGCAAATGTCCCTGTATGTAGGAAGTCCCTGTAATTAGCGTTAAGAATTGTGCCCTGGCCTTGCTGTCTTCACCTGATTTATTCGAGCCTTTTCCACTTGGATAATCAGGTCCGAGTGGTTCAGCCACCATACTTGTGCCTTCACCTGCATTTGCATCAAGTCCTCCCCACCTTAACTTGGTAACCCATTTTTCGGCACCAACCATTGCTCCAAAACCTTCGGCTTTACCTGATAAATCTGGCCGGTTCAAGGTATCATTCACAATACTCGTTTCCAATAAATTTGGATCTCTTGCGAGTTGAGAGACTTCGTCGCTACTCGTTTGTGCGTATTTATTAGGCGTGAGTGTTTCTGCTTTCGTTTGAATTGCCTTCTCCCCCATCACATCTGCTTCTCGCTCTAAACCTGCATCGTCATTAATCGCAACTTTCCCCTTCATTTGCCTTGTCGGCTGCACTCTTCCTTGTTTTTGCTGTACTACGTGCCAAGCTTCGTGCGGAAGGTGTTTTTCTTGTCCGGAAGCTAGATGAATATTGGTTCCTTGCGCATAGGCATGAGCATTCAGTTGTGCGGGTTTATCTGAATTGTAATGCACTTTTACATCGTTCATAGAATAACCCGAAAGGTTTTCAATGCCCGATTTAAGATTGTTGGGTAAACCAGTATTGTTGACCTGACGCTGAACGGTTGTTTGATCGGCCAATTGTTGCATTGACTTTAATTGTACAATACGCTGACTGGAATTAGCCATTAATTGCATCGGATGTCCCAATTGGATTGCAGATTGGTTGCCTTTAGAATCGGAGTTAACGCTTACCGATTTGGATTCCTGAACATGTTGCACCTCCTGATACTGCTTCATAATCTAGCATTTCAAATAAATAAAATCCCCTCCTTCTGTAATTCTCTTCGGATACCGATTTCCAGTTCTGCTTGAGAAACTACTTTATCTCCTTTTTTGATTGCTTTCAAGGTCGCGTAACGAATTACATTCATAATGACACCACCGGCTATCTCATATTTTTCGGCAATTTGTCGCAAATCGACAGCCGGATCGAGCGGTACATCGTCGGCAAAGGCTTGTTTCCATAAAGAAAGTCGCTCTTCGGGACCCGGCATCGCAAAATGAATCACCGATTGAAACCTGCGTGTAAACGCCTGATCGATGTTGTCTTTGAGGTTGGAGGCCAAAATAACAATGCCATTGTGATCTTCGATGCGCTGTAATAAATAAGCCACTTCTTGGTTGGCAAAACGGT
>Ga0302296_1001728_pt1 | contig 15258 bp, 11 predicted proteins | sample III_Fen_N3_1_FD_194546 | JGI IMG/M metagenome (GOLD analysis project Ga0302296, IMG submission 194546) | Peat permafrost microbial communities from Stordalen Mire near Abisko, Sweden - III_Fen_N3_1 | ecosystem: Environmental > Terrestrial > Soil > Wetlands > Permafrost | place: Sweden: Abisko...
ATAATAACTCTAGCAAAACGGACCAACCGATAAAACTTAATCCCAAAATGATCGTGGTGTTTTCCTTTATCATTCCGTACATTTCGTCAGTCATAAAAGAAGCATCTTTCACTCCTTTAATCAGGATGAAATAGGTTATTGCCGAAATGCCTAGTCCTCCCCATAGCGATCCATAATATTTGATGGTCTTCTCGAGATTAAAGCTAAATATTAACCGACTTAACCACTGAATGACAACCCCGAACACAAATGAAAAAACAACAGAAAGCAGGATACTGGATATGATTGCCAACGCCTTGGACGAATTTATAAAATCGCCAATTTGTGCAACTTTTTCAACTCCCTCAATTACGATTGTAGCTCCATCCCCAACTTTTAAAAATGCCATTCCTACGGCTGCACCCAACAAACCAAATACCAATGAAACAGTGGTTGAAGTAGGTAATCCAAATGTGTTAAAGAAATCCAGTAATAGCACATCTGTAAACATGACTGCCAAAAAGATGATAATGATTTCTGTAAACAGAAAATACTGGGGGAAGAAGAGTCCTTTGCGCGCAACTTCCATCATGCCATTCGCAAAAAGTACTCCGGTTAAAATACCAATACTTGCAACAATCATAATAATGCGGCGTGGAGCAACCTTCGAGCCAATAGCTGAATTCAAAAAGTTTACAGCATCGTTTGCAACACCAACGGTCAAATCAGAAACGGCTAAAATAAATAATACGATTAAAAAGAAAATGTAAATACTCATTAGAAAGTTGTTTGTTTATTTACCTGTACCGTTTGCCCTGATAATATTTGCATTCGGAAAAACATTACACTTTTGTTACATTATTCGTTATTCATTAAATTTGATTTCTTAAACCTAATAATCAGACAAATAACTCTTTTTTTGAACTTTTTTGGCCGCGTAAAAGTATAGAAATTAATTCTCTGCAATTAAATTACTGTTCATTAAAAGTAATTGATTACACATTTGTTACTAATTTAATCGTTTTGTGATAATTATGGCTAAGCAACAACAAGTACTGATAGTTTATAAAAGGATTAAAAATTAACATCAGAAAGAGAAGTCGTCAGGATCTTGCCCCATCCGTTTATTCTGATTAAGACGATCTATTTTGTCCATATCTTCCTGGGTCAGTTCGAAATCGAAAATATTGGCATTGTGGATAATCCGTTCAGGAGTAACCGATTTGGGAATGGTGACCACCCCTTTCTGGATATCCCAGCGCAAAACAATCTGAACCGGCGATTTTTGGTATTTTTCTGCTAATTCCTGAAGCAATTTGATTTCGTTGACTTGCCCTTTCATGAGCGGTCTCCAGGCTTCGGGCTGAATCTGGTTCTCCTTACAGAATTGCAAAAGTTCGGGCTGCACCAATTCCGGATGAAACTCAACCTGATTGACCATTGGCATGATACGCGCATGATCCATCAAATCCTTCAACTGATGAATTAAAAAATTGCTTACACCAATGGCGCGTATCTTCCCCATTTCATACAATTCCTCCATGGCTCTCCACGATTCGATAGACAAATGTCCCATCGGCCAGTGAATGAGGTACAAATCGAGATAACTGGTTTGCATTTTCTCCAAACTGGTTTCGAATGCCCGAATAGTGGAATGATAACCCTGATCGGTATTCCAGACTTTTGATGTCAAAAAAATTTCTTCGCGAGGTATTCCACATTCACTCAATACCTCACCCACCCGATGCTCATTTTCGTAATAAGTGGCCGCGTCGATACTTCGGTAGCCCTCATTTAACGCACATTTCATAGCTTCCACCACCGCCTCGCCTGCTCCGGCACGGTGAATGCCAAGTCCTAACCAGGGCATTTCAACCCCATTGAAAAGTTTGGTTGTTGAATTTATTGTAAGTGTCATCAATCCTAATATTTTTACAATTTGCCAAAAATTCCCATGATAGTGCGATGAAACTTATGAACCGATTTTACAGGTTGAGCATACATCATGATGCACTTTTTAGAAACCACCTGCAAATGCAATTGATCAATCGTTTGCTGAACATCATTCGACCATGCACCTTGTTGTAACCAAATGTTTTTTAGCCCAATTTGGGCAGCTTCTTCTAAAACTTGAGAAACATTTTTTGGGGGAATCGAAATCCAAACGCTATCAATTTTTCCATTTAAACTTTTCAGATCAGGATAGCAAACTAAACCATCAATCTCCTTAGCTTGAGGATGCACCGAAAATATTTCATACCCTTTTCCTTTCAATTCTTTGGCAGCCATGTTGCCAAACTTTTTGCCTGAACGCGACATGCCAACCACAGCTATTCGTTTTGATGACACAAATTGGTCGATTAATGGATTCATCGTTAATTTTTTGAAGTTTGGGTGAAGTTAATGCTTTTCAAACAGGCCACCAATACTTTCCAACTGACTTTGTCATCCAATTCTTAAAATCAAAGTCCATCACTAAATCAGACAAATCATAACTTGTCGCGACCTGTTGGTAGTTTAGACGATTTCTCCTGAATTTCTTTCAACACCTTTCTTGAGGCCAGAAAAACAGCAGGTTTCCCTGAAAGCGGATTGTTTTGGGTGACTACCACCGTTTGGTATACATCTTCAATGTTTTGGAAAGTAAGTACTTCTTCAGGAGTTCCCTGCGTGTGTATTTTTCCTTTATTAACAAGTATCAGTTGGTCGCAGTATTCCGAGGCAAGGTTGAGGTCGTGAATCACCATCAAAACTGATAATCCCATGTCCTGATTGAGTTGCTGCAACACATTCAGAATATGTACCTGATGGGTAATATCGAGGTGCGAGGTCGGTTCATCAAGCAAAAGCAACTGTGGTTGTTGTGTTAAGGCGCGGGCAATTCCGGCCAATTGCTGCTCACCACCACTCAATTCGGACATCAGCTGATCTTTAAACCGCCAGGTATCGGTCATTTCCATGTATTTACGGGCTATATCAAAATCCTCCTCAGTTTCAAACAAATTGAAACGGCTATGGTACGGAACCCGACCCATCAGTACATAATCTTCCACGCTCAGGTCAACCGTATCAATAAACTGACTAACGATTGCAATATTTTGAGCCCGCTCACGCAACGAAAATGAACGTAGATTTTTGTCTGATAAAAGAATCTTTCCTGATTTCAAACCAAGGGTTCCGGTTATGGCACGAAAAAGCGTGGTTTTTCCTGAGCCATTGGGCCCAATTATACCGGCAAATGATCCTTTCAGAATATCAATATTTATATCCGATAACTGAAACTTCGGGTATCCGCAACTCAGATTTTGTATGTTCAGTATTTTGCTCATTGGCCTTTATTAAGGGATCGGATTGATGAACGGCTCATCATCAGCAAAAAAACAATTCCTCCGGCAATTCCTGTAATCACCCCAATTGGTAATTCATTTGGCGAAATTATGGTTCGGGCAATAACATCTGACAGCACCAAAAAAATAGAGCCAGACAAAAACGAACTAATCAATAGAATACGATAATCGGAGCCAACCAGAAGGCGCATCAGGTGCGGGATAATTAGCCCGACAAAACCGATGACACCAGCCACAGCCACCGAAACGCCGGCAAGCAGTGAAGCCATCAGAAATAGAAGTTTGATGGCGGTATCGGTATTGATTCCAAGATGTTTGGCCTTTTCCTCACCCAATCGCAGAGCATTGAGAGGTTGCACAAACAGGTAGGAAACAGCAAGTGTACAAATTGAAAGTATCAGTGTAATGTAAATCAGCGACATGTCTGGCTCATCCAGCGAGCCCATGATCCAGAAAATAATACCATGCAGGTTTTCGGAGTTGGTAGTGGCCATCAAAAACATCATTCCCGAAGATGCAATAAAACTGATCATTACCCCGGTAAGCAACATGGTTTGAATGTTTACTCGCCCGTTCCGTGTGCTGATGGTGTAAACCAGAAAAATAATCAGGAACGATCCGGCAAAACCGGCTATTGGCAGCACAAACGACCCGATTAATTGATGTAAACCGAACACAATGGCAATTGCCACCCCCAACGATGCACCGCCTGAAATTCCCAGTGTATAGGGCTCAACCAGCGGATTCCGATAAACTCCCTGCAAAAGTATTCCAGAAAGACTCAAGGCACCACCAACAGCAATACCAAGCAATACCCGAGGAAAGCGAATTTGGCTCAGAATGGTGTATTCCATGCTTTCGTGCCCTTTCCGCAGAATGCTGAAAATGTCCATAAATCCGAGGTTCATTTCGCCAACCGACAGCGACAAAACCACCGATGCGACAAGCAGGACAAGCAATCCGGCCAGATAGAGCGACCACCGAAGGTATTTTTTCTGCATCACTAAACCTAATTAATTATCATTGAGCTATAAGCTGTCAGGAACAAGACCTGAAACCCGTAACCTGAAACTATTTATACATTAATCCTATCATTTCCTCTAAAGCATCCACAAACAAAATCGGAGTAGGGCTGCATGTTTTATCGGCATCGAGAATAAAAATCTTCTTGCTTTTGCTGGCCGAAAGTGACTGATAACTTAACCATGTATCTTTTTCTTCCTCAGCCACAATGCCCATTGTAACAATAAAAATTACATCAGGATTTTGTTTCAATATATATTCACGGGTGACGCTACCCAGTTTTAAATCTTCGGCAATGTTTCTTCCTCCTGAAAACCGGATAAAATCTTCCATAAAAGTGCCTGGCACCGCGCAAAACAGAGGTTTCGCACCAATCTGGATAAACAAGTTTGGAGTTTTTCCGGAAGGAATACCGGCTTTCAGTTTTGCAATCCGGGCTTTCTGCTGATCCACTATTTGCCGGGCTTTGGCACCCTGACCCACCAAATCGCCAATCTGAACAAAGTAAGTGCAAATCTCATCGAATGACTTGGGATAAGGTTGCATGACCACCTTAATGCCAAGCTTTTTCAGGTTATCAATGGTTTCGGGCTTATTCAGCGACGATGCTATCACCACATCAGGCTTTAGCGTGAAAGTTTTTTCAATGTTCACACTCATCGCATTGGCCACCACCGGAATATGATCGGATGCCTCAACCGGACAAAAGCTTGTGCACCCAACCAAACGACTTTGCTCGCCCATCAGGTATAAACTTTTGGTAACCCACGGAACGAGCGAAACAATGCGTTTGGCCTGCTGTGCCTGAACAATCATCTGAACTACAAGAAGTATCGTCAGAATGAAATACCTTTTTTTCATCGTAAAATTTTATTCCGGAAGAAATGAAATGGAAACAACTGTTGCCTTTCACCGATCTTTTTTCCCGAAGATTCGACTTAAAAATTTTGAACTGGCAGGTCTTCTGGCTCACCTCTCTTTTTGCGGCCTTCCCGTCGCGATAATTCGCTACAGTGGCGGGGATTGCAAAACGTTTTATTAAGGCTTACAGCTGCGGGCACAGCTCCGGTATCGCACCGGATTCCCTTTTCAGACTTACTCCCGAAACAGGAAGCTCGTCAACCAATACCTCGCAAAAGTAGAAAATAATTAGGAGGAACTGATGAAAAGAATTATCCTTTTATCATATCGAGAATGATCGGTTTTAACCCGCTGAAGAAAAACTCGACGGCGATGACCATGACAATCAGTCCCATCAGTCGCATCATCACGTTGATACCCGTTTGTCCAAGTATTTTGAGAATTCGTGAAGAGCTGTAAAAAACAAGGTAGGTGATCAGCATGACCAATAAAATCATACCAAAAAGGATAATTTTTCGGGTCAGTGTCGAGGCATCTTCCATCAGCACAATGGAGTTGGTAATGGCACCGGGGCCGCAAATCATAGGAATAGCAAGTGGTGTTACCGAAATGTCATTCACGTAGGTTTTCACTTCCGAATCTTTAATTTTTACTTGTCCGAGCCGTGCCTGAAGCATATCCATGCCCATGATAAAAAAGATGACACCGCCAACAACCCTGAAACTATTGACAGATATACCGAAAAATTTGAAGAGCAATTGCCCCGAAAATGCAAAAATGATGATGGTAATCAACGCAACAATTGAAGCCTTCCTTGCAGTTTGGGTTCGTTCTTTTTCGCTCAATCCGGCAGTCATGGTCATAAAAACCGGCATGGTACTTAGCGGGTTGATCAGTGTGAAGAACGAGGTAAAACATAAAAGTCCGAAGGAAAGGGCGTCGTTCATTGTTCAGTTTTTAGTGATTTCCGGATAACGAAATTTTGTCTTGGCCGCTAAAGTTAGGAAAGTTCTGTGATTTTAGCGGATGCCGTTTTTTGCCTGCTTGTCCATATTTGGTCATCCACACTTTGGTATAAAACTAATTTTGCTCACTTTGTATTACTTTTACTGAAAGTTTAAATCTGAATTGTGAGTCAAAAAGTACTTCTCATCACGCCACCGTTTACCCAACTGAATACACCGTATCCGGCAACGGCCTACCTGAAAGGATTTCTGAATACGCAAATGATTCAGTCGTTTCAATGCGATCTGGGTATCGAAACCATTTTAAAGCTTTTTTCTTCGGAAGGCCTGAAAGCACTTTTCTCGCAACTCGTAACCTTGGACCCACAACTTTCTCAAAACAGTCAGCGCATTTTCAATTTACGCGAAAGCTACATTCAGACCATCGATCAGGTCATTGCTTTTTTGCAAGAGAAAAATGTGACGCTGGCTCATGTGATTTGCGAAGGAAATTACTTGCCTCATGCATCGCGATTTGCGCAAACCGAAGATCTGGAATGGGCATTCGGGACGATGGGAAACCGCGACAAAGCCAAGCATTTAGCGACACTTTACCTCGAAGATTTGTCGGATTTGATCGTGGAAGCCATCGATCCGCATTTTGGCTTTAGCCGCTATGCCGAACGGTTGGGACGATCGGCAGCAACTTTCGATGAGTTAAATGCTGAACTGCAAAAGCCTGAAAGTTTTATCGATCGCATTTTGCTGAAATTACTTAAGGAGAAAATTGAACTTACGCAACCCACTTTGGTAGCTTTTTCTGTTCCTTTTCCCGGAAATTTATATAGCGCTTTTAAGTGTGCCCAATATCTTAAAGCACATTTTCCTGAACTAAAAATCGCGATGGGAGGTGGATTCCCAAATACCGAACTTCGCTCAGTCAGCGATGCACGGGTTTTCAAATATTTCGATTTTATTTTGCTCGACGACGGCGAAGCGCCAATCTTGAACCTGATTGAACACCTTGACGGGAAACGCGATAAAGTCGATCTGAAACGAACTTTTTCGCTCGAAAACGGCGATGTAGTTTACCTGAATGGCTCAAAGCAAAACGACTTTTCTCAATTCGAAGTCGGCACTCCAGATTATTCCGATTTTCAGCTTGACAGTTACCTTTCAGTAATTGAAATAGTGAACCCGATGCACCGCTTGTGGAGCGATGGCCGCTGGAACAAACTCACATTGGCGCACGGTTGTTACTGGGGTCGCTGTACTTTTTGCGACACTTCGCTCGATTATATCCGCCGCTACGAACCCAATACCGTGCAGGTTCTGTGTGACCGTATCGAAGAAATGATTCGGCAAACCGGACAAATCGGCGTTCATTTTGTGGATGAAGCCGCACCACCCGCGCTTATGCGAGCTTTAGCTCTGGAAATCATCCGCCGCAAACTCACTGTAGTTTGGTGGACCAACATCCGCTTCGAGAAAAGTTTCACCTACGATTTGTGTTTATTATTGAAAGAATCAGGTTGTATAGCGGTTTCCGGAGGACTGGAAGTAGCTTCGGATCGACTGCTTGGAATGATTAATAAAGGTGTGAGCGTTGCCAAAGTTGCCAAAGTCACCGACAATTTCACCCGTGCCGGAATCATGGTGCATGCCTATTTGATGTACGGTTTCCCCACACAAACGGCGCAGGAAACTATCGATTCGCTGGAAGTTGTTCGCCAATTGTTCGAAGCCGGAGTCATTCAATCGGGTTTCTGGCACCAATTTGCCATGACAGCACACAGTCCAGTTGGTCAGAACCCAAGCCAGTTTAAAGTAATAATTGAAAACAAAAAAACCGGAACATTTGCCAACAACGATTTGATTCATTCAGATCCAACCGGAACCGATCACGAACGCTTCAGTGAAGGACTTAAAAAATCGCTTTTCAACTACATGCATGGCATCTGTTTCGATTTCCCACTTCAGGACTGGTTCGATTTTAAAGTCCCAAAAACGACTGTTTTACCAAAATACATTCAGGAAGCCATTGATGAACAAACCTACGAACCGGCAAGTCCGAATGCCAAAATCGTTTGGCTGGGCGGCATTCCATCCATCAGGACTTTTACCAAAAAGAAGAAAAACAATAGTTTTGAGATGGCCGAACTGACCTTCAGCAATAAAAATCACGATTTGGTGATTCATTTGAAACAGGCTGAAGGGGAATGGTTTTTTCAGCAAATTCCAGCGCTTTCCGTTTACAATTCTGTACAAACCACTTTTGGCGAACTCGAAAAAAGCTTCGAACTGCATACCGGCGACGATTTTATACTCTTCTGGAACAGCCCGTCCATAAACGAATTGCGGAAAAATGGTTTGCTAATGTTGTAGGAATTAGATTAAAAAAAAAGCCGCTCCCTTCGACGTGTAACTGACGGCAAAGGGAGCGGTATTTTTTAGGTGCCGGCACACGTTCGGCTCGGCAATTCTTTAGGAACTTATTTCATTCCTGGAGTAATAATCCGGTAATTTCCACTCAGGTGCATCACACTGAACAAGTATAACAAGCCATCGTAATATGGATCGAAATAGGTGTCTTCGTAAGGTGCGAGTTTCGAATTCCAAACAGCATCAACGAACTTCCAGCTTTTGGCTTGTGTTCCCATTAGCGATGCGGCTGCCGAGGAAGAAACCAGTCCAAGTGAATGGCGCAATTTTTTGAATCCACCGGCTTGCAGGATCTGTTCCGGCAACGTTCCGTCAGTATTAAACTGATCTTCGAATTTATCAATCCCACGGCAAAATAGGAAGTTTTGAATCCGTCGACCGTAATCCTGCTGCCATTTCTGGTCTTTTCCATACCAAGAATAGTCCATGGCAATATTCATTGGCACACGCCACGAATCGTAACGGAAAGCGGCTGGCATCCGACCAAAATTTCTTGGTTTGCCACTAAATTCTGTATAATCAGGATTCAGTCCTGTTTTTGGGTCGCAGGCACGGTGCAGAAATACACGTGCTGAATCGGCACAGTCGCGGTAAAATTGTTCGTGCCCGTCTTTGCCATATTCGGCCCACACTTCCATAAAAGCTGGCAAATGATATGACGGATCGGTCCATTTATATCCACCCTTATCCGGGGTAAATGTAATTTTCTTTTCTTCAACATTAATAACATTGGTTGCATTTCCGGTACCATCTTTTTTCCACATGGCATCCATTATCCTGCGAGCTTCTTTATAGTAGTCGATTCCGGTATCATTGCCCCATCTGTTCGATGCAAAAATCAGACTTGTAATGAAATACAGCTCACCGTCAGAGGCTGAGCCATCAGAATTTTTCTTGAAAGTCTTATTGTTTACACTCCAGGCAAAATAGGCATCGCGAGGGCCACCGCTCTGGTTCTGCATATACTTTACAGTCCAACGCCAAAGTCTGTCGAATACGTCCTTTTTATTCAACTCAACTGCTACCATCAAACCATAAGAAAGCCCTTCGGTGCGGCAATCATTGTTTTTGAGGTCGGAAACGTAAGCCATTGAGTCACCAACTTCGAAGTAAACCCGATTGGGGCCTTCAAACACCTCGTAATAAACTTGTTTAAGCTTGGCATCAATATCGGCTTGTTTGTATCCGGCTTCGCGGAACACATTCCTGTATTTGCCCGTTTGATAAGCTCCCTTTTTCCAGGGCTTCATTTTTCCACGGGAATCTTTAATGTCCTGATTGCAGTCGCTGGCAGAACCAGTTTGGGCATAACTTATTGATGCAAACAGCAATGTAAGAATGGTTATAGAAAATATTCTCTTCATTTTTAAAGGGTTTAGTTTTATGCGAATGTAAAATAAAATCCGGCGGAATAATGTTCCCTTTTGAATATTTATTTACTAAACATAGAAAAGGCAATGAAAATAGTAGTGTTTAACTAACAAAATTATTCATGCGGGATAATGCTTTCAGATTCGTAAGCTCATTCCTTACTTTTTTACATTGTTTATGGAAAGGAGGTTAGGGTAAAGTCGAATCATTTTACTTGCTGTTATTGCTATTCATGCTCATTTCATGTATTTTTGCAGACCAAATCAGAAAGAAAATCATGACCAAACAGATCGTTGTCAGTGGAATCCGACCTACCGGAAATTTGCATCTCGGAAATTATTTCGGTGCCGTGCGTAGCTTTTTGAAAATGCAGGAAGATTACAATTGTTATTTCTTCATTGCTGATATTCATTCGCTTACCACACATCCGACACCGATAAATCTTCAGTCGGGCGTAAAACAGGTACTAGCCGAATACCTTGCTTGCGGGATTGATCCTGAAAAATCGACCATTTTTATCCAGAGCGATGTGCCTGAAGTATCCGAATTGTATGCCTTCCTGAATATGAACGCCTACTTGGGCGAGTTGGAACGCACCACTTCGTTCAAAGAAAAGGCACGTAAAAATCCTGAAAACGTAAATGCCGGCTTGCTGACCTACCCGGTTCTAATGGCTTCCGACATCATCATTCATAAAGCACAATTTGTTCCGGTGGGAAAAGATCAGGAGCAAAACCTGGAAATGGCCCGTAAATTTGCCGGACGTTTTAACCGCATGTACAATTGCGAATTATTCCCATTGCCACAGCCGTTTACCTTTGATGGTGGCGACATGATTAAAGTTCCCGGACTGGATGGTAGCGGCAAAATGGGTAAATCAGAAGGAAACGGCATCTTCCTTGTAGAAGACCCGAAAGACATCCGCAAAAAAGTGATGCGTGCGGTGACCGATGCGGGTCCAACAGAACCCAACAGCAAAAAGACTGAAGCGGTTGAAAACCTGTTTACCCTGCTAAAAATCGTTTCAACGCCAGATGTGGTAACCCATTTCGATGCGGCTTACAACGATTGCAGCATCCGTTATGGCGATCTGAAAAAACAACTGGCCGAAGATATAATTTCATTCACGTCACCTATACGCGAACGTATTCTTGAGATATTAAAAGACGAAGTTTATTTAGGCAAAGTTGCCCGCTTGGGAGCCGAACGCGCCCGCGAATCGGCTCAGAAAACACTCAACGAAGTAAAAGATGTGATTGGATTCAGAAGACTGTTCTAATCCATGAAATATACATTTCTTAGTTAGGGTTTCTCTGCAAAGTGAAGCCCTTTATTGTTTTAAATTTTCCTCCCCTAAATCCAGACAGCTATCGATATTCAACTTGTAATTTGTTAATTATTAAATTTTGTATACACTGTTTAAACTTTGTTAAAATACTTATTATCAGTAAACTATTGCAATAATAAGTAGTCAGATGTAGAAAATATTTAGTAGTAACATTAAAAAATTAAGTCATGAAAAAGTTAGCTATTTTCTCACTGATTGCCATTTTTGCGCTGGCTTCTTTACAACTTTCTGCTAAGGAAACAAAAAACTTAGCAACTAGAACCCAGAAAAAGGAAATTAAAACAGAAAGAAAGGAACTCAGTAAACTGGAAGGAAATGTAGTAGATGTTCGATCAAAAAATGCATTTATTACCATTTTTGGAAATGTTCCAAATGTAAATTGGAAAAGAAGCAACAACTTTGATGAAGCGACCTTTACCAAAGATGGGAAAAAAATGACATCCTTTTTCGATTTTGATTCCAACCTGGTGGGAACAACTTCAGTAAAAACATTTGCAGACCTGCCTTTGGCTGCTCAGAAGGAAGTAAAATTAAAATATAAGGATTATCAAATCGGGCCTGTAATTCTCTTTGATGACAATGAGGCAAATGATACGGACATGATACTTTATGATACTCAGTTTGACGATGCAGACAACTATTTTGTTGAACTATCAAAAGACAATAGTAAAACTATCTTAAGGGTTAATACAGACGGAGCTGTTTTCTTCTTCAAAAAAATCTAGAATAATCCCGAATATTGTTATTTATCAGGAAACATAATTTTCCCGTTTTCAATCAGGGTTTCTCCGTAGCGTGAAACCCTGATTTGTTTTAAATATATTCATCGCCGGAGTTTCCAATGTCAACAGAATAGAGTACTCATTCCATTCACACACCAAAGTTCGGGAATAATCAAGTAATATGTCGCCATTTTAAAGGAATCCATTTTGTTCTATTCTAAGCTTTAAAACAAATTAGTTTCTAATCAAAAAATCAAGCTGAAATAATTTAGTCTTCAGCAATTATTCTATCGCAATTCGCTAAATATTATTACACTACCTCTTGACTTTATAATATAAACTTAATACCTAGCCTAATATTTGTTAATGACTACAGTCCATATTTTGTTTTTTATAGCTTTGCGCAACCTAAATCATAGCCTAATATGAATGAACTCAATATGGAAAATTTGAAGCAAGTATTGCTGGGCGTATTTCTTTTTTTTATTCTGCCAACTATTACTTTTGGTGCTATAAAACCTGGTGAAACTGTTAGTGTAAATGTTTTTCTCGACTCCCGAGATATTGATATTACCTATCTGAAAGAAAATTTCCACCTGGTGAATTATGTTGTCAACCGCGAAGATGCTAATGTACATCTACTAGGTACATCTGAAAAAACCGGAAGTGGTGGGAAGGCGTTTGCTTTTTATTTCATCGGCTTAAATAATTTTCAAGGAATTACTGACACTCTATATTACTTTTCTTCGGCAAGTAGCTCAACAACCGAAGTGCGAAATGGATATACCAACACGATTAAAATGGGCTTGATGCGCTATTTGGCTCATGCCTCTCAAATCGTGAACCTGCAATTCTCCGATAATGAAAAACCTAAAAATAATGTGATAATTGAGCCAGACAAATGGAAAAACTGGGTATTCGGGTTGAATGCCAATGGAAGGATAGAAGGACAAAAAACCTATGGATCGCATTCGCTTAACCTGTGGATGAATGCGACAAAAACGACAGATAAATTACGAGTCGAATTTATGGCAAGCAACTGGTCGAGTGAAGATTGGTTCGAAATTGACCCTACAACAAAAATTACTTCGAAACAGATTATACGCAATCTGACCAACCTAACTGTTAAAAGTATTGGAAAGCACATGGCCGTCGGACTTGAATCTAGCTTTAAAAAGAGTAGTTATAATAATCTTGATCTTGCAATATCAATATCTCCGGCATTCGAGTACAATGTTTTTGAATATTCCGAATCAAGCCGTAAACAATTACGTTTTGCCTATTATGTGGGTTATAATGGAAATAATTACCACGAAACGACCATTTACAACAAGGACAAAGAAACCCTTTTCAAACAGCGTCTTCAGGCAATTTATCAGGTAAAAGCAGAGTGGGGTTCAATAACTGGATCAATGACCGGAAGTACCTATTTGCACGATCTCAGCAAAAACAACCTTTCAATCAACACTGGAGTTGATTTTCGCGTTTGGCGTGGTCTTTCAACAACCTTAAATGCAAACTATTCTATGATCAACGACCAACTTTCGCTGCCTAAAGGAGATATTACACTGGACCAGCAGCTTTTGCAGCAGCGACAGTTAGCCACCACCTACCAATTTGGGATAAGTCTTGGATTCCGTTTCACATTCGGTTCGCTTTACAACAATATAGTAAATCCGAGGTTGAGTACACTCTGGTTCGGATTTTAAACTTAATTAGCTTAAACTTAAAGTCTTTAAGTCAATTTTTAAATTGTACCCGGACAAAACATAGACTGAGTTCAAGACTGGAAAGCTGGAAAAGACATCAGCATAAATTCATACCTGTAAGTCAGGGTTTCGCTGCAAGGTGAAGCCCTGTGTTATTTTAAACTCACCATTCACCTATTAAAATCTGACATTCGTCTGAATAGTTTACCTCGTTTTGTATAAAGATGGTTTCCTTTGTTTCGCCATTAAAAAACAGTTAAAGTCATCCATCATTTGTAATTTTCCCGAATTGAAAGCAACCTATTCAGGAAAAGTCAATCTATAGGTGAGGATGTTTTGCAATATTTTATATTCGTATTCGTCAATCAAACAATAAACAGTTCAGAAAACAGAAAACCAAACAATGAAACAGTTCAGTATCTTTCTGCTCCTTTTGATACTTACAATGCCAGCAATAGCCGGTGTTGTAACCTTAAGTGGCTACCTTAAAAACAAAGCCAACGGCGAAGCACTGATTGGCGCTACGATTTACATTCCGGAGCTAAAAACCGGAGTTATAACCAATTCATATGGATTTTATTCCATTTCGGTGACTCCAGGAAATTATTTAGTCAGCTTTTCATTTATCGGTTACCAAACCCAATCACCCTCAATTAACCTGACCTCCAGCAAACAATTCAATTTAATGCTTGAAGAAGAAACGAAAGAAATTGATGAAGTGGTGGTTACGGGCGAAAAGAAAAACCGGAACGTGGAAAATCTCCAGATGAGTATGGAGAAGGTTCAGGTTAAAATGATCAAGAAGTTGCCCTCATTTATGGGCGAAGTCGACATCATTAAAAGCATCACGCTTTTGCCCGGAATTCAGAATGGCGGAGAAGGCAGCTCAGGCTTATATGTTCGTGGTGGCGGTCCCGACGAAAACCTGATGATACTGGACGAAGCCCCGGTTTACAATGCATCGCACCTGCTCGGATTCTTTTCGGTTTTTAACTCCGATGCCATAAACGATGTGCAGGTTTACAAAGGTGGAATTCCAGCCGAATATGGCGGAAAAGCTTCCTCGGTAATTGACATCCGAATGAAAGACGGGAACTCACAAAAATTGGGAATGAGCGGCGGGATTGGTAACATTTCGAGTCGATTAACTGTTGAAGCGCCTATTATCAAGGATAAATGGAGTTTCATCGTTTCGGGCCGTCGCACTTATGCCGATTATCTTGGCAAACTAATTGGAATTGAACAATTGAAGGAAAACCAGTTATATTTTTATGATCTCAACCTGAAAACCAATGCGCAGATCAACGCCAAAAACCGTCTGTATCTTTCGGCATACACTGGTGATGATTATTTCAAAGTTGGACAATCAATTTACATGAAATGGGGAAACTTAACCTCAACCGTTCGATGGAACCATTTGTTTACCGATAAACTTTTTTCAAATACATCGCTTATTTTTTCAAGATACAACTATAACCTAGGCGTACCGGGTTCTGGAGCCGACCAGTTCGA
>Ga0302296_1001730_pt1 | contig 15252 bp, 10 predicted proteins | sample III_Fen_N3_1_FD_194546 | JGI IMG/M metagenome (GOLD analysis project Ga0302296, IMG submission 194546) | Peat permafrost microbial communities from Stordalen Mire near Abisko, Sweden - III_Fen_N3_1 | ecosystem: Environmental > Terrestrial > Soil > Wetlands > Permafrost | place: Sweden: Abisko...
TGAGTTGGGGTGCTGGTTTGCATGCATGATGAATAGGTCTTGGTTACCGTTCATTTAACCGGGTATTATAATTTTACTGCCAAGAAATTTTGGTTTTTTGCCTAACCAAAAATCTAAAAATGTTTTTACTCTTGCTAACCTCTCTCTCCATGGAGTTTCCAGACCTTGTACGTTGCCTGCTTCTTTTGCATTAAATCCAATAGCAATGATCCCAACTCTGGAAGCAGTGTAAATAGCTCTTTCATTATGAAATTGTTGCGAGATGATAGTCACAGAATCCTGGCCGAATATTGCCTTTAGTCGTATTATTGAGTCAAAAGTTCGAAAACCTGCGTAGTCAAGATAAATTTTTGTCGAATCTATACCTCCTTTGATTAAGTCAGATCGCATAGATTCTGGTTCATTATAATCTTTGCGGCTGTTATCACCGCTAATAATGATATATTTTATTTTGGCGTTTTTCAGAAGATTTATCGCTGCTTCTATTCGATAATCGTAATATGGGTTATTATGTCCGTGTCCACCATATTTATTGGCGCCGAGCAAAAGACCGACTTTATTGAATGGGATTTTATTCACTTCAGAATACAAATTGTCTTTGGCTGCATCAACAATTATTTTATTGCATAAATAAATTATTGTCACTACTGATATAATTGCAAAAAGTATTGAATAAAAAAAAACTCTTTTTTTTCTCATGATCTTGAAGTATGACACCTAACAGTTAAGAGAATCTACTAATAAGCAAACTTACAAAGTATTTTGAATCTCGATATCAAGTGAAATTATGCTTTTTCTGTTAGCATTTCGGGCCTGGTTTTTGAGTAAAGTGTTGTTACTTTATTACCAAATTGGTCCTGTTGTCGAGCACCCGGGCCTGAATGCTAACGGCCCAGCGGTTTAATTAGGTGCCGTCGTAGCCTGCCCTGAGTTTACCGAAGGGTCGCGGTGACGAGTTTTTTGCCAGTCCCGGTAGATGGACGAGAGTTGTCTTGTCACGATGAAACTGTCTAGAAGGTACCAAGTCCGGTTAGGGATTGTGAATTCTGGGTCACGATGAAATAATCTAGGTGGCGAGCAAAAAACAAGGCACCAGCGCGTCTCGGCCAGCCAACCCAAAGATGCTGTCACAGGAGATGAAACTGTCCGGGTGCCACAGTAATTCATAAAAGTAATTGAGTTTTCGAGCATAGATTTTGGGCAGGTTACAAATCTGTCCTGGGTTGGCGGAAGGCACTTAATTAAACCGTCCGAGTTAGCGTAGCGTGTTTTTTTCTGCTTTTAGGAATATTTCAGTCCAATTTTACAGCGGTAACTACCTTGACTACCTTGTCATCATATGTGGCAGTTTGTACAAGGTTAGTAGGAGATTTAAACTCAAATTTAAATTTTAAAGGAGCTTTATCTGGATTGATAATTAAAATCTCGCCTGTTTTATTTGAAGTAAACCAAGTAGAACAAATTTCAATGGTTTGTGAAGATTTTATAAGTTCTGCCAGAATAAACTTATCAGCTTTTTTATCAAATCCAAATACTTGAATTATTGAGTCAAGAACATTGTCTTTTGTGAACATATTACTTTTACTTATCATTCCAGTGCCGAATGGTTTAGTTTGAGTAATGAGAAATGTATCCCTTCCTAATTCACATTTCCAAGTTCCAATAAACTGTTTCATCAACTCGATCTGATTGAGTTTTGATTGAACATCTTGTGCTTGTATTCCAGTAATGATGATTAACTGGAAAATTGTAGCGAATAAGCTTTTAGAAATTGTATTCATTGATTAACGGATTAGATTAATTTATAAGAGTATTCTTGTTAAACTGAGTCCAGAATGTGGTGTCGCATGCTCGCTAACGGCCCGGCGGTTTAATGAGTTGCCGTCAGTGTCAGGGTTGGCATGTGTTTTTGCAAAGTCCCGATAAGTGGGCAGGATTTGTCATGTCACAATAAAGCTGTCTAGGTAACGTGCAAAAACCATGACAACTCGCGTGTCGGCTTGCAACCTTATTGACTTTGTCTCGGCAGCAGGAATAGTCCGGGTGCAACAAAATTTAATAAGTTGAAATGAACTTACTCGCATAGACTTTAAGGGCTTATTGAGAAGTAGTCCGGGTTGCAAAAGGCAACCGAGGACCTACCAGAATCTGTTTTGCGCAGCAACCTGAAATCTTATCCGGTCTGAGCTCATTGAACAATTGCTCGGCAATTGTTCAATAATTAATTAAACCGTCCGAGTTACCAGTAGTTTTTTGTCCCGGATATGTTACCAATTTGTCTCGTAATTTTTAAAGCTTTCTTAGATAATTTATGCCTTCCCTTAAACTATAGGCAATAACTATCCAGTTCAAAAAGATAAAACCCAGGCTTGGAATAGCTATAATTGATAATAGATTGCCTATCTGCGAGGATACTGGAATAAAAATCATTGTTAAGATGGTAATCAAAGACACAAAAATTCCAAGAAAATAATAGACAGGCATAGAAAAGATGCGTCCTAAAGGCAGAAAATGCAACCCGACAATAAGAATGTCTACTGGAACAATATACTGAAACGAGTGTAAAATCAGTAAGCTAACTGTTGCAATATTTAATCCTACAATTTCAATAATTAGTATAATTAAAAACCACTTTCTTATATTGGGTCCTTTTTGAATTCCATCTTTAGAATCTGGTTTTTCATCTGGTAATTGCTTCTTTGCTAGATGCAACAATTTTATACTCCATATAAATAAAAACAATGTAATTGCAAGAATTGCTATTCCTATAAAGATAGTTTGAGGTTTAGGTAATTTAGCGAAGTAAAGATCAAGGCCTGCAAAAAATAAAGTTATTGCACTTAGCCAGATCATTCCACCCGCTCTCCATATTTGGGCAAGACGTCTTTGGTGTATTGTATTTATTTTCATGGGAATAAAGATAGTAATAAGATTTTATTAGCTAAGATGTGTGATTTTCCAACAAAACTAATTACTTTAATTTGCATGTTTAAAAATGTGGTGTCCTCCATGGGTAAGTAGCTGAATTACTGGTAACGGCCCGGCGGTTTAATTAGTTGGCGTCCGTGTCGGGGTGCCGCGTTTTTTTGCCAGTCCCGGTAAGTGGGCAGGATTTCTTTGTCACGATAAAGCTGTCCAGATGGCGTGGTCCCGATAAGTGGGCAGGATTTGTCATGTCACGATAAAGTTGTCAAGGTGGCGTGCAAAAACCATGACAACTCGCACGTCGGCCGGCAGCCCTATTGACTTTGTCTCGGCAGCAGGACCAGTTCCGGTACCACAAGATTTAATAAGTTGCTGAAAATTCACTCTTATAGACTTTAAAATGCATTATGGATTTGTCCGGGCTGCCGAAGCCAATTAAGAAACCGTCCGAGTTATAGTGCGTTTTATTATTAGGTTCATTCGAATCTGAATTGTCTTCTATTATTTTAGTCCATTTTGAATAAATGAATCTAGTTATTTTGTCAAAATTCTAATAGGGTTACAATTTAAAGTGTTATTAATTTGTTTCAGTATCTTGGTCGAAGTTTTTGATTATGACTTATTTCACCTCGTATTCCGTATAACCTGTCACCGGAATTCCCCCGGTTGTAATACCTTCCACAATCACTTTAACTTTTGAAGGATTATCAGAATTAAAGTAATTAAGTAATACCTCCTTGTCATTGTCTACTTTAATGTTTGGTTCCCATAAGAGAGTGGTCCTTAGATCGGGTTTATAATCGGATTCCAAAGTTGTATGATGCTTTGGTGAATAGAAAATTCGCGGTTCGTTATAACCCGAAATTTTGACTTTTACAGAGTGAAATATAGGACTATTTGTTGTAAATGTGCTTCGGGTTATAATGGAATACACACCGGTTGCTGGTTTTGTCTGATTCCGCGGATCTTCTTGATTTGGACCAAAAGCTCCAGCAGTAGCCCATGTATCCAAAACATCAAATCTTTCAACAGAAGCTATGGGGAATGAAAAGAACAAATCTCCGGACACTTTCATTCCGTCAATCACAAATATAGGTCTTTCGATACCATGAGATGAAAAGAATATACCACTTGTAAAAAGTTGTCGGGTTGTTCCATATTTTTCTAATTGTGGAGTGACTAATAATGAAGCATCCGGTGTAGCCATAAGGTAATGTCTGGATCTAGCAAGGCTAGGCCCAGATTCATCCAGTCTTTTTGCTGATATAGTGACTTCTCCGGGAGTGATTGTGTCGGATATTCTATACTTTTTCTGAAAGGAACTTTTAAATTCTGCGTATTGAATAAATTTTTGAACATTATTCTTACTGAGCGGAATTCCACTTGTTGATTGAAAATCTTCACTTAAAGGATCATTTTCATGCCTGACCTCTTTCAGAACAATATTATTCCCAATTGTTGCAGGAGAGTATTTTATAGAATCAAGTAGTAACCAGCCCTTCAAAACATTTTTATCTCCTGTAACACTCGCAATTAGTTTTGCCCTGCCTGTAAGTTCCACTCCTTTGAGACAAAATCTACCAGAAGAATCTGTTAGAATATAAGTTATTAACGGTTTCCTCCTATTAAATATTCCAATATTTACTATCGAATTCTTAATAGGTACATCAGCAAATTTCTTTCTTACTCTGCCAGAGATTGTAAAACCGATTTCAGGAGGATAGATCATTGTATTATACTTCCATTCAAAATCGCGCCATCCCTGAGTGAGCAGCAGCAGATCGAGATCAGATAGCCTTTCAGGATTTGATGCATCAAAATAATATGATGGCTCTTCCACGGGTCCGTGTACATCGGATTCAAGAAGGAACCATGAAGATATATTTGAATGAAACCTGGAATTGTCTGTGAAAATATTATCTGTAGCGGATAATGAAAGAAATGCATCCTGTGAGGTAGTCGAATTGACCATCAACGATATTTTCAGAGAGACTGAATCGCGCTTTTTAAATTCTGACTTCTCAGCCTCAACCACAACCTTTACCTCTTCATTATTCTGAATGTAAACAAGTCTTTCACAGAGAGGCTTGTTATCTGTCCCCAACAAAGTCAGCATTGCAATTCCATCTGGAATATCCTCGGTAGGAAGATTAAAGAAACTGTTCATGGATTTCATTCTGAAAGAATATGTCTTAAGCGGTGTATTTCGTGCCGAGACGACAAGAGAAAGATCATGATCAAGAATAGAAGGCAATGTTTGGGAGTTAGTCCTCAATGAAATAGCCAGTTCCTTTTTCCGGTTATCAGAAATGGCTAAAACAACACCTGAGGAAAAGCTTTTTGGTAATTCATATTTCAATGAATCACCACCCAGGGTTTGAATAAAGGCAAAGTATTTTAATCCAGAAACCGGCGTAAGTGAAAATGATCCCATCCCTTTATGACCGCTTTTAAATTCACCAGCCAATTCTCCCTCCGAAGAATAAATTTTTCCTGAAATATTTTTTGCATATCCATAAACATCAACTGCTTTGAAGGCAACTCTGGAGGTTACATTATCTACTAATGATCCTCCTTCGGGATAGAAACTTATCTCAGGTATATTCCTCTTATCGTTGATACTGTCAGCAAATGCTTTCAAAGCATCTGAAGAGTTGATAATTGTGATGTCTTTAGTGAAGAATAACTGATCACCAAAATTTCGCATATAGTTTGTGTAGGCTCTTAACATGTATCTCCCGGATTGAATTTTTTCTGACAAACGGAAATCACCATTTCCCAAACCGTTATCTAATCTTACAATATTGCTATCGATAATTTTTTGATCGGTAGAGATGAGTTCAACGTGAAGATTCATGCTATTGTTACTAAGCTTCCTGTCCGTGGCATCAATGAGGTACGCTTTAAACCATATATCATCGCCCGGATAATAACTTTCACGATCTATATGAAGATACACTTTTTCAATGACCCTGACAGAGTCGTAAGCAGGAGGATAATGAGAATTTTGGCATCTCCCATAAGAAAACTGGGGTAAGAGTAAAATCAACCCCACAGCAAATACTATGATTTTATTCATATCAGGATAAGGTTGTTTAACATTTTCATAAACAATTTCTGTGCCGGAAAATTAATTGTATGAGCTATCGTGAGGCAGGCAGTTTAATTGTTGCTATCCACGTCGCCTGGTTTGCTAGAGTAACTTTTAGGTCAAGCTGTCACTCGAATGCACTATAACGGCCCGGCGGTTTGATGAGTTGCCGTCCGTGTCAGGGTTGGCATGCGTTTTTGCAAAGTCCCGGTAGATGGATGAAGGTTTCTTGTCAAGATAAAACTGTCCAGATGCCGTGGTCCCGATAAGTGGGCAGGATTTGTCATGTCACAATAAAGCTGTCTAGGTAGCGTGCAAAAACCATGACAACTCGCGCGTCGGCTTGCAACCTTATTGACTTTGTCTCGGCAGCAGGAATAGTCCGGGTGCAACAAAATTTAATAAGTTGAAATGAACTTACTCGCATAGACTTTAAGGGCTTATTGAGAAGTAGTCCGGGTTGCAAAAGGCAACCGAGGACCTACCAGAATCTGTTTTTCGCAGCAACCTGAAATCTTATCCGGTCTGAGCTCATTGAACAATTGCTCGGCAATTGTTCAATAATTAATTAAACCGTCCGAGTTAGGTTTAGGATTAATTTTAAATTGTCAGATGCGAGGAATATTGGTCAGATTGTCAAGCATTGATTCTGCAATTATTTGTTGTAGACAGCTTATTTTTTCACAATATCATTTATCTTAAGACTATTGCCATTATAATGCTCAATAAAATCAATCGGGGTAGACTTGAATCCATCTTTTGGAGGACATGGAATTAAGACATTGAAATGTAGGTGTGCCTTTGATGTAAATCCAGTCATACCGGAAAGTCCTATTGCTTGTCCTTGTTTAACAATATCTCCAACTTTTACAAGACTTCCATTATATTTTAAATGAGCATATTGTGTATACAATCCTGAATGAGGATGATATAGCGTGATATAATTTGCAAATTCCTGCAATCTTTTATCGTTGCCCCCAATTGTATAGTCCTTTATTACTCCAACTACAAACCCATCATCAGCTGCACATATTGTATCATTAGTCTGTAGTCCAAAGTCAATTGCATAACGTGAATAATCTGTATGATGTGAATACTGTCCATTAAAGCCTTGAACTATCTTGTAACTTTTCCCTTTACAAAAGGGCAGACCCATTTTATTGTAATCTATTTTTCTATCCAAGTCTCCCATACATGCTCCCCAAGATGTTTCTAATTTCCCACGCGAATTGCTATGAACCTGAATCATTATCAGCGTATCTTTTTTTGAACGAAAGGTAATTGGATAAAGAGAATGTAACGATTTATTTATGGAACTGTCTGATGTGGATATATAAAAACGCAAAGGACAATCCAAAGAATTTTTTAATGAACAATATAGTGTGTCATTTTTAATATATACTTTGATAGTAGAAAGATCATATTGATTATATCTTTCTTTTGGTATATCAATAGTTTGGCAGCTTACAAATATTATAGATAGAATTATGATATAATAAAATATTTTCACGATCAGGAAATTAATTTATAATATTGACCTAACTTCAAATTTAGTATAAAATCATTTATCAACTAAGCTTTCTCTTAAATCCCCCATATTGGAAAGTCAAGGGAAAGCAGAGACTCATTTGTTTGTGCGTTGGCTATCTCGGTAAAAGCGCCGAAATCTTAAACCTAACGGCCCGGCGGTTTAATTGAGTTGGCGTCTGCGTCGTGGATAGTATAGGTCTGCTTTTCTAGACAGATTGTTGAAAGTTGTCATGTCATACTGAAATTTGTAAGTAGTGAATCAAGGCACAATAGATGAAAAATTCTCTTAGTAATAGAATGTCATAGCCGCAGGCACTAAGCCACCTACCGTCAACAGCTATCCACGGTACATTTAAACAAATACTAGCTTTTTGCAAATTCTTTAACGTTACATTTAATTACTTTTGTAAATAAATTCCATTAGTTTCGAAAGATTTATTAAGCAAAAAAAATCTTTAGTCATTTAATAATTAATCTATTAGCAAATGAACAAAATAAGCATTCTTTATCCAAACAATAAAGGTTTACGGTTTGATTTCCATTACTACATTGAAAAGCATATGCCAAGGTCAATTAAGCTATTAAGCGCTCATTCTGGTTTCAAAGGTGTTTCTGTAGAACAAGGTCTCAGTGGAGAAACTTCAGATACAGACGCGACATACGTCGCAATGTGTCACTTCCTGTTTGATACAGTTGAAGACTTTGTGGCTGCTTTCACACCTCATGCAGAAGAACTCCAAAGTGACATGTTAAACTACACAGACATCAAGCCGATTATTCAATTTAATGAAGTACTTATTTCTAAATAGCTAATGACGCATAACTATTTTTTAGATTTTCCTTATATTTAAAGCTATAAACTATTTAGAATACAATCTGTTAAGTGAAATTATGCTTTTTACCGTTAGCATTTGAGACATCTAACTTTGTTAAGTAACTGTCAAGTTATGTGTAAATTGTCCCCATGTTCGCGAAGTGGGCATGAATGCTAACGGCCCGGCGGTTTAATTAGGTGCCGTCGGAGCCTGCCCTGAGTTTACCGAAGGGTCGCGGTGCCGCATTTTATGCCAGTCCCGGTAGATGGACGCGAAGCCAAGGGTCACGGTGAAACTGTTAAACGGTACCAAGTCCGGGTAAGGGTTGTGAGTTTCGGGTCACGATGAAATTGTCTAGGTGGCGAGCAAAAAACGAAGCACCAGCGCGTCGGCCAGCCAACCCAACGAGCTGTCCCGGGAGATGAAACTGTCGGAGTGCAGAGAAGTTAATAAATGACTTAGATTTTTCTCTCATAGATGTTTAGGACGGCTGCAAAGCCGTCCTGGTTTGGCGGAAGGCAATTAATTAAACCGTCCGAGTTATAGACCGTTTTTTTGTTGTCAAGGTGAAAGCATTATTGTCAAGATGCCTCTTTTGTGTCCAATAACTTTTACTCACTACAATAACTAAGGTTATCGTTTGTAAAGATATAAATGAATACTGTGGAATTTCACTTTACTCAATATTCTTAATAATCCAATCTGCCAAAAGTATTTCATCAACAATTAGCCAGGAATGTGGCATTCTTATATTCCCTAAATCAGGTCTATAACCTTTGCCACTTGTCACCACTAGTTTTGCATTTTTATTGCCATGTAATTTCAAAAAATTAACAATAGCAGCTTGATCAATGGCATTAATTTGTGTGTAATCCAAATTCATATTGTCGATATACCAGTTAATATCAGGTTCGGTAAAAAGCAATACTGGGGTGTTTGTTAAATATTTTGCATTGCCTCCATCTATTTTTTTAATTGTAATTACCGAGTTTTTTTCATATAATTCAGGTTTTTCGGATGGGTCTCCGCCAAACAAATCTTTTAACATTCCTACTACATAAGTAGCCTCGCCAAAAGCCATATTGTCTTTCGGATTTCTCTCAGTTATTGATTTCAGAGAATAATACCAGCGTTCTAAATCCAAAGGAGCATCAACAGAAAATACAGCTTTTGGGAAATAATGTAATTTAGAATTTCCCATTTTGCTATAAACAGTATATTTCATAGCCCCATAACCACCGGCAGAGAAACCACCAATGATAATATTTTTTGGATTGTAGCCATATTTATTAACAGCCAAACCAATCAAAGAGTCAAGTCTGGCCAAATGAGTTTCCTCCAAATAACCTACATCACCAAGATATGCTACAGCAAAATCAATCCCTTTTGTTATCAAAAGTTTGGGAAGTTTAGACGAATTGAAATAGTTGAAATTACCACCATAAGGAGGGAGAAGTATCACTAAATTTGTATTTGAATTCCCTTTCCAAATTTTTATAACATTTGTAATCGTATCATTTTTATTAAGGCGCGCATAAACTACTTTTTGCCCGAATACAATAATTGAAAATGACAAAAATATGGAAGCCAATAGTAAACTTTTTTGAAAGGTTTTTTTTAAATTGAGTATTAATAAAAAAAGTATATTATGTATCATTTGTACCTATTTTAGAGACAATTATTAGATGAATTCAATATTCTAGCCCAACAAATTTAAAAATATTTTTCATTTAAATAATTGATCCATACTCTTCATTAGTTCCCATGGTTAAAAAAGCTGAACAATCTTTTTTAAGAATACTGATAATGATTGCAGGGAATGTTGTAAAACTCCTGCTTGTACGTCGGAAGTCCAAGGTAGAATGGGAACCTGGAGTAATTTCAACCCTCTCAAAGTCTAGATTCAATTACATATGATGGTTATTTCTAAAAAATAGCTAATACTAAATAGAATAATTCCAATTAAAAAGATATCTGGAAGTAATCATTTTAAAGTTATCTCGCTAGATGCAAATCGCCAAGACATTGCAGGAATGGCCTATAACGGCCCAGCGGTTTAATTAGGTGCCGTCGGAGCCTGCCCTGAGTTTACCGAAGGGTCGCGGTGACGAGTTTTTTGCCAGTCCCAGTAAATGGCTGCGAAGCCAAGGGTCATGGTGAAGTTACGTAATGGTACCAAGTCCGGGTAAGGATTGTGAGTTTCGGGTCACGATGAAATAGTCTCGGTGAAGAGCAAAAAACAAGGCACCAGCGCGTGGGACCGCCAGCCAATGATGTTGTCCCGGGAGATGAAACTGTCCGGTTGTATAGAAGTTTATAGATGACTTAAATTTTCCTCTCATAAATTTTTGGGACAGATTGAAAAACTGTCCTGGCTGACGGAAGGCACTTAATTAAACCGTCCGAGTTAGTTGGTCGGGTTTTTATTTAATGGTCAGGGTGTATGTATCCTTTCGTGTCCTAATTGCTTATAGTAAAGTGTATCACTCATATCGCAACTTTTCTCTCACTGTTTCAAGTAATGAAGTGCTACACTTCCTGATTTAAAAATCTTTGAATCAATAAGTTTTAACTGCAATTTCTCTTCCAGGTTGATACCATTATACAGCCGTCTCCCTTCTCCCACAACTATCGGGTGAACCACAAAATGATATTCATCAATCAGGCCAAGCTCTGCAAGTTGTGTTGGAATGGTTACACCACCAGTTAAAATATTTTTGCCTGGTTCCTGTTTCAATTTAAGTACTTCATCGTGAAGGCCCGTTCGAACAATTTTCGTTTTTTCTCCTTCAGGGATGTCTAATGAGTGTGAGAAAACAACAATTTTGTTGACAGCTACAAATGCCCGGGCAAAATCTACATGTGCTTTACTTTCACCGGCGGGGTTTTTCAACACATTGGGCCAATAAGGAACCATCAGTTGATAGGTTTTACGCCCATAGAGGAATGTGTCAGCATCCAGCGTAAGCTGCATAACGTACTCAAAGGTTTCTTTATCAGGAACAAATTTGGTATGGTCGACGCAGCCATCTAAGGTGGTGTTGATTGCGTAGATTAAATTTCTCATTTGATTGAATTTAAATTGTCTGTCATTTTGATTGCTTGCCGTATGACGCTTTACAATGAGATAACACAAATTTGTCTATTAAGTTTGTCTCATGTCCCCGATAACCTGCCAACTAACGACCCGGCGGTTTAATGAGTTGCCGTCCGTGTCAGGGTTGGCATGTGTTTTTGCAAAGTCCCGGTAAGTGAGCCGGTTTTATTTGTCACGATAAAGCTGTCCAGACGTCGTAGTCCCGATAAGTGAGCAGGATTTGTCATGTTACAATAACACTGTCCAGATGGCGATGCAAAAACCATGACAACTTGTGCGTCGGCCGGCAGCCCCACTGACTCTGTCCCAGTAGATGAAACAGTCCGGGTGGCAGGAGTTTGATAAATGGATGTAAAATTATCTCTCATAGACTTTGAGGGCTGATAACGAAGTAGTCTGGGCTGCCGAAGGCAATTCAGCAAACCGTCCGAGTTAGCATTTCGGGCCAATTTTAAAACTGTCACAATAAATATAATTTGTCAAGGTTGCTAGTCCTTGATGATAGGTAGGAATTGTCTTGATAATGTTATTTTGTCCTGGCCAGAAAATTGTCATGGTGCAAAAGCAAAAACCGTGACAAGTAAAGTTTATTGTCTTTCTTTTTGCAGCAATTCAATACAGCCACTTTATCAATTAAATGTGATTAATACCCATACACTTCTTTGTTTTCTTTAATTCTTTTAATGAAAAATTCTTTTAAAAGAGGTTTAGGATTTTGACAGAAATAAATCTTTAAACCGTTTTCTCTGAAATAGATATTATTAATTTCACCTATTTCGGTATAATTATTAAAAAGATCCGGAATATCCCCCAAATGGCTATCAGATATTATAAAATCGGAAGCCGTAAGCGAATCAGGAGCCCAAAAAATATAACTATCGCTTGTGCAGACAGGTGCGGGTAAGTGATATTTTTTTCCGTAAAAATCTATTGCTCCGGCCTGCCCATAATCATTTGCATAAAATATGCACTCTTTCTTTTGGGTGCTGTCCAACTTGTTATAAGCCACTGAAGCAAGTTCGGCCAACTCCTTCCATCCAGTCATATCCATGTAATCCTGTGGAATTGGTGTATAACTGTTATCCTCATTACGCATAGGAATAGGGGTAATATATTTCGAAAAAGCAAGGCAGTATTTTTCCATCTTTGGCTGAGGCAATATTGGCAAGCCAAGAGGTAAAAAAACTAACGCACTTATTAATGAAAATACCAGGATTGAATTCCTTATGATTTTATGTTTCCCGACAAGATATTTCTCTAGATAATAACCTCCAAAAGCAAAGAACATTGGGTAAATCCCAAGCGTGTAATAATGTTTACCTTTTGCAATTAAAAAAACTAATATGATAATAAAATAGAGCCAAGCAAAAACTCTGAATTTCTTTTCAGCTTTATAATACAGGATAGCTAATAATCCAGAAAACCAGATTAAAATACAGCTAAAATTCATTAAAATTTGTTCTGAAAGAAAAACTTTCACCGGGACATAAATCAATTGAGTCCGGTACAATTCTCGCATGTGTGTGACTACAGGAAACCTGTGATTTACCTGCCAGATAATATTCGGAAAAGCTATACAAAAACTTAAAAGAGCACCATAGATAAGGTACTTTGAAAAAAGCAATTTCCTGTGCTGACTAATTAATAAAGCGATGACAGTGGAAAACCCTAAAAACAGGACGGAATATTTATTCAAAAATGCAAGGCCAAAACTTATTCCAATACCAATCCAATATTTTGGGTTTTGTCTGTTAATCAATTTTAATATGAAAAACAGAAATAGCATCCAGAAGAAGAGTTCAAAAATTACCGGCATAAAAAGAGAGGAAGTTCTAAGCATTGACGTTGATATAATATATGCAAATGACCCTGTAAATACTGCAAATCCTTTGCCTCCGATTTCTCTGACAAACAATGCTATCAGGACAATAATTGAAGCCCCAAATAATGCTGGGAAAAACTTTACTGCAAATTCATGATATCCAAAAACATGAATATCAATAAATGCCAGAAAAGACATTAATGGAGGTGTCGATGCAAAACCCCATGATAAATGATTCCCCATTGAGAAATATAGCATCTCATCACGATGTAACTCATAATTGGAATTTGTCAAAAGGTGAATTAGTAATTTGGCAAATACTAAACCAATTGTTAATAACCAGAACTTTTTATTATTCATAATAATACATTTAATCTTGTGCGTCAATATTTTATCGAATATTGTTATGTCTCAAGCCCTACCTCTAACTCGTTTTTAGAATCTACGAGTAATCAAAGTTGCAAAGTATTTAGAATTATACTGGGTTTAAAATTACGCTTTTATCGTCAGCATTCGGAGCATCTATCTCTTGGTCGTAATGTCACGTTAGTGTAGGTTGTCCCAATAGTCGCGCTTTTAGGCCTGAATGCTAACGGCCCGGCGGTTTAATTAGGTGCCGTCGGAGCCTGCCCTGAGTTTACCGAAGGGTCGCGGTGCCGCGTTTTTTGCCAGTCCCGGTAGGTGGACGAGAGTTTGGTGTCACGATAAAATTGTCTAAACGGTACCAAGTCCTGATAGATGGATGCGAACTGTCTTGTCATGATAAAACAGTCCAGATAGCGAGCAAAAAACAAGGCACCAGCGCGTCGGCCGGCAGCCCTATTGACTTTGTCTCGGCAGCAGGAACAGTCCTGGTGCCACAAGATTTAATGAGTAGGTTAAATTCTTCTCTCATAGACTTTTGAATGAGGAGACAAAATAGTCCGGGTTGCAAAAGGCAACCGAGGACCTACCAGAATCTGTTTTGCGCAGCAACCTGAAATCTTATCCGGTCCGAGCTCATTGAACAATTGCTCGGCAATTGTTCAATAATTAATTAAACTGTCCGTGTTAGCTGTTCGTGTTTTGTTAAATTACTTGGCCCTCATTTTATTTCCTTTTAGGTCATGTGTCAGATCAGCAAGTCCAAGTTTTTCCATTAAGGGGGGAATATACATTCCGAACCGTCCCCGAAGTCCTTTTTTTAGTCCATACCATCCGCCAACTGGGTTTTTCTCAGATCGACCCCATGCTTCAACAGTACCGTCTTTTACAGGTTTCTGTTCATCCGCACTGCCAAGTTCCATCCAGTCTCTATGATTTTTAAGCATTGCATGTAGATCAGCGAGACAACGATAGTCATAGTACAAAACTGTTTTCCCAACCGTACATACCAGCACTTCTTTGTTATCCTTTACATCTTTGTGCATTGTGTAGTCAGATGAAAGTGGAGGAGTTTTAAGTGCCCAGGGATTTTCTTTAGTACCTTGTTCCGTTGCCATTGTAATAAAATTTATTGGTTAAGATATACTCTAATAAACATGGGATATTAGCATATTGTTCAAGTAATTTATTTAAAAATAATTACGCAATTATTTGCTGGCCAAAAGATTAACTAATTGTCTTAGAACCTAATCGGAGTAGGGGTCGTATTACATGACAGCTAACGGCCCGGCGGTTTAATTAGGTGCCGTCGGAGCCTGCCCTGAGTTTACCGAAGGGTCGCGGTGCCGCGTTTTTTGCCAGTCCCGGTAAGTGGACGAGAATCCACGTGTCACGTTGAAGCTGTTAAAAGGTACCAAGTCCGGGTAAGGATTGTGAATTTCGGGTCACGATGAAATAGTCTCGGTGGCGAGCAAAAAACAAGGCACCAGCGCGTCGGCTTGCAACCCTATTGACTTTGTCTCGGCAGCAGGATCTGTCCGGGTGCAACAAGATTTAATAAGTTGAATTGAATTTACTCGCATAGACTTTAGGGGCAGGGCGAGAAGTA
>Ga0302296_1001733_pt1 | contig 15248 bp, 32 predicted proteins | sample III_Fen_N3_1_FD_194546 | JGI IMG/M metagenome (GOLD analysis project Ga0302296, IMG submission 194546) | Peat permafrost microbial communities from Stordalen Mire near Abisko, Sweden - III_Fen_N3_1 | ecosystem: Environmental > Terrestrial > Soil > Wetlands > Permafrost | place: Sweden: Abisko...
ATGAAAAAGATAATTTTGTTCCTTTGTATGGGGATATTGATGATGTTGTACTCATGTGCAAGCAGGTATACAACATGTGAGAAAATGCGTTATCCAAATGATAATTGGAAGACCAAAACATTTACACAAGATAGAACCTGGAGGTAAATATGAAGACATTGCCAAAACTTTGGTGCATAAATAGAGCATTAGCTCCTGAGTTAGTAAATAAGTGGTTTAATAATCAACATTTAAAGAATTCCTCTGGAAGGGATATAAAATTCAGAGGAAAATTTGGATGGTTGCATTACCCCTCATTCCAAAACAGTTATTACGATGAATACAGATGGAATCAATATACAGAACTGTCTCTTGAGGAATTTAAAACACTTGTGTTGAAAGAAGCTCCTGTTGATAATAATGAATTTGTAGTGGGTAAATGGTATAAATATATGGGTGATCATTTACGTGAGGGCTTCTATGCTAAATACTCAAATAAACAAGAAGTTACTGATAGATTTTATTATAGTGAAAAAGTGTTTAAAAAGATTTATACAAAAGTCTATGATTGGTCTTCTTTAGATTCTCTTCCTGTATTATTGGAAGATTTAACAGAAATACAGAAATACTTACCAGAAAATCACATTGATAAACAAAAATCAATCATGAAAACAGAAACAAACATAGAAGAAAAACTGAATAAATTACAGGAAACATTCCTGAAAGAAATAGCTGATTTAAGGGAAGCTTGTGTTGATGCTAAACCTATTGTTCCTGAGTATGTAGAATGTGCTTATGAAAGAGGTGACACATGCTGGACTATTGGGAAAATTTATAAGTTGGATGATGAGCAAAAAAATTATCCAAGTTATATTGATTTAGTAGGAGATGATGAAAAACCTTATAATGTTGCTAACTGGCAGAGTAATATGTATCCCGGTAACAATTGTTTTAAACTCTCTACCAAGGAAGCATTTGATAAACAAAATGCTAAACCTGTGTTTAAGGTGGGAGATTATATTAAGGATGATGCTGTGCCAAAACATATGTTGAGAATTTGTAGTCTTACAAATAAATCATATACAGGTTGGGGATTTACAACAGATGGAGATTATACAGCAAATCATGAGTATAAATTAATAGGAAGAGAAAGACTTGCTACAACAGAAGAAATAAAGGAATTTCTTATTAGAGTAGCTAAAGAGAAAGGATTTGTGCAGGGAGCCAAATTTCATCCTGTAAATTCATATTCTTCTAAAGTGAGTATGGATGATAAATGTAGAGTAACAGGTGAATTTAGTTATCATGATAATATGGATGTTCTTTGTAATGGTGGTAATATTTATGCCAAGGGTATATGGGCTACTATCCTTCCTCAGGATGTACAATTGAAATTTGGCTCAGAAGTATTTACAATTGTAAAAGGACAGGATTATGCTGCAACACCACATGGAAGGGTAAGTAAACAACAAATTGAAGAGGCTATTAAATATATTGAAAATCCTCCTAAGCTGAATGAATATTCTCTTGAAATATACACAGAAATAGGTCATACTCCATTAAAAAATGCTAGATTTGGATTTGGATGTGTAGAGTGTGGTAAAAGAAACGGTCTTAATGAATTAAAAGCTATTCTTAAAGCATTTGGTGATAATGATTTTTAATATTATATTTGCATTAGTTCTTTGAAACTTCTGATTGAAGCAAACAAAAATATAAACGAGTACCAATAGGAAAGTTGATGTTTGGACCTCTTGCAAAGGTTGTTGTTTGTGGATAGATAATAAGCTCGGTAAGCCACATATAAGATTGCGCTTGAGCAGTGGTATATTATTCCGTAGGCATACGGTCAGAAGTTTTCAAAGAATTATTATATTTGTATTAGGTTAGAAGTGATTCCTTTGTATGTAATCTGGGAAAATCAGATGGAGGTGGTTCCTTAAAAGAACCTGAAATATAATACAGAAGTCCGCAAATAATAGAAATGTGTTTTTACATTTCAGATACGGAATAGAATATCTCTATATACATAAAAATTCTAGTAGTAATACTGGAAATGTTGTTCTCCTTGAGAAAGAGAATCTGCTGGAGTTAGAGTACTAGGTCTAAACAACATTAAACGTTCTCAGCAAGGATCCTACTCTTACATCTGTAGGAGAGGATACCAATGATTGGTTAAATGACAAGCTATTCCACCTGTGACAGTTGCTCCAGGTGGGGTAGCTTATTTTTTGTCAATTCTTAAAACTAAATAATATGAATGTTATTCTTGAATACAAAGGAATGTTCTTTGAGCAGGATGAGAATGGTGATTATAGAAAAATAGGAGATGACAGAGCATTCTCACATGTTGAAAGAGCTTATCAAAGCTGGATAAGCAGAACCTCTCCTCCTGAGGATATAGAAAAATATGAACAAGATGATAATGAAGAAAATAAATAATTAATTTTAACCTTTTAAAACCAATAAACAAATGAGAAAATTTAAAATTGACATTAAAGGAGTAACTCCTTACATGCAACATCGTATGGACACTGCTAAATTACAGGAATGGGAGCAGAAAAGAGGAAAAATAATTGAAAACAAGGGATTAAATACAGATGATGAAAAGAAAGCATTATTTCATTCTTATATTGATGATGCAGGAAATCATTTCATTCCTAGTGAGCATTTCAAACAGGCATTTATCAAAGGAGGAGCCTTTGTTAAAGCAAAGGTGGGTAATTCCTCAAGAAGCATGAAAAATATTGTTGGAGGAATGTGGATGGTTACTCCTGAACATATACCCTTTCGTAAATTTGATGAAATAGATATAAGACCGGGTAATAATGTGGCTGCTCATGCTAAAATTATTGTTACAAGACCTAAATGGCAATCATGGGAATGTTCCTTTGTATTAAATGTAGATGATGATGGGCTTTTATCACAACCTATGATAGAAAGTATTATTGACTATGCAGGAAGATATTTAGGAGTTGGCTCTTACAGACCTGAGCATACAGGTGAATATGGTAGGTTTAAAATTAAAAGCATTAAAGAAGTAACAGACAAGAAAGATAAAATAGAAGTATAATTAAGTGCAGTTAAGTACCGTGTGGCGGTGTTTAGTGCGGTGGTGTTTTTTATCATAAGGTGAAGTGACGTGATGTGTTGTGAGGTCAAGTATGGTAAAGTTCTGTAAAGTGATTTTGTATACTGCAGAGTCCAGTTAAGTATGGTGTCGTTGAGTTTGGTGCAGTAGAGTCCTGTAGAGTAATGTTTTTTACTGTAAAGTGCTGTTGGGTCTAGTAAAGTTCTGTAGTGTGAAGTGTGGTAATTTATTGTAGTGTCCTGTGAAGTTCTGTGAAGTTCAGTTATGTGAGGCAGTTTAAGGTTTTGCATGGTGAAGTGTAGTATCGTACAGTATTGTGAAGTTCAGTAGTTTATTGTAAAGTGGAGTACTGTCATGTCGAGTCTTGTGCAGTAGAGTTTTGTCTTGTATTTTAGTGTGGTGTAATGTGGAGTCTTGTAAAGTATTGCTTGGTGTAGTGTTTTATGGTTAGGTTTTGTAGTGTGGCGTGATGTAATGTTCAGTATTGTAGAGTGTTTTAATGTATGGTAAAGTATTGTGAAGTTTTGTATCGTACAGTGTAGTAGTTTACTGTACAGTTCTGTTTGGTTACGTTCTGTGTTGTGAAGTTCTGTGATGTATTGTGATGTTTTGTCTTTTATAGTACAGTAGTGTAGAGTTCAGTGAAGTGTCGTGGAGTTATGTTAAGTTTTTTAAAGTGAAGTTTTGTCTTGTAATGTTTTGTCGAGTAAGGCGAAGTGCAGTAAAGTGAAGTTTTTTGTAGTAAAAATTAATAAAGTTTAATCTTTAAATTTAATCAATCATGAAAACAATCGAAATGAGTTTAAAAGAATTCTTGAACTTCAGAATTGAGGCAAAAGAGTATGATGTAGATTATCTATGTCAGATATTGACAACTAACAGCTATTCAGTACAAGCGAATGAAGATTTTCTTACATTTTTAGGCTTTTGATATTCCTATGGATAATAAAGAGATAGAAGAGATGCCATTTTATGATAAAGTGGTATTGCTAGGTCAATTATTAGATAATTTAGACATTACCTTTACTGCCCATTATGGAGCAGAAGGTTATGCTTGTTCTAGTAATATAACTACTACCAAGGATGAAAAAGTGTTTATTTGGACAGGTATAATGACAGGATAATATGGATGAAATTGATAAATTAATAGACACAATTCACATTAATGAAGCTAATGTAGAGAGAATAGCTGTTACAAAGCACATTGATGGGAGATTGAGAAGTGAAATCAGGCGTGTGATGCTTGAACATGCCTATAAAGAGGTAGTAAGAGCAATTAATGAATTGGCAGAACAAGTTAAAATTCAAATCTGATGTATAAAGAAGCTGAATTAGTATTACATTCCTATCATCCTTTGTATATAGAGAAGGGAATGTATTTTGTGAGACATGTGTGGCCTGGAAGTGATAGGGAATACAGGGAAATATGGCAATTGGACAGGGACATTGAGGATGAAGAAGTGTTCTTAGCTATTAATGGCTATCCTGTTAAATTTATGATTATTGGCCCTAATTTTCCTCATGATAATCTCCATGTTCTTTATGAGGATATAGGATGGTTTGATGTAGGAGATGATAGTGATGAGCTACATGATATCACTGTTAACGAAATTAATGTTATTCTTGATAAATACCAAGGAACATTAGAAATTGATGTTGATGATGAATATATTCCTCTATATCAACAGGACAAAGTAGTAATTAGATATCCACAAGAAGAAATGGAGGAATAGATATGGCAAAAGTGAATATTCCTGATAGAAAATGTATTAATTGTGGAGGAACAGAGTGGATAGTTAATAATGCTAAAAAGATCGAAAATCGTATAAATGGAAAAGCTGTTTATTATTATTTAGCTTATCATTGTTCTGCCTGTAAAAAAATAAAGGATAAAGAATATAGAGAAGGAAAGGGATACAAAGAGAAATATAGAGAATACTGTAAGGAATGGAGGTCTCTTAATAAAGATAAGACAGCAGTAAGTCGAAAGAAATATGCTCAAAATCATAGAGAAGTTATTCGTAAAAAAAGTAGTAGATGGAGACATAAAGAATGTGTAAATCTGACAGATGACTACATTAAACGTGTTATTTTACAGCAATATGAATTTAGACGTTCAGATATTTGTGTTACAAGAGATAATATATCTCCTGAACAGATAGAAAAGTATAAACAATATTTAACTGCTCTAAGAGCCTTAAAAACTAAACAATATGAAAACAACAGATGAAAAGTTAAAAATAATTGAAGATAATACATTTGATATGGGGAATCAGGCATTTAATGCTTATAAAGTTACACAACATTTAGATGCATTAAGAGGTTCAGTAATAGCTTATAGAACTTCTATGCAATCTATACGATATCAATTACTGTTTAGCTCTTCTATTAAAGAGAAGAAATAAATTTCTAACGAAAATGATTAATTGTAATAAAAAAATAACTAACTTAGTTAAAAATTAGAAACCATGGCAGTACATATTTATCAGAATAATGAATTAAATGATGTAATGTATGAAACTACATCATTGGAAGAATGGAAGCAATTAGCTTCTGAAATGGGAATGGATAATCAATTGGAATTTGTGAGGAAAGCTGATACACCTATTCCCTATCCTAATATCAATGCATCTATGCATATTATATTTGATACATTATGTCCTATGCATGTTGATTTAAAGGAATATAGAAAAACACCTATTCCTTTAGAGGTAATGCAACAAATAGTACAATCTGTAAGGGATAAGCATTTTACAAGAATTCAAATATGGTATGATGATAAAGCTGTAGATCCTTTAGCTGTTGGTATAACAGAGAAATTCTATGCTTTTAACAGTGATTATAATCATATGAAAGGAGATGATGGAAAGGATTTATTGTTTGACTCTCCTGCAGAGGCTAAAGCATATGCTGAATTAATAGGATTTTTGTATTATAATACAAGCTATACAAACAGGGAAGAATATGCTATTGCTCGTTGGGGTGATGTATTAAGACCTGATACAGAGCTTAAAAAATTAGCAGCAGATAGGCTTCTTGAGAAATATGGAGCTGAATTGAAAATAGAAATTGAAAACTCTACACAAGCTCTTAAGAAACTACAGGACAATGTTACAAAATATTTGTCTGGTGAACTCTCTGAAAATGAACTAAAGGGAAAGAGTAGATGGTAAAAAGAACATTAATAATCATTCTCCTGTTGTCCATTGTCCTTGAGTGTAATAACTTATGGACAGTGGACAGGGAAATGGTTATTCCTGTTGATGAATTCAGCAAGAAAGCTTTGTATGCATTTATAATTTCTATAGGAATAGAATATCCGGACATTGTATATGCTCAGGCTAAAATAGAATCAGCTAATTTCCATTCTAAGCTCTTCAGGGATAATTTGAATATGTTTGGCATGACATACCCAGGAAGGACTAAAAGTGTCGCTATAGGGCTTAAAAATGGCTACAATGTGTATAATTCATGGCAAGCCTCTGTAATTGATTATAAATTATGGCAAGCAAGAATGATACACAAAATTGACAATGAACAAGACTATCTCTTCTATCTGCAGGAGCATTATGCAGACAATGGAGAAGAATACATAATATTAATTAAAAAAATGAAATAATGGAAATAACTGATAATGAGATTGTTATCTTCGACATTGAAACCTTTAGAGAGATTTTCTTAATAGGGATATATATTCCTGCAGATGATAGATATGTTGAGTTTGAGGTGAGCAATTATGCCAATCAGCTGTATGCTTTTGCTAAATTCTTTGAACAATATAAAGATCATTATTGGTGTGGTTTTAATAATATTCGTTTTGATGCTCAAGTTGTTGAATGGATAGTAAGAAATTATGAGAGATGGATTGATAAATCAAACCTGGAAATATGTTTTCTTATCTATCAGAAGGGGCAGGATACAATTGATGATGCTAATTATGAAATCTTTCCTGAGTATAAAGAACAATGGCTTAGTTTTAAGCAAATAGATTTGTTCACTATTTGGCATTTCAACAATGAGAATCGCCGAACAAGCTTAAAGGCTATAGAATTTGCTATTGATTTTGAGAATATTGAAGAGAGTGAAGTGGATTTCCATAAGGTAGGTCTCACTCCTGAAGATATAATAGCAACTAAAGGTTATTGTAAGAATGATGTAATGGCTACATATGCTCTCTACAAAATAACCAGGGGAGATACAGATATTTCTATATACAAAGGAGAAGATAAGATAGATGATAGATTAGCAATGATGGAAGAATTTGATCTTCCTTGCTTAAATTGGGATAATGTAAAGATAGGAGCTGAATGGAATAAAGCTGATTACATAAAACTTACTCATAAGAATGAAAAGGATCTTAAACCACAAAAGATTAATTATTTCTATGGTAAGAAGTTTAAGCAATTCTTTCCAAGGACAGTAAAATTTCAGACTAAAGAACTTCAACAATTTGTGAGGGATTTTGGGAATACATTTGCTCTGAATAAAAAGCAGGAATTCAGATATAAATTCAATGATGAATTAACAGCAACAATAGCTAAAGGAGGAATACATTCCAATGAAAAAGGAAGGCTTATAATTCCTACAAAGGATGAAATCTATTGGCAAGTTGACATAGGCTCGCAATATCCAAATGCTATTAGGAAGTATAAAGTGGAACCAAAGCATTTACCAGGATGGAATAGTCTTATTGTCAGTAAAATTGATAGAAGATTGAATTATAAGAGAATGTATGGAGAGACTAAAGTTCGTAAATTCAATTCTCTTCAGAAAATGGGTAAGGATGCATTAAATGGTGGTAGTTATGGACAGCTTAATCTAAAAGGAAGTTGGCAAGAGGATCCTTGTTGTATGTTGCAGGTAACTATTGGTGATCAGCTTGAAATATTAATGATTGTTGAAGATTTAATTCTTAAAGGATTTAGAGTGTTAAGTTTAAATACTGATGGATGGGATGTTATTGTTCCTAGAGATAGAGATGAAGAGTTTCATGAAATTCTTACTAACTTTGAGAAAATAATAGGAAATGATGTTCTTGGACAATTTGAATATACAGAATTCTTATGGATTGCTCAAACTTGTGTTAGTAGTTATATAGCTCTTAAAAAAGATGGTACACTTAAATACAAAGATGAATTTGAAATTGATAAAGAATTGCATAAGAATAAGTCTGCTCGTATTATTCCTATTGCTCTTAGGGAGCACTTTGTTAACAATATTCCTGTTGGTGACACTATTAGACAGCATAATAACATTTATGATTTTTGTATTAGGCAAAAAGCGAGCAAATTCTTTCATTATGAAGGAATTAACAGAAAGACAGGAGAGACAAATGTTTACAGAAAACTAATACGTTATTATGTTTCTAATCATGGAGAGAAGGTGTTTAAAATTAAAAATCCAGAATGTGAGACTAACGCAGCTCCTGTAAGTCAGGTAGAAGCTGGAGATTGGGTGATGCAGGTTAAAAATTATCTTCCGAAAACTATAAAAGTTGAAGAATCAGATATAAACTTCGACTACTACATCATGAGAGCTGAAAAAATCATACGGAAAATTCAGTCTGGTAATAAGAAAGAAACAGTTAAGGTAATCCCAGGACAATTAAGCTTATTTTGAGATGGAAAAGATACAATTACGTATAGATGAAACTTGGTTAAAAGAATATGCTGAGAATCTTCATTTAACTGAAGAAGATGATTATGATAAATATCATGAAATAGTAGATTGGGGAGAGATAGATTTTGAATGGGAAGTTTTTGCTGCAACTATTCCTTTGGTAGGAGATTATATCTGTGCTGAAATAGATCATGATTTTAATCATATTTGTAATACAAATTGGTTTAAAGTAGTTAGACGTAATATCTATTGCGGAAATCAAATAGAATATGCTGCTACTGAAGTATGGTTAAGAATAATACCTTTATATTGGGAGGAAGTATAATGGCTAAAATCACGAGAAACACCGTAGCTGAGCATCTGATGGATTACCAATTGAGAATGCTTGGTAAAAGTAGGATAGATTTGATAGAAGATGACCGCTTTTTATTTAACAACACAATGACACAGGAACAGCTTCTTGAATTTAAGAAATATGCTATTCCTCTTCTGCAAAAAGTTTTCCATTTTAGGCGTGAGAAAGCAGAATTGGTATTTCAATCATTTAGAGACCTTTTTGGTGTAAGAATTAAAAACTAAAACTATGAAAATTACAAAAGATGAAAATGGTATAATCCATATTGATGGTGAAGGATTTGCATTTATTTTTCCTGAAAAGGGAAAAGGTTGGCTTACTAGTAGTGATGATATAAATAATGTACAACTACATGGATTTATTATATTAGGTTCTTCAAGAAAGAACTTATCATTAAAAACTAGAGTAAAAAATGCAGTTGATAAATTCTTTATCTAAAAATCATGAAACCTAAAATAATAATTGTAATGGAAGGAGGAATTATTCAGAATATGTTGTCTGATGTTCCTATGGATGTAGTGATAATAGATTATGATATTGAGGGTGTAGAAGATGAAAATCTTACTAGACTCAAATGTTATGAATATATGCCCTTGGCATATTGCAGATTGGAAGAACCACAATTGCTTCCTAAGGATACCAAAATGTTATATAAATTGATTAAAAAGGATTTAAAAGCCAAAACCAATGAAAAATGAACAAAGTTGGATTCAAGAGGATTGGGAAAGAATATATGACCAGGAAAAGACTTTTATAGAAGAAGAAAGAATAAGAATAATGAATGCTCAATGGGAAGAATATGAGAATTATCAAAGAAGAAAACCTGCTATTATTAATATCATTGTTCCTGTTGATAAAGAAAAGGAGGTAGAGAAATGAAATTGAATATAACGCCTCAGCATTTTACAGAATTAATAGCTAAGGGCTATAGTGTTGAACAAATTCTTCTTCTTAAATGGATAGAGGAAATGTTTGACATTACTAAAATGAGACAAGATAATGCTAAAATAGATGCTCTTTATCAATCCTTGGTAAGAAAAGGACTTATTACAGCTGATGAGAAACTTACAACAATTGGTAAAGAGCTTTTATTATTTATTGATAGTGTTAAGTTTGAAAAGCTTCTTAAAAGAAAACCTGCTTCAGAAGATTTCTCTCTATGGTGGTCTACTTATCCAGGGACAGACACATTTACTTATAAGGATAGAAAGTTTCAGGGAAGTAGAAGCTTAAGAGTTGATAAAGATAATTGCAGACTTAAATTTGACAAAATTTTAATAGAAGGAGAAGTGACAGCAACTCAATTGATAGAGGCTCTAAAACTTGATATAAATCAAAAGAAGGAAATGTCTCTAAGACAAGGAACTAATAAGCTAACTTATATGCAAAATAGCTTAACATATCTCAATCAGCGTTCATACGAACCTTACATAGAACTTTTATCAAAAGGAGAACAAATAAACGAATCTCAAGATAAATATGATGGAATCAACCTTTGATAAACTAAACTCTGATATAGAAGAGGGAAGAAAAGTAAATAAATTTGTTTCCATAGGACTTCCTAGACTTGGTAAATATGCTAATTTAAGAAAGCATATTCTCACATTACTCTTTTCTACATCCGGAGGAGGTAAAAGTTCAATGGTTGACACTATTATATTAAATGCCTGTGAATCTCACATGAACTCTCCTGAAGGAATGAAACCAGACTTTCAATTATTCTCTATGGAAAGGAATTCTAAATTAAGAATAGCAAAATGGATTTGTTATTTAGTATTCAAGAATGAGGGAATAGTAATTCAGCTTCCTAAGATGATGGGATGGTGGAGTGATAAGTTAACAGATGAAGAACATCTTCTAATAAAGAACCAGAAACCTTATATTGATCAAATTCTTGGAGATTATGTAACCATTCATGAAGGAAGTAAAACTCCTAATGAAATATACAAGATAATGAAGGATCATTTTGAGGAAATTGGAGAATATGATAAGCTAATAACAACTGATCAGAAGACAGGACACGAGAGAACTACTAAAATCTATGTTCCTAATGATGAAAGAATAATAGTATGCCCTATCTTTGATCATGGAAATTTAACTAAGACTACAAAGGAACTTCCTACAAAGAAAATGACAATTGATAAGCTTGTAGAAATGACACAAGGATTTAGGGATTTAGAAGGAGCAGCTCCTATATGGGTGAGTCAGGTAAATAGAGCTATTACAGGGGTTACAAGACAAAAAGATAGTGAGCAGGAATTAATGTTAGATGATGTGAAAGAGTCAGGAGATATTGGTGATGCTTGTGATATTGCCATTAGTATCTTTGATCCGATCAAATTTAATCAGTCTTCTAAAACAGGTTATCCTGTATTAGATTTTATTGATAAGAGAAATGGAGATAATTATTTTAGGAGTGCTCAAATTCTCAAATCAAGTTTTGGAGCTGACTCTGTAAGATTTCCTTTAGCTTTCAATGGATTTTGTGGCCAGTTTGTCGAATTACCAAATAAAAAAGATCTATCTGATGATCAATACAGTTCATTAATGGATAGTGTTTTAAACAAAAGCTTTTTCTTATCAAAATAATCATGGAAGCAATACCATTTGCAATAGGATTTGGAATGTTTATGTTCCTGTTGGTGTATGGAAGAATTATGTACAAAGAATTTAAAAGTAAATAAACATCTATTGGCTAATTGAGAGAGTCGTGTAACTTTAAAATTCTCTGGAGGAGACAGGAAAAGACTTTCTCTCTTAGTCAATATTAAAACTAAATAAAATGCAAATATCAAATATAGTTAAAAAGACACAGAATTTAGAGAAATCTGCAATTGTTACTTTTGCAGATAATGAAGGTTATGATTTTCTAACTATCACTATTAGTAAAGATGATATGTGGCAGATAGCTAGATTTGTTATGGAAGAAATGAGTTGGACAAAAGAATTAAAAAAATAAAAAATTATGACAGATAATGAAATGATTGCAAAATATATGGGATGGGATGAATATAATACTGGAGTTTATTACACTCCTTTTGATGATGCTAGTTATTGTAATGGAGACCTAACATCTGTTGTATCTTTTTCTCATGATTTGAAATTTGATAAATCATGGATTTGGCTCATTCCTGTATTTGAAAAATTGGCAGATGAATTACTTGAAGGACATGATGATCCTCCTGATTGGACAGATTATTGTGAAATAATTACATTTTCCAAGAAAGTGGGTATTCGCATAAGAGGCTTTTTTCTTCATAAAGAGGAAACTCTATTACTCTCAGCATATGCAGCAGTAGTAGAAGCAGTTAAATTTATTACAGAAGGTAAAATAGATTAATTATGTGGAAAATGATATTAATAATAGGAGCAATTGTACTAATCATCATTGTCATAGCATTCTTTACAATTCTCTGTGTGGCTTTAAGAAATCATTTTAGCTGGGGGGATAAAGAAAAAAAGAACTATCATTTACATTGGCAGGAAAGATATTATTCAACTAAAAAAGAAGGATTATAATGGACTGTGATGAAACTGTAATATGGAATTGTCCTAAATGTGGAAAAGAGAAAGAATTACACATTCATTGGAAGAATGGAGAATTTTGGTTAATGTGCTTTGGATGTAAGAAAACATATTGGGTTAAATGTAAAGATTTATTAAATAATTGTAAAACATGACAGCAAAACAAAAAGCTGATTATATTTTTAATCAGTACAACAAAAACTGTCTACAGATATTGGTAGGCATGGTTAATAGGTATAAAAGAAAACTCATTATAAAATCATGCACCTTAATGTGTATTAAAGAAATACAGAATATGGGTATGTGGGTTTCAAAAGAATGTCAGGAAAAAGAGAGGTTTACTCCTGAGTGTACTGAGGAATATTGGGCTGAAGTTGAAAAAGAGTTACGTAAAATATAATATTAAAATAAAGAATCATGAAAAAGTTTCCAACAAAAGAAGAAAATCCAAAAGGATTACATTTGAGATATATTGTATCAAAAGTAAATGGTGATCCTGTTGATGAAAATGCTGAATATTTTGTATTGAGATTAGATAAAAATGGTTCTGATCCTAACCATATAGCAGCATGTAGAAGAGCAATAATTGAATATGCTATTGCTATTAGAGAGCATTTGCCACAATTATCAGATGATTTGTTTGCTAAATATGGAACGAAAAATGAAACTCCTTAGTATACTAATGATAATAATGGGACTTTCTTCATGTGTAGAAGGCTATTACATTGTTCATCAACCTAATAAATGGGAATCCTATCCCCAGGAATGTTGTATGTTCACAGGACTATATGATAAACATCACATTCCTATTAAAGAGGGAGACATTATGAAAGATAAATATGGAACAGGTATAATTGTATACTATATTCCTAACAGGGATTTTGCCATACAATATGACAAAGATGTCATTATGCAGATTGATGGAAGATATTTGGAAGTAGTAGGAAGTATTTATGAAAAAACAGAAACAAAATGAAAGAGATAAATTGTGAAGAAATTTTATGGCAGACACAAATTGATTATGGAACTTCTGATATAACACGTGAGATGATTCTTTCTGCTATGAGATTAGCATGTAATCAAGTAATTGATTTATGTGCTGAAAACATTAAAGGAGAAATTATACATGAAGATACAGGTAAATTTATATTAAAAATCAATTTGGGAGAAATGAATAAACTTAAAGATCAAATCAAATGAAAATAAGAATGACAATAGAAGTAGAGATAGATGATGCTTTTAATCCTCTTGATGAAGAAGAGAAACAGTGGTTGGAAGATGAAATATTGACAGGAAATGATACATTAATTCTTCATTCAAATGAAATAGGTGATTATATTGGTATTGTGAAATCTGTGAAAAACATTAAATGGATAAAGAAATGAAAACTAAGGAAGATATATTGGTAGATAATAATTATTTTACAGGAGCCTTTCAAGTTACTCCTGATAAAACAAAGAAGAAAATATTATCTGCAATGGAAGAATATGCACAACAACAAGCATGTGAATTTATAAGATGGAGAGAAGATAATTGGATATATAGTGCAATAGATGAAGCATTTTCTCCCAAAAATTATACTATTGATTATAAAGAATTTAGTTTAGAACAACTATATAATCAATTTCTTCATAGAGAGGAGAAACAAATATGAAACTAACAGGAAAAGAACTCTCAGAAAGAATATTCTTTTGGTGTGCTTTAATAGCATGTTCAGCATTTGTAATTAAAATGATTTATGATGTAATAATAAAGATAATATGAATTCTCCTCAGGATAAAGCAAAAGAATTAGTAAAAAAGTATTCCGAAATAACCTATCAACCTCTTCTGGTTTTGATAGGAGGTCAGAGAGATATAGTAAAGAAATGCGCTATTATAGCTGTATATACAACAATGGATGCTCTAAGAACTACTACAGGACATTGTACATTAAGAAAATTAGATGCTCAGGAAGTATATCATGATTTACAATACTGGCAAGAAGTAGTTTATAAAATAGAAGAATTATGATGGAGAAACTTTCAATAAGAGATCAACGCCAAAGAGAATTTGCACATGAATATGTGAATAGTGATAGGTTCAATATACTCCATTTAGCACCAAGAACAGGTAAATGCAGGGTAGGAGTGTTTATATTTAATGCTCTTCATGTAAAAAACATTCTTATTGCCTATCCTGACGAAAAAATAAGAAAATCATGGGAAGATGAATTTAAGATTTGCAACTATCCTTCTGATGGAATTGTATTTACTACTTACCTATCCCTTAGAAAGCATACAGAAGAAGATTATGATTTAATTGTTGCTGATGAGTGTCATTTGATGAGCGAGAATCAGATATCTGTAGCTCAGGAAATGTTTAGAAATAAGCAAGTTTTAGGCTTAAGTGGCACTCTTAGTAAGGAAACAAGAAAAGTGTTACTACAGAGCCTGCAATTGCCTGTATTGGTCAATTATCCTATTGAGCAAGCTATTAAAGAAGGTGTTATTGCTGATTATGAAATTTCTGTTGTTAAGGTGCCTCTGGATAATAGAATAAAGCAATATAAGGGTAAAACAGAGAAACAGAAATTTGATAATATTTCCTGGGTGATAGAGAAGCTTGTTAATGAGGAAAAAGATACATTCTTCTTACGTTTACAGAGAATGAGAATAATACAAAACAGTGTTGCCAAGAA
>Ga0302296_1001735_pt1 | contig 15234 bp, 8 predicted proteins | sample III_Fen_N3_1_FD_194546 | JGI IMG/M metagenome (GOLD analysis project Ga0302296, IMG submission 194546) | Peat permafrost microbial communities from Stordalen Mire near Abisko, Sweden - III_Fen_N3_1 | ecosystem: Environmental > Terrestrial > Soil > Wetlands > Permafrost | place: Sweden: Abisko...
ACCAATCCCCGTTGCGAGTGGCATCAAAGCAATTATAGCTCCGATAGCAGTCATGAGTTTTGGTCTCAGACGTGTTGAAATTGCAAAAACAAGAGATTCATCCACTGTTCCTTTCTGACGGTTTGTATTGAATTGCTGAAAAGTAAAAATTGCATTTTCGCCTATAATTCCGACAATCATTATCAATCCGGTATAACTGCCGACATTTAACGGGGTATTTGTAATAAACAGAGCAATAAGACTTCCCGATATTCCCAGAACTGCAATAAGCAAAATTGAAAATGCAGCTTTAAAATCTTTAAACAGGAAAAGCATTAGGGCGAACACCAGCAAGCTCGCCAGAATGAGAATTAACAGGAGCTCCTTGAATGATTTCTGCTGATCGGCATATTCCCCTCCATATTCAATATTATAGCCCTGAGGAAGGAATATTTTTGAATCAATGGTTTTCTGAATTTGCTTCATTGCTGATCCAAGATCTTTGTTATTCAACCTGGCAGTGACGATTGAAACCGACTTTAGATTATCCCTGTTAATCTCGGCAACGCCTTCCTTTAACCAAATTGAAGAAAGTGTGGTGATAGGTTTAAGTTTTCCGTCGGGAAGGAATACAAAGTGATCTTTAATATTCTCCAGACTATTTTTTGTGCTGTTAGGATAGATCATCCTTATAGATGTCATTTGTTCCTTCTCCGGGATGCTTCCTATGATATTTCCCTCAACCATTGTCTGAAGCTGAAACTGGAAAGAGGATGGTGTTATTTTATACTGTGCCAGTTTTTGCTGGTCAGGAATAACCTCTATAGAAGGACCTGCTATAATTACACCATCGAAAACATCCTCGACACCCTCAATTTTTTCAATCTCACCGGCAACTTTCCCGGCAAGATCATTCAATACCTGATGGTCACTGCCAAATATTTTTATTTCAATCGGTTGAACGGAAGCCATGAGATCACCAAGCATATCACCTATTACCTGTCCGAAATCTATCTGTAAGGCAGGTTGTGTTGCCTCAATTCTTTTCCTGATATCATCAATAACTTCATCTGTGCTCCTTGTCCTCTTATCCTGTAAATGTATCAGATAATCGCCGTCATTAGGCTCAGTAATAAAAAATCCCATCTGCGCGCCTGTTCTTCTTGAATATGTTGCAACCTCAGGAATCTTGACTATTATTTTCTCAACTTCTGTCAGCATCCTGTTTGTCTCTTCAAGCGATGTTCCCGGCGGTGCTTTGTAATCAAGAACAATCGAACCTTCATCCATTTCGGGAAGAAATCCTGTTTCAAGACGAGGAAGGATATAAATTATAGATATAATCAGGAAAAGAATAAAAAGAACGCTGATCATAGGTCTTCGTAGGAAGAAGCCTACCCAGTTCCTTGTTTTTGTGATCCTTTTCTTCGTAATTTCTTTTTCCGGGAAAAATGATCTTACATCTGAGAACCAGATGTAAATGACCGGGAGTCCGATCCAGGTGACAAAGAAAGAACAGACAAGTGTAATTATCATTGTGTTTGTCAGGACATTGAAATAAGCGCCTGCAACCCCGCCAAGAAGCATGAATGGTACAAAAATAACAATGGTGCTTATTGATGATCCAACCATCGAGGGGATTAGATAATTAACTGCCTGGTGAACTAGTTGATTTGAAGGCCTTTCAGGAAACTCTTCGTGTGTCCTGTGGATCTGTTCCACCACTACTACAGCATCATCAATTATCAGCCCTATCGCAGCAGCTATTGCTCCGAATGTCATAATATTGAGAGTATAGCCGATACTGTAAAGGACAATAATTGTCAAAAGCAGGGTGACAGGAATTGTTACAAGAATTGTGGCGCTCGCTCTGAATGACCTTAAAAACATAATTGTAACCAGCAGTGCCAGCAATAATCCCAGCCAGAGGCTGTCATTAACGCTTTTTATTGCTTTATTAACAAAATCAGCCTGATCGTAGTATAACGAAATATGCACATCGGCCGGTAGCAACTTTTCAAGTTCTTTCTTCTTTGATGCAACATCCTTTGAGAGATTAATAAGGTTAGCACCGGGTTGTTTGAGGATAGCTACCAGAAGTCCCTGCCGCCCATTGGCATTTATTCTTGTGTATTCTGTTCTTTCTCTTACATTAACATCAGCTACATCTTTTATTTTAATAAGTCTTTTGCCATCATTACGGAGTACAACATTTTCAATGTCTTTCAGGTTATAAAGCCCTGCATCTGTGATATTAAGATAGAGCCGCCTGTAATCGGAAAGAAAGCCATTTGAGGTGATAAAGTGATTCTGGTTAAGGACATCTCTTATCAGCTCTGGTGTTACCGATAAGGTACCCATTTTAAGCTGATTCAGCTCAATCCAGAACTCTTTTGTTTTTCCTCCGATTATGCCAACAGAAGAAACGCCATCGATCTGGGATAAAAATGGTTTTATCACATATGTTGCAATAAGGTTAAGCTCAATTGGCGTTTTGTTATTGCTTTCAACTGTGAATCCTATGACCGGCAGGATGGAGGGATTCATCTTTTCGATCTGAATCTGAACATCAGCAGGGAGATTATTCCTGATCTGGGAGATCCTCGATTCCATCATCTGCTGATTAACGTTTATATCAGCGCCCCAGTTCAGAAAGGCAGATATTTCACAAGTACCACGGCTGGTTGTGCTGCGAAGGATCTTAAGATCAGGCACCTGTTTAATAGCATCTTCAAGTGGCCTGGTAACCGTTATCATCATCTTGTCAACAGGTTGTTCCCCGTTATCAGCAATGACCTTGAGCTTTGGAAATGTAATCTCGGGAAATAGCGACACCTGTATCTGCCCATAAAGAAATATTCCACCCACAATAATAACAGCCAGTATAACCGAAATAGGATTCTTATATGAAAGGAAGAAATTCTTCATATTGTCATTTCTGAATAATTGTTACTCTGGCAGTATCAGGTAACCCGTAATTTCCGGTTAATAATATCCTGTCTGATGTTTCGAATACAGGTTCAGTAATTTCCACCTCATCATTATTTTCAAATCCTTTACTTACGGAAATTTTTATAGCAGTACTGTCATTTATTAGTTTCATGACCCAGAATTTTGTCTGGGTTTCATCTCCCAGTATGGCAGCTTTTGGCAGGACCAAAGCATTGGAATTTGACGATTTTACCAGATTTACACTTGCAATCAGGTTGCCTGGTAATCTGTCAGTTGTGGCAGGTCTTACAACGTATCGTATTGTCTGCGACTGCATGTCCATTTCAGGAAGTTTCCCTGTAATTATTCCGTTTATCTGCCGGTTATCAGGAAGAATAATTTTACAGTTTCTGTTCTTTTCAATATACTGGTTTAATTCAAAAGGAACATCCAGAATAAAAACAAGGCTTTTTTGTTCCGATACAACTGCCATTTCATCTCCCTCCTGAACAAAATCTCCTTTTTGATAAGAGATAGAATTAATGACTCCCTCCTTATGTGAAGTTATATTTATAACCCCTTTAAATGACAGACTGGTATCTTCAGCCATTTTGTCAGCCAAAGCCATAGCTTCCCGTGTCCGTATTGTGAAAAGCAGCTGATCAGGATTAACCGGTTCACCAGCGGTAATTAATACCTTATCAATTGTCCCTGCAGTTGTTGCCCTGACAATGCTTTTATTCATGTAAGTGGCTACCGCTGGCAATCTGACAATCGATGTAACTGGTTTAAAGGTGACAGGGACAATTGTTACCGGAGTCCTGATTACTGTGGCCTCTTCAGCCGGCCGGGAGGAATTATGACATGACAGCAGAAGAATGAATGTCCCCGGAACCAGAAAAAGGCTTAAATATCTTTTTACAAGTATTATCATCAGATTAAGTTTTATTGAGTCAGAAGAAAATTCATTTGATTTATGACCTGAAGCTTCTGTATCTTTATGAGGTTGATGTTTCTGCTTGCCGTTTTAAAGTTCTTGACTGAATTAATATATTCGGTCATCTGGATATTGCCGGCCTCAAGCTGATCTTTTAAAGCTGTAACCAGCTGTTCGGAAGTTTTAAGCTGATTTAATATCTGAATTGACATCTCATTCAAAGATTTAAGTTCAACCTCAAGTTGCTGAACTTGTTGCATATACTGTACTCGGAAATTATTCTCGTATCCCTTTCTGCTGTTCTCATCAAATTCAAGTTTCTGTTTTGAAAGAGTTTTTTGTTTGCCGTCATATACCGGGATATTCAGACTTACACCGGCGCTGTAACCAAAATGCCTGTAGAAATTCCATGGATTGCTTGTCAGGAAACCGGCATCAGCAAACCAGTTGATCTTGGGATTATATTGAATATCGATTGCCAGCTTCTCATTTTCAATTTTTAAACTGTCTATTTTATATTGAATAAAAGAAGGTGATTTTGCAATTTCCGGGGAACCATGGATCTGAAGTTCAGGATCACCCAGTTCATACCAGCCGGTATCATTGAGTCCACAGAGTTGGCTGAGTATAAGCAATTCCTTTACATACTGGCTTTTAATCTGATTAACAAGTATTTCCTGTGTCTGACTTTCAACAAGAAATGAAAGATAGTCGGTTTGTTTGACGACTCCGTTTTTTACAAACTGTTTTACTATCTCATTTTCTTTCATAAAGAGATCAAGGAAATTTTTATTGAATATGTAATCCGTATAATCAGAGAACGCTGTAAGATATTGATCTGTAATTATTTTATTCAGTTCATTTATTGAAATCTTAGAGGAATTATTTATGGATTGCTTCTGAATTTCTACCGCTGCATACCTGTTATTGACAGCTCTTTTGTTAAAGATATTTTGTGAAACGCCTAACACTGCAGTATAGTTTCCCCCATCGGTAATAACATCATCGTATCCGAAATTGTGATAATACGGAGAGTACTGCAGCGATGATTTGGCTTCAATCAAAGGTTTTCGGGTTGCCCCGATGATCAGACTGTCAGTACCAGCCTGGCTGATCTGATTTCTGTAATCATTAAGAAGCGGACTGTTTCTGACAGCTTCATTTAAGTAGTAATCCAGATTCCTTGTCTGGTTATATGCTGCAAGAGTAAGGCAGCAAAGAAAAATAATCAGAAAAACCCTTCTACGCATAATGTTTAACTGTCAAGATTTCACGCACCGCAATTTAAGTAAAATCATAACCAAAACAGAACATTTATTCTGGAGTAATTATGTGCGATCAAGTTTTCCCTTAGACAAACTAAACTCCGTTTTTATTCAGACTGATTGATTTTTCATTTGAAAAGTCCGTTTTTACCTGGTGTCCTTTAAGCGGTAATACCTTCTGGTGAATTGCATCCAGTATCCAGTCGGGTTGCGGAAAGAAATACTCTTCCATTTCATACGCCGGAGTGATCCAGTTCCTCGATCCGACTACCACCGGAGGAGCATCGAGATAGTCAAATGCCAGCTCTGTTATTGTCTGAGCCATCTCCTTCAGGAAGGAACCACGGCAAGATGCATCACTTGCCAGAACTATCCTTCCTGTTTTTTTAACTGAATTAACAACTGGTTCATAATTAAATGGAACCAGTGAACGGGCATCAATAATTTCTGCACTAAGTCCGTATTTTTCCTGTAAAATATCTGCAACTTTCATAACAGGATATAATGTTGCACCAATTGAAAGAATTGTAATATCATTACCGGTTCTCTTAATATCAGGTTCTCCGAAAGGGATTTCATAGTATCCTTCAGGAACGCCTCCAGTATGAAACATTTCTCCGATATCGTAAATTCTCTGACTTTCGAAATAAATGACCGGATCGGTTCCCTGCAATGCAGAATTCATTAGTCCTTTTGCATCAAAAGGTGTTGCCGGAAATACCACTTTTAAGCCCGGGATATGAGCTGTTAGTGATGACCAGTCCTGAGAATGCTGCGCTCCATATTTTGAACCTACTGAAACACGGATCACTACGGGCATTTTAATGATGTTCCCGCTCATTGCCTGCCATTTGGGTAACTGATTGAATACTTCATCACCTGAACGGCCCAGGAAATCGCAATACATTATCTCTGCTATGACCCGGCCTCCGCACATACCATAACCTATAGCTGTACCAACGATTGCCCCTTCAGATATCGGCGAGTTAAAAAGCCTGTGATAGGGGAGTGCCTCTGTTAATCCCCGATAGACTGCGAAAGCTCCTCCCCAGTCGCGGTTTTCTTCACCCCAGGCGGCAAGTGTCGGATCTTTATAAAAACGGTCGATCACAGCCTCAAAAATTGCATCACGGAACTGATATAATTTCGCTTTAGAAACAGGTTTGCCCTCCTTGTCTTTGTAAAATCTTTCTTTCCCTTTTAGTGATTTAACATGCGGATTCTCTTCAAGAGTAAGGAGAACTTCAGGAGTACCCTCTTCCATTTTATCGGCTGAGCCGTTTGAAAACATCATTTCACCTATGCAGTCAGGATCTTTCTTAAGATCGATCCGCGGGGATATCTCATCATTTATACTCAGTTTAAGTATCTGAGTCAAATGATCTTTTGTTTCCCTGGTAATATTTTCGAGGACCTCCTGCTTTGCAATACCGGCAAGAACAAGTGAGTGGCCAAAAGTTATAATTGAATCTTCTTTCTGCCATGCTTCAACTTCCTCTTTTGATCTGTAAGACGAAGCATCCGAAGGAGAGTGTCCGCTTATTCTGTAGGTCAGAGTATCAAGAAGAACAGGTCCTTTCTTTTCTTTCAGGATTTGTTTTTTACGATTGAAAGCATCGATAACTGCAAGCGGATTATAACCATCAACCCTTTCGGCATGCATTGATTCAGGATTTACACCTGCGCCGATTCTGGCAAGAATATCATAACCCATTGTCTCGCCACAGGTCTGGCCACCCATGCCGTAGCAGTTATTCATGAAGTTGAATATCAATGGTAATCCACCCCTGTATTCTCCATCCCAAAGCGTCTTATACTGATCCATTGTTGCGAAACAAATGCCTTCCCAGACAGGTCCGCAACCCATTGATGCATCTCCTATATTACAAACTACTATTCCCGGTTTACGGTTTATTTTCTTATAGAGTGCGGCGCCAACTGAAATATCACCTGATCCGCCGACAATTGCATTGTTGGGATAGATCCCGAAAGGAGTAAAAAATGCATGCATTGATCCGCCTAGCCCCTTATTAAAACCATTTTCCCGGGCAAAAATTTCGGAAAGAGCTCCATATAGTAAAAACTTGATTGCCAGATCTTTTATATTACCTTGAAATCCGTTTTCAACGACTCTGAGTGCAGAACCTCCGAAAAAGTTTTTCATTGTAGAATAGAGAGTGTCTTCGTCAAGACGGTGGATTGCTGACAATCCTTTGGCCAGGATTTCCCCATGGCTTCGGTGTGAACCGAAAATAAAGTCATCAACTCCAAGTGTATAAGCCATTCCTACTGCAGCAGCTTCCTGCCCGATTGACAAATGGGCTGGTCCCGGATGATTATATGGTACTCCGTTGTATTCATTGGTAGTCTTGATGAGATTGAGCATTGTCTCAAATTCCCTGATAACTACCATATCGTGATATATCCTGATGAAATCCTCAGAGCTGTATATCTTTTTTTCCTCTTCAATAGTCTTATTGTACTGGTTTACAGGAATTTTACCAAATTCAATAAATTGTGCTTTACGAACAACTCTCGGGTTGATGTTTTGACTTTTTGGCATATTATTTTGTCTTTATATTTTCCCTTTGTGTACTTGTTTTTTACTTTGTGATACTTTGGGGTTATTTTTTTACCACTAAGGGACACAAAGGTTATCACTAAGGAACACTAAGGTTTACTTTTTACTTTTGTCTTTTTACTTTTGTCCTTTGTCTTAATACCGGAATGCTTCTATCTGCTCTTTAATTTCTTTAAGGAAAAGGGTAGCAGGACCACCGTCAATCGCCCTGTGATCATATGTAAGCGAAAGCCCAATATACGGTACGAATCCGAAAGTGTTATTTCCCATATTTGCCGGTCGGTTTATTATTGTACAGACTCCGAGTATTGCCACCTGCGGAAGGTTTATTACAGGAGTAAACATCTCAACACCATAGTTTCCCAGGTTTGAAACTGTAAATGTAGCCGACGTACTATTGATCAATTCCGGATTAATGCTACCTCTTTTGCAGGCTTCGGCAGCCGATTTCAACTCTTTAGACAGTTTTACCAGATCCATATCACTTGCATCTCTGACTGAGGGTACCATAAGACCTCTTGGTGTATCAACGGCCAGTCCCAGATGTACCTTACTGAACGTTTTTATGCGATCTTCAAGAAAATGACTGTTAGCTTCAGGAAATTTACCCAGCGCTTTTATCACGCACCAGCATACCATATCGTTGAGTGTGATATCCTGCTGGCTTTTATCAGAAGCAAGCCTGATTTTAATTATTTGTCTTGCTTCCAGAAGAAAACGAACGTCAGCGCTCATATGATGTGTCAGTTGCGCAGCGTTTTGCAGAGATGAGTGCATGGCTTTTGCGATAAGCTTGCGTACATTGCTGAGTGGCTGTTCTGTGAAATCGCTTCCGGTTGTCTGAATGACTTTTGTATCTATGACATTATCAGGAATTCCCTTTTCAATATCCCGTGCTATTATCCTCCCGTTTGGTCCTGACCCTGACAGCTTGTTGTATGCAATACCTTTTTCATTAGCTATTTTTTTTGCCCTGGGTGAAATCCTGATTTTATTGTTCTCAGTTGTCTCTAGTGTCCTGATTGTTTTCATCGCCGTTAATTTTTCAGGTGTGGCAGAGGCTTTAATATCTGAAATAGCTTTAGCAGGAGCGGAAGCCGGATTGAATGAGTCTGTTGTTTCGTCATTCTTTCCAATCACTGCAACGTTAACCAGAACAGGCACTTCGGCGCCATCATTGAAAAAAATATCAAGCAGTATCCCTTCCTCCGGTGATTCGAGATCAAATGAAGCTTTGTCTGTTTCATAGGAAAAAAGGATATCTCCGACGGATACCGATTCCCCTTTATTCTTAAACCATTTGGTTATGATACATGTCTCGACCGATTGACCCTGCTTTGGCATTATTACTGCTGTTGCCATTTATAATTATATTTTTTGTAAATAAATTTAAGTTATTAATTACTGCGTTATTTACTCACTACTTTAAGGCATTGCCTGAATAGGTATTTTTAACGCTGCGGTTAATGGATTTGAGCATTTTGAAGAGGTAACTTGTTATTATAAGTAAACTAAACTATTTCAAGAACTTATTGATCTTACTATAAATCAATGATTACAAAAATAAAATAATTAACTTGTATTTACAAGTAAAAATATATATATTTACAAAGAATAGTTTGGAGTGCCTAAAGTTTACTGGTTTTAAAATAACTCTAGGCACTCTAGGCACTGTAAATTTATACACCTGCTAACTATCATAAATGGTAATTCCAAAAACAATACCACAGTATAGAAAGCTCTACGAAATTCTGAGAAAGCATATTTCGGAAGGAGTGTATAAGGAAGGTGATCTTTTACCATCTGAAAACGAGCTGTGTCAGCTTTATGGAATGACCCGTCCGACTGTACGGCAGTCGCTGAGTACACTGGCAAATGACGGGTATATAATTAAACATCAGGGCAAGGGGAGCATCGTTCATCATCTGCCCCGGGAGATCGGTATTCTTTCTGTATCCGGAACCACTTCAGCACTGGGTGACCGTAATCTGAAAACCAGGATAACTGTAAAACCAATTCTGATGAAATGGCCGCCTGATTTTATGTTTCCGCTGACTGAACTCGAAAAAGAATCTGGTTGCATATATATGGAAAGAGTAAGATATCTTGATGATGTTCCAATCTTTTATGACATAAGTTTTATTGCCAGTATAAATCTTCCCAGGATTACTTCACGCCAGTTTGAAAACAGGTCCCTTTTCCAGATACTCAGGGATCATTATCATATTGAAATAAAGGGAGGTGTTCAGAGGATAAAAGCAATTCCGGCAAATACGAAGATAAGCCGGCTTCTTCAAATGAAAAAAAAACAGCCGGTACTTCATCTGGAGAGGAAACTGGAGACCAATAATCCGGGTCTTTTTCTATATTCATCTATATTCTGTAACACTGAAAAATATTCAATTTTTGGCAGATTCTAGTCCTTTACGGAAACATTTTAATGAATTGTTTTTATTTACTTTGCTGATTCAGTTTATTATAAAATCTATTTAGGAAAAGCAATGAATTTTAAATTAAAACTTCTTAAAACCGGTCTGGTATCTTTAATCACGCTTTTCATGTTGAATCCATTATGCATTTCTCAGGTAAAAAATGGTGAAATGGAAATACATATACCTCCCGGCGAAAAAATATGGTCCGGGGTAATAAAAGATGGTCACAAAATGCCATATTCTGAAGGCTCCCGGTTCGACTTTTTTGCCAATAACGTGGAAAACCAGATTCAGCCTTTATTGCTTGGAAGCAAAGGTTTATGGGTTTGGAGCGAAGAACCGTTCGCTTTTGAAATCAGTGACAATAAAATCATAATCTCAAATGCAAAAGGTGAAATAAAATCAGGTCATTCCGGAAATTGTCTTGCCGATGCAAGAAAATATGCTTCAGAGACTTTTTTCCCTGCTTCCGGGAAGATGCCTGCTGAGCTTCTTTTTTCAAAACCTCAGTATAATACCTGGATTGAACTGACTTATAACCAGAATCAGGCAGATGTACTGAAGTATGCCCGGGCAATTATTGATAATGGTTTTGACCCCGGTGTAATAATGATAGATGATACATGGCAGGAGGACTATGGAGTCTGGAATTTTCATCCCGGACGATTTCCTAATCCGAAGCTTATGATGGATGAACTTCATGGAATGGGTTTTAAAGTGATGTTGTGGATGTGTCCGTTTGTGAGTGCCGATCAGGCCATAATAGTGCATAAAATATTGAAAAACAAAGGTTTTCTGATGATGAAAACCGATTCGAAACAGACATGGGAAGAAGCCACTGATCCGGCAATGATAAAATGGTGGAACGGTTATTCCGCAGTATTGGATTTTACAAATCCGGCAGCTGTTCAATGGTTCGACGGAGAACTTGACCGGTTGGTAAAAGATTTTGGTATCGATGGATTCAAGTTTGATGGGGGTGATATGAATTTTTATAATTCTGACGCACTTAGTATGATTCCTGCGACTCCTAACCGTCAATGCGAATTATACGCTCAATTTGGCCTTCGTTTTCCCTATAATGAATATCGTGCATGCTGGAAAATGGCGGGTCAGCCTCTGGCTCAGCGACTTCATGATAAAAATCACGCCTGGGAAGATGTTCAGAAACTAATCCCGCACATGATTGCGGAAGGACTGGCCGGATATACGTTCTCCTGCCCTGATATGATCGGCGGCGGAAATTGGGTGAGTTTTCTTGATAATAAAACCATGGACCAGGATTTAGTTGTTCGCTCAGCTCAGATCCATGCCCTTATGCCAATGATGCAATTTTCAGTCGCACCATGGAGGATACTAGATCCCGGACATCTTGATGCAGTTAAGAAAGCAGTGCAGATAAGAAAGAAATTTACTTCAAGAATTATGGAATTAGCCCAAAAATCGGCACAAACCGGAGAGTTGATAATAAGTCCGCTTGAATACTTTTTTCCGAATCAGGGTTTTGAGGATATAAAAGACCAGTTTATGCTGGGAAATACAATTCTGGTGGCACCTATGGACAAAAAAGAAACATCAAGAAAGATAGTTTTGCCAAAAGGTAAGTGGTTGTCTGACGATGATAAGTTATATAAAGGAGGAACTTCTTATACAATTGATGTTCCTTTATCGCGATTACCTTATTTTGTCCTTCAAAAATGAATCGTTCTTATCAGTGATTAGATCTGAATGCTTTATTTTTTTCAATATCCGATAAATCTGAACGGAATGAATATTCTTTGGTGCTGGAAGAATTTTGCTAATTTTATGTTTTATTAATTCCAGGAAAAATTTCATTTAACTACTAATAAAGAACAGCTATGAAAGATCAAAAAAGTACATGGTCGAGACGCCAGTTCCTCAATTCAGGTATCGCTGGTATTGCCGGTATGTTGATACTTCCCAAAATTGGTTCATCAACTGATTCATCCGCCAGATTAGTTCGAAATGCACCTGAAGGACAGGATATCAGGCTTGGGTTTATAGGTATGGGACAGCAATCGATGTTTTTGCTTAGCGGATTTCTGCAGATACCGGGAGTTAAAGTCCTGGCAGGTTGCGATGTTTATGGGATTAAACGCAAGCGATTTGAAAAAAGGGTAAAGGCCTTCTATACCAAAGCAGGGAAAGACGTAACAGTTGAAACTTATGAGAAATTTGAAGACATCTTAAACCGTAAAGATATTGACGCAGTTGTTATAGCTGTACCTGATCATTCACATGCCAGGATAGCCATTGCCGCTTGTAAAGCAGGAAAGGACGTTTATCTGGAAAAACCAATGACGTTTACTATAAAAGAGGGTCAGGAACTGAAAAAGGCTGTCAGGGAAAATAAAAGAATCTTCGGACTCGGAAGTCAGCAGAGATCTTCAGTTGAATTTCAACATGCTGTGAAACTTGTTCAGGAAGGGGCATTAGGAAAGATAACCAAGGTCAATGCATATGTTGGCGCTCCTCCGACTCCTTATAACCTTCCGGAAGAACCAATCCCTGCAGATCTGAACTGGGATCTATGGCTCGGATCACTTCCGAATCCTATACATTTCAATAATCAGCTCGATCCTCCGATAACACTCGAACCGGAACAGAATGAGAAGATCTGGGGTGCATGGCGCTGGTATAAAGAGATGGGTGGTGGATTCACAACAGACTGGGGAGCACATATGTTTGACATTGCACAATGGGGACTTGGCATGGATAAAAATGGTCCGGTTGAGGCATCTCCTATAGGTGACGGAACAGAATTTATGTCTTTTAAATATGCAAATGGCGCTGTTATGACATCGGAACCATTTGATAAGAAGTTGACAAAGGGGGTTAAATTCTGGGGCGAAAAAGGCTGGATAGAAGTATCAAGGGGATATTTTAAATCATCTGATGAAAAACTTGCACTTCCTGCTTCTGCAATGAAGGTAGAGGGACCCTATGAAACAAGAATTCCTCACCAGCTGAATTTTATTGAATCAGTGCGGATGAGGAAAGATCCGGTTGTTCCAGTTGAAATAGGGCACAGCAGCTGTACCGTTTGTAATCTTGGAAACATTGCATGCTCACTGAAGCGGACCGTAAAATGGAACCCTGCAACTGAAATATTTATAGATGATACGGATGGTGCCGCAACAAAACTGATGCATTACGAGTACAGAAAAGGGTATAAACTGGTTTAGTAGAATACCCTAGCCTAGCTATAAGATTACCCCCTTTCTTATTTCCCCCAAGGGGGAAAAGGTGGTTTCACTGGGGGTGTTGAAAAAGTCAAAGACGGGATGTTAATAACTCTAATAAGATGTGAATTAAATGCCTATTTAAGTCTTAATTATATCTATAATAAGTTGTATATTAGAGATATAACTAAATATTTATGGCTAAGATTGTATTTAAAAAGGACAAACGGGATCAATTATTGCTACTTCCTCCGGAACTCGGAAGTTTAATTCCAGATAATCATTTAGTTAGGGTAGTTGACCAAGTTATAGATCAAATAAAACTCACTCCACTTTTGGAGACTTATAAAGGAGGAGGAACAAGTAGCTATTCGCCAAGAATGCTGTTAAAAGTAATTACATATGCATATATTGAGAGGATATATACAAATAGATTGATAGAAAAGGCATTGAGGGAGAACATAAATTTAATGTGGATAAGTGGGATGAGTACGCCAGACTATACAACAATCCACAATTTTAGATCGAAGAGATTGAAGCAGGCAGTAGAAGATATTTTTGGTTCAATCATAGAAATTTTAATTGAAGGTGGATACATAAAAGCTGAGAATCTTAATGTTGATGGGACCAAAATAGAAGCTAATGCCAGCCGGTACAGTTATATATGGAGGAAGAACGTGGAAAAACGAAGCAAAATAATAAAAGAAAAAGTATCAGAGCTGTTAAAGCATATCGATCAGTTGCAGAAGGAAGAGGATGAAGAATATGGTGATAGGAACCTGGAAGAAATATCAGGAGAGATTACATCAGAAAATATCGAAAAACTTGTAAAGGAAATTAATGATAAACTGAGTAAATCTTCACCTTCAAAAGTTGTTTCATCTGATGTCAAGAAGCTGCAGAAAGATTATCTTCCAAAATTGAAAAAGAATGAGCAGCAGGCTAAGATGCTGGGAGGACGAAATAGTTGCTCAAAGATAGATCCAGATGCCACCTTCTTCAGAATGAAAGAAGATCATTTGCATACAAGCCAATTAAAGCCAGCATATAATGTTCAGATCGCTACAGATAATCAATTTATACTTGGCTATGGTGTTTATCAAAAAGCTGATGATACATCTGTGTTTATCCCTTTCATGGAAAAAGTAAAAAAACAAATTAAATATCTTCCAGAGAATATAGTTGCTGATGCAGGATATGGAAGTGAAGAAAATTATAATTATTTAAATGACAATAAATTAGGCAATTATGTAAAATATAATACCTATGACTACGAGAAAACGAGTGAATTTAAAAATGGTAAATTTTTGTCATCCAAATTTAAGTACCAACCTGATAAGGATGAATACATCTGTCCTAATAATCAAATACTCACTTATTTAACTACCCATACAAGCAAATCGGAAAATGGTTATATATCGAAACAAAGAGTTTATAGATCACAAACTTGCAGTATTTGTCCGTACAGGGACCAATGTTGTAAAGGAAAAAATGATCGATCTATCCAGGTGAGTACCAAACTTATTGAATATAAATATACTGCAAAACAGAACCTTGAGTCAGAAAAGGGCATAAAGCTTCGTGCTCAACGCGGAGTTGATGTTGAATCGGTATTCGGTCAAATAAAGCATAACGATCAGTTCAGACGATTTAATACTCACGGATTACAAAATGTCAGTACAGAATGGGGAATTATCAGTATTGCACATAACATTAAGAAGATGGCCAACTAGGGCTTCTTCATTTTATTTGCAAAGATGAAAATAAGGCACAAAAACATACACACATAAATGCAAAAGCTATAAAATAGAAAAATTACTTTTTCAACACCCCCTTGGGAAGGGGGTCAAAAACGAAATGGATTTCAAACTATATATATGAAAATTGTTTATCTGATTACAGGATC
>Ga0302296_1001737_pt1 | contig 15224 bp, 11 predicted proteins | sample III_Fen_N3_1_FD_194546 | JGI IMG/M metagenome (GOLD analysis project Ga0302296, IMG submission 194546) | Peat permafrost microbial communities from Stordalen Mire near Abisko, Sweden - III_Fen_N3_1 | ecosystem: Environmental > Terrestrial > Soil > Wetlands > Permafrost | place: Sweden: Abisko...
TAATATAAGCTAATACCTGTATTAGCTTATATTAGGTGAGGGCTATTTATGAATTCAGGTATATGTTGAAACAGGAAATAAATTATAAAATTAAATAGGATGAAGAAAACTAAAATACTTTGGGTCGACGATGAAATTGACTTGTTGCGAGCACACATTATGTTCCTGGAAGAAAAGGGATTTGATGTTGTTACTGCCAACAACGGAACCGATGCAATAGAACTGGTCAAAAACGATTTTTTCGATATCATTTTTCTGGACGAAAACATGCCGGGATTGAGCGGTTTGCAAACATTGAATGAAATCAAAACCATTGATCCGAATCTTCCGGTTGTGATGATTACCAAAAGTGAAGAAGAGGATATCATGGAGGAGGCAATAGGTTCTAAAATGGCTGATTATTTGATTAAGCCCGTTAATCCAAATCAAATCCTGCATTCTATTAAGAAGAATGTCGATCAGCGACGGTTGGTTACGCAAAGAACGAATTCGGCCTACCAAAGCGAGTTTTCAAAAATTGGTATGCAAATCAGTGATAAACTATCTTTTCCTGAATGGATTGAAGTATATAAAAAACTGGTCTTTTGGGAACTTGAACTTGCAAACTCTGAGGATTCGGCCATGGATGAGGTATTGAAAATGCAAAAATCTGAAGCAAATAATTCATTTGCAAAGTACATCCGCAATAATTACCAAAGTTGGTTTAGTAATGATAATTCAGCTCGTCCATTACTTTCACCCGATATTTTCCGAAAAAAGATTATTCCTTTGGTAGACGCCGGCAATAAAGTTTTTGTGTTGGTGATTGACAATTTAAGGTATGATCAATATAGGGTTTTATCCACAGTGTTAAACAATTATTATCATGTTGAGGAAGAAGATCTTTATTGCAGTATTTTACCTACTGCCACCATGTACGCGCGTAATGCAATCTTTTCAGGGCTAATGCCTTCAGAAATCGAAAGACTTTATCCTGAATACTGGGACGATGATGATAATGAGGGCCATAAAAACCGTTTTGAGCATGAATTATTGCAGAAGCAGTTGACCCGGCTTGGGAAGAATTTCAAACTCTTTTTCGAGAAGATAACCAGTGTGAAAGCAGGTAAAAAAATGTCCGATTATATTGGCAATATTCTTCAGAGCGATCTTTCTGTGATGGTATTTAATTTTGTTGACATGATTTCGCATGCACGTACCGAAATGGATATGATCAAAGAATTGGCCAGCGACGAAGCAGCATACCGTTCTTTAACTTTAAGTTGGTTTAACCATTCTTCACTTCTTGATTTGTTGAAACTCCTGGCTGAAAATAAAGTTAAGGTTGTTTTGACTACCGATCATGGTACCATTCGCGTCGACGATGCACTCAAAGTGATCGGTGACCGGGAAACAAACACGAACCTCCGTTACAAAATTGGTCGTAACCTTAATTATAAATCGAAAGCCATATTCGATGTTCGAAATCCGGCATCGATCTATCTTCCGTCGCGAAATGTGAGTTCCACCTATATCTTTGCAACCAATACTGATTTTTTTGCTTATCCGAACAACTATAATCACTTTGCACAGTATTACAGGAATACCTTTCAGCATGGAGGAATTTCGCTCGAAGAGATGATTATTCCTGTAATTACACTTACTCCCAAAGGTTAGGGTTGGGATAAGTGATTATATGACTTACTAATGGTGAAATTAACTAAATATAAAAAAGTTTAAGTAAGAATTTCACAAGAATTTAATCTTTTAATTTGCTGATTATTTTCCTTCCATTTTTTCGTCCCTTATCTTTTGATATTGTTTGTTGGCAAAGACAAATTCCTGAAGTTTGTGATTGTCAGCATACAATACTTCTTTACGGTTGCCTTCCCAGCACATTTCTCCCTCTGAAATGAAAAGGATATTATCCCCAATTTCCATGACTGAATTCATGTCGTGGGTGTTGATTATTGTTGTAATCTGGAGGTCCACGGTGATCGAATGGATTAGTTCATCAATCACCATCGATGTTTCAGGATCAAGTCCTGAATTTGGTTCATCGCAAAACAAATATTTTGGATTCATTACAATAGACCTGGCAATCGCTACCCTCTTTTGCATCCCTCCTGAGATTTCTGAAGGATATAGTTTATTTGCATCCGAGATGTTTACACGTTCGAGACAGAAATCTACCTGTTTTTGTTTTTCAACTGGAGAAAGCAATGAAAACATATCAAGAGGAAAGCGAATATTTTGCTCTACCGTTAAGGAATCGAAAAGTGCACCTCCCTGGAATACCATCCCCATTTCCTGACGCAGATGTTTCCGTAATTTGGGACTCATCGAAGTAAAGTCCCGATTGTCATATAGAATTTGCCCATTGTCAACTTCGTATAATCCGACGATTGATTTTAACAACACGGTCTTTCCTGATCCGCTTCTACCAATAATCAGATTTGTTTGACCCTGGTTGAATACCTTGCTGATATTTCGGATAACCTCTTTTTGATCAAATGACTTATATATGTTTCTTATTTCGATCATTTATAATAGCAATTGAGTTAAAATTAAATCCCAAACAAGAATCATGATATTTGTGTTCACAACGGCCCTTGTGCTGGCTGTTCCTACATCAAAGGCGCCACCTTCGACAGTATACCCAAAAAATGCAGATATAGATGCAATCAGAAACCCAAATACCAGGCATTTAATCAGCGAGAAAGTCACATAGTATGGATTAAATGAAAACTGAATCCCATTCAAATAGTCAGGCAAGGTTACGGCCCCAACTGCAGGTCCAACAATCATCCCTCCAATTATACCAAAAAATACGCTTAGAATGTAAAGCAATGGAAACATAAGTACCACGGCAATTATTTTTGGTAATATGAGATACCCCGCAGAATTAACACCCATTATTTCAAGTGAATCAATTTGTTCGGTGACCTTCATGCTTCCAATTTCAGACGTGATATTTGATCCGATTTTTCCGGCCATAATCAATCCCATGATAGTTGATGAAAATTCAAGGATCAGGGAGTCCCGGTTGCCTAAGCCAATCAGGGTTGTTGGCAATAATGGATTTGTCATGTTATAAGCAACCTGTAAGGTCATGATTCCTCCCATGAACAGGGAAATTACAGCTACAATGCCAACCGATTTCACGCCAAGGTTTTCGATTTCATTAAAGGTTTGCCGCAAGTACAAGCTATGTCTCTCCGGCTTGCTAAAAACCCTGAGCATTAGGGCAAAGTATCTTCCTGTTAAATTAAAAATATTCATAAACAGATCTGTATTATTTCTTTCAGTAAATTACAAATTAAGTTCTAAATATTTGCAATTCAATACTTTAATTAGTCTTAAATACCTTACCTGATAGTAATTGTGGTTAAAGGTACAAATATTCCAAAAACAGACATTTTTTCGAGGGTTTTAATTTTAAACTCGTTATCTTAATACAAGATTTTGAACACCTTTATACTTCAATCAAAAACAGTACAAATTGTTTTTTTAAATAACTAAATTGCTAACAATAAACTCATTATGAAATGAACAACACATATTGTGTAATAATGGCTGGCGGAATCGGCAGTAGGTTTTGGCCTTTGAGCAAGAGCACAATGCCTAAACAGTTTCTGGATATCCTGGGGACTGGCCGTACTTTTATTCAGCAAACATATGACCGGTTTAAAAATATTTGCCCTAATGAAAATTTCTATGTCGTTGCCAGTGTCGACTACAAGGAGCTTGTGATGAAACAATTGCCTGAACTTAAAGAATGTCAGATATTGCTTGAACCCTTACGCAGAAATACGGCTCCCTGTATTGCCTATGCCTGCTACAAGATTCAATCTATAAATCCTGATGCAAATATTATTGTGGCTCCTTCCGATCACCATATTCAGCAGGAAGATGTATTCCTGGAGGTAATCAAAAAAGGTCTTGAATTTGTCAGTAACAAAGACGCATTGCTTACTCTTGGCATTAAACCTTGTCGTCCCGAAACGGGATACGGTTACATTCAGATCGAAAATTCTAATCGGAGCAATTCTCAGGAAAATCTGCATAAAGTAAAGACCTTCACAGAGAAACCTGATCTTGAATTAGCTAGAATATTTCTTGAAAGTGGTGAGTTTTTCTGGAACTCAGGAATCTTTCTTTGGTCACTAAAATCTATTTTAAAAGCATTCAAGATTCACCTGAATAATGTATCCGAATTGTTTGAAAAGGGAAGCAAACTCTATGGAACGGCTGATGAAGCTCCATTTCTGAATAAGACTTATTCTGAATGTCAGAATATTTCCATCGATTATGGGATCATGGAAAAAGCTGCCAATGTGTATGTTTTATGTTCCGATTTTGGATGGAGCGATCTGGGAACATGGGGATCATTGTATGAGAATTCACATAAGGAATCCATGGGAAATGTTATCTCGGGTGAAAATGTAATGCTCTACGGTTCAAAAAACTGTATTGTGAATATGCCTCATGATAAACTTGTCGTGCTACAGGGATTGGATGGTTATATCGTGGTTGAATCTGAAGGAACTTTACTGGTTTGCAAAAAGGAAGATGAACAGCAGATCAGGCAGTTTGTAAATGACGTCAGAATGAATAAAGGAGAAAATTATATCTAATATTGGAGATTGTCAAAGAAATAAATCTATAGGAAACATGAATAGGATAAGTGAAGGATGTGCTATGTTTCTCTTTCCTCTTTCCTGTTCCAAAAATTATTCATCGTAATAACTCGGTTTAAAGGTACTACGTACGCATCTGAATCCCACATATGACTTTGCAGAATCCTGATATTCAAAACTACGGGTTGACACTTGTAAATAATAAGCAATGTCTTTCCATGATCCCCCCCGGATTACTTTCCGTTTCATGGCTGGGGGGTCTTCAGGTTTGGCATCATACTGAAAATCAGGACTAAAATCATTAATATACTCATAAGCCGACTCGTCGTAAGCATTGGAAGTCCATTCTGCAACATTCCCAGCCATATCATAAAGTCCGTAAGAATTTGGGATGAAATTAGCTACTTTTATGGTTGTCACATTTGTTCGGCTATCTGATACATAATTACCCCTTAGAGGCTTAAAGTTAGCCACAAAACTTCCTTCCTGGTTTCTGGTGTAATAACTGCCCCAGGGATAAAGTGTCATCTGATGACCACCACGAGCAGCATATTCCCACTCAACTTCTGATGGCAATCGGTAATCCATTACTCCCGGGCTTTTAATCATTTCCTGAAATCCATTCAGTTGTTTGGTCCGCCAGCTGCAAAATGCTTTGGCTTGTGCCCATGTTACACCTACAACGGGATATTCGTCATACGCAACATGTGAAAAGTATTTTTCGGTTAAAGGTTCGTTATATGAAAAGGTATAATCCCTCATCCAAACCAATGTATCCGGGTAAACAGGGGTGGATTCGCGCATGATAAACGATGAGCGGTTCTGAATTGGAGCAGATTTACCCATGGCATCAACGACGGTTCCGCCGTAACTTTGTGTCTCAAAATTATAACTGTTGGCTCTTTTAGCGGCTTGGCGGTAGTCAATCCAGTAATATTCAAATTTGAGCTTTCGTGTATCAATTTCTTTCTTGTTGAAAAATCGTTCTCCGGCAGGGATATACATTTCTTCCAATGCAGTCTGATAATCAGGATTCTTCCACTCGAGAGGTTCTTCCCAGTTTAGGTGAGGGTTTTCAATAATAGCACCTTTTTTTCCTTCAGAAATAAGGAATTCAGGAACCGTCTCCGATAAAAGCTGCCGGGCAGTGGAATCTCTGACCCAGTATACAAACTGACGATATTCATTATTGGTGATTTCGGTATCATCCATCCAGAATGAAGGCACAGATACTGTTTTTACAGGAGTTTCCGATAGATCAACTTCCTGGTCGGAAGGACCAATATTCAGACTACCCTGTTTGATAAATTTCATTCCGTAAGGGATGGGCTCAAAATATGGCTTTCTATTCTGGGCATTGGTAAGCTGACTGGTCCAGTCACGGTTGCAGGAACCGAAAAGGAGAGTCAAAAATACACCGATGATTAGAATTTTGTACATATTTTCCAATACCCATTAACAAATAAACAGCATCAATAATTGAATAACTCTTATAGTTAGGTTACGATTGCTCAGAAGGCTGACTTTTCAAAAAAAAAAGCCTTATAAGGAATGTCCCATAAGGCTTTGACTTATGTCTGATGAAACTAATACTCCCAAAGATTCTGTTCGTAATCGAAGATTGAGTTTTCAATCCGTTTGCTTTCAAGCATAGCATTCTTGCCGCTTAAATACTGGCTGATATCACGATTGTTATAAATATTTTCCTCTTTAACGATGTAAGAATCAAATTTGCGTTTTAGGAAAATGTCGTCAAATGAAGCATTGCGCGCGGTATTCTGGGGATTGAAAACTTCATTGGCTGCCAAAAGACCACGGGCTTCAGGGAAATATATCCAAAATACCTGACGGCGCTGCACAGCTTCCTGATTGGTGTCTTCAGCCCGGTAAAATTCCTGTATCGGGCAAATTCCTATTACCCTGACATTCATGGTCGAGTTCTGTTTATCGAAATACCATTCTTCTTTTACCATGAATTGTTTGACTTCTTCAGAACGAACTTCACCGGTAACTGCTTTGTCTTCCATTTCACCGGTATCAACGTTTCTGACTTTTCTGGTACGTGTGGTTGCTCCGAAAGCTTCCTTAACCTGTTCAAAAGTCATGGGCACTTTGAATTCGTCATCATTCTTGGCATCATAAGCCGTTAATTTGCCATCCTTGATTCCCTGAATCAACAGGTTTACCAGGTTGAACCTGCCGTCCATCTCTTTAGTTGGAAAATACAAAGGCTGGTTCATTTTTTCGCGAAGGTCAATGATACGCCATATCTTTTTTCTCCACATCACATCTGCTTCCCTGACGTATGGAATCGGTGTGGGTTTGCGGGCCATAAGATCTGCACGCTTATAGGCGCCATCAATAATCTGTGCTTTTGCTTCCTGATTGTTTGTTACAAACAATAAAGCCAATATTCCAATGAAGATTAAAATCTTATCCATGACTATTTAATTTTAAAAAAGATATTGGCTAACGGACGATTTGATCCATCGTCCCCATTGGCCATGATATTGTCAATATAAATCACACTTCCTGTTGCTAATTTCCCAAACATACTTTTTTGTTCATCGGTAAATTTATTTGATTTTGATGAACTCGTTTTTACATATGCTCCTGAGACCGTAATATCAAACTGAGTAACTTTGAATTTAAGATCAAAGTCAAAATCTTTTAGTTCAGCAAAAACACCACCTTCGGACAGTAAATCCTCTTTTCGCAATGATCCTCCATTTAATCCTGCAATGGTAGCAAGAGGAGGTGGTACTTCTTTTACTCTGAATGCCATGGATCCCATAGATCTTTTTACACCGTTCATGTTCGCATATACAGATATGGCTGTGTTTTTACCCTGGGCATCTAACTTCGAAGGATAGCAAAAGTAGTTGTCACCATTTTTTTCCATTCGTCCTCCATTGCTAACCGACACTTCCAGATTCTGAGAGGCAACTCCCGGTACCGAAACACTAATCGGATTGGCAACTCCCATATACATCACATTCATCTTGGTGGGCGAAATGGTCACACTTGGCTTGCCAACCTGGTATTCCCCTTCAAACTTATAATTCTTAAGGTTGCCGTCAGGAGCCTTATACTTAATTAGTCCTCCCCATTTAAAAGTACCTACCTGATTTGCAGATACTTTGTAAATGCCTTTGCCGTCGTGCATAGTAAGTTTTGTGTTGCCTACAAATATCTCAGGTTGCTGGGTTGTATCTTCTGCGGCCAGGTATATTTCAGCTTCAAACTGATCTCCTTCGAGCACATAGGTTGACTTTGCCAAAATCCTTGCTCCTAAACGGTTGAACTTAAATGAAGCTGCATCGATCTGGCTGTATAAGGCTGAAATGATATTTGTTTCAGTATTCTCAATGTCAATCTGAATCTTCGAAAGCAAAGTAACCACTGCTATCAGCGGTTTACTTTCGAAATAAAGACTTTCCCAATTTTTTTTCTCCCCGCCTTCACTTAGGTCAATGCGTCCGTCCGGGGTATCCAACTGTTTCAATATATTTTCACGTAATGGTGATCCTTCTTCCAGATTCGTCACCATAAATTCACGGTATTCTTTTATCAGGTTTTTAAGATCGGTTGCCTTTTTCTGCTTGATCATTATTTCAGACGGCGTATTCAGATCGTCTTCCTTTTTCATCACAACGGTATCACCCTTGCTGTTAACGATAAAAGGTTCTTCTTTCAGCTTAAACCCGGGTTGTATACTTTTTAGCGGAATTCCTCCCGAAGCAAGTACAAGTTTCTCTTTAAGATCTTTTATTTGGGTGATCAGTGTAATTGTTTTTACCTTGACCTGATCTGCTTTGTCTTTCCATTCCTTGACCTTGGCGGGATTTTGAATAAAGGCTGCATCAAAAGCCCCATAGATCTGATCATTTTTTCTTTTCACATTATTCAGTGTCTGTCCTAAACTGGTGTCAACTATCCGAAATGATTCAAGCACTTCAGACGCCACGTTTAGTGCCAACAAAGCTGTTAGCACCAGATACATCATGTTAATCATTTTTTGCCTCGGAGTTTCCGGGCAATTTTTAGTCGCCATAGTATTCGCTCCGTTAAATTACTTCTTTTTATAATTCATGGCTCCAAGCATATTACCATAAATCGAATTTAGAGAATCAAGGTGTGAATTTAATTTTTCTGCATTTTCCTTGTATTTCATCATCTCCTGAGCCGAAGATGCAATGATCTGGTTCATTTGATTAAGATCTTCGAAGAACTTGGCAGAGGCATGAATTTGATCGCTTGTCCCTTTCAACTGCTTCTCGTAAGTGACATTTAATGATTCAATATTTTTGTTAAGCTTTTGAAGGTTGTCACCATAATTCAACGAATTGGTCTCAATATCTTTGAATCCTTTTTCCATGGAGCCCGAAAGCTTCTGATAGGAATCGACCAGTCTGTTACCTGATTCATCAATCTGTCTGGAGAATTTATCACTCGAGGCATTGAGCTTGGCAAGCATATTTTCGCCGGTTTCCGACAGTTTGTGGGCGGTAGTGCTATAAGTAGTTACAAGCTCTCCGATTGATTTATTGATCGTTGTGTTGGCTTGAGTGTTCATCTCCGAGAAGGCAATCATTGATTCCGAGGCTGAATTCAAATTGCGGACATATACATCTGTAGCAAGAGTCGCTGTTGAAATGTCACTAATTCCTGAAGCCGTATTAGATAAATCAACCAAACTTTTACTGATTTTAGTTAGAAGTTCAGGAGTGATATTCGAGCTATTCAAAATAGCATCGAAACTGTTTTTTATACTTGACGGGGTATCCTCAGCAGGCTCAATCAATTCAAAGTCATCCTGTAATTCGGGATACACTTTTGACCAGTCAGGCTGTTCCATTGATGGCTCAAAGGCAGATATGAAGAAGATGAACGCTTCCGTCATCAACCCAATGGTCAACATTATGCCTGAATGGTTCCAGTGCTCTAGTTTGAATAAAGCGCCAATTAAAACCAACGAGGCACCCCAACCATAGACATAACCCATAAGGCTTTTCCACCTTTTTGACTTAAGCATTTCTCCTACATTCATCTGATAGAAATTAAAAATAGAAATTAAAATTGATTGCCAAAGGAAGATCGAACACAACGGAACCCAATGTAGGATTTTGTTGTATCCTGATATTCATAACTTCTGGTTGATACCTGAAGAAATACTGAAATATCTTTCCAGGATCCACCACGGATTACTTTCCGTTTCATTGCAGGAGCATCTCCCGGCTTCGCATTATATTCAAAGTTTGGATTAAAATCGTTGATGTAAGCGTATGCTGATTCATCATAGGCGGTATTGGTCCATTCTGCAACATTACCAGACATATCATACAAACCAAAATCATTGGGATCGTAACTTCCGACTTTCATGGTGGCCATACCGCCATCTTCCACATAATTACCTCTTAAAGGCTTAAAGTTAGCCTGAAATGCACCGTCATTTTTACGGGTATAATAGCCACCCCATGGATACATCGATAGTTGACGGTCTCCCCGGGCTGCATATTCCCATTCAACTTCTGTAGGGAGTCTGTAATCATGTAAAGTGGCCTCTTTGCGGCTTAATAAATAATCATTTTGAAGTTTGGTTCGCCAGTTGCAAAATGCCTTGGCTTGTTTCCAGTCAACTCCCACAACGGGATAATCATCAAATCCGGGATGCCAGAAATAACGGGTAGCCCATGGTTCGTTGTATGAAAATGTAAAATCTCTGATCCAGCATAGGGTGTCAGGATAAACAGGTACCTGATCGCTTAAAATAAATGAAGAACGATTCTCAATAGCCTTTTCTTCACCTTTGGCATCAAACACATTCCCATCATATTTTTGAGTTTGATAGTTGTACATATTCTGCCGACGGGCAGCCTGTTTTAAGTCAATCCAACGGTATTCATAGAATAGTTTTCGTGAATCGATCTCTTTCTTCTTAAAAAAACGTTCGTTTTCAGGCACAAATATTGGAGCTAATGCTTCAGCATATTCAGGATTGGTCCAGTCCAGCTTTTGTTTCCAGTTAATTCTTGGAGGATCAACCGGATTTCCTTTACGGTCTTCACTGGTCATGAATTCAGGAAATTGCTCCGACAACAAAGTTCGGGCTATCGAATCCTGCACCCACTTGACAAATTGACGGTATTCATTATTGGTGATTTCAGTGTCGTCCATCCAGAATGCGTCTACCGATACCGTCTTTGAGGGGGTATTAGATGACGTTACATCCTGATCATTTGGGCCAAGAGTGAATGAACCCCTGTGAACAAAAGTCATCCCGTAAGGTGTTGGTTCAAACCACTTTCCTCTTCCCTTCACTCCAGTTAGTTCTCCATTTCCTGACTTGCTACAACTGGATAGAGTAACAATCGTCAAAATAAACAAGCCAATAGAAAAATGTTTTTTCATAGTATAGCGGTATGTTGCTTCTAATATTCTCTTTATAAATATCTTACACTCTTATATTTCTTACTTCTGTTCTTGCCCAAATCCAGACTATATCCCAGATAAAACTCATGCGATCCGTTTCCGTATGCGGATAAGGCCGATGTCATGATATCATAGGCATAACCTATTTTCAGCCCGTTATTTAATTCAAACCCTAAAAGAACACCAACGGCATCCTGGATGCGATAATTCAATCCAGCCGAAAACCGTTTTTTATACGTCAAATTTGCCGTAAAATCAACCTGATAAGCTACCCCGTCAGTCTTGAAGTAAACAGCTGGCTCCAATTCAAATAACGGATCACGAAGGCTAATATTGTAACCCCCGGATACATAATAATGGCGCGCTAAAAAAGTCCGTGCCTGATCTCCCAATACGATTGAGGCCTGATTGATATGTGTCGCTGAGGCTCCAATAAAATATTTATTTGACTTTAAATATACTCCAAAACCTACATCTATGGCCAACTTGCTCGACTGTCCCTGGGGTATACCCGATTCGGTCGTTGTCCCATGTACATCACTTTCAGGAATAAACCAGTCCGGTTTGATCGACATGTTGTAAAATCCAAAGCTGGGTCCTATTCCAAGATCTCCAAGGCCAGTTTTCCTGCGATAAGCGTAATCGAAGTTAACTAAAATATTTTTGAAAAACCCCAATTCGTCACTTATTACATTTAATCCGATACCACTCTTTAACCCGAACAGCTCGGTCGCACCACCAGCGCTGAATACCAATGTCTTAGGCGCTCCTGTGATGCCTACCCATTGATAGCGGTTTAATATGATGCCTGAAATCATTCCATCATTTCCTGCATATCCTGGGTTCACCGTCAATTGTGTTTGCCTGTTAAAAGTGAACTGCGGATCCTGTTGGGCAACTGCGGCTAAGATAGCTATTATATATAAAAATAAAAAACAAAATATTTTTTTCATAAAAGCACAGTTGCAACCCGTTTACGCCTCGATTAATGTTCAGTAAAATAATGAAAAAATGTTTACTGTACCAAACATGTTGGAATCTATCGATTCAATGAACGAAGGTTTCCCTCATTTATTTTGTCTTTTGTGCATCTTGCGAATATTTTTCCACCACCTGTCGGGAATATCTCCATGGGATGCATTTTTGTAATCATCTTCGTCACAAGGTATTATGTACATTCCGCCTTTGCGGTTCTCAAAATCCGAAACTTCCATCCACCATCTTCCTGAAACGCGGCTCTGAAAAAATATAAGGGTCATGTTAATATTCGACATGTCAACCATGAATTGATTGAAATTTTCCGAATCCTCTGATGGATCTTCAGCCTTTCGGTTAGAAAAACCATCCATAAAATGCCAGACTATCTGGGCCATCAGGTGAGCAGAGCCCGAAGTAAGATCTTTTTCAGGAATCAAATTAAAAAAACCTGCAAGTCGCAATTCATCAGCGATACCGGCATACCGGGCTATCTGGCAGGCTTCCTCTGAAAATAATCCGTTAGGTGAAATCATCGATTGTCCGCAGGCATCCATCGATCGTACAGCATTAAGATCAAAACCAAAGACCTGGGCATCGCGCAGGATGGGTTCAACCGAGGTGAGATCATACCTCACCTGCCCCAATCGTTTAACATCCCAGTGTAAATTATTAAATTGGTCTATTTCTGTCTGATCTACAAAATAATTCTGATAAGCTAGTGAAGTATAGGAATAAAGATTTTTTTGCTTTTCAGAAATCAGGTTCAGATAATTATCCGAATTGATGTTTTTTACGCCTTTTTTAAAATCCAGTTTTGGATCAACGGTGACCAAATTGAATAAGTGCCCGTCAAAAGCTTTGGTCATCCCAAAGGTCAGATCCTGACTGCCGCCCAATACAAGCATGGTCTGATTGTTTTCAAGGATATGTTCACAGATATCCCTCAGGGCGAAATAGGAATCATTTACGGATTGTCCGATCTTCAGGTTGCCCAGATCCAAAACTTTGAACCTCGGACCGATACGGTTCAGATTATACAGGTGCTTTCTGATTTCATCAGGAGCCTTGGCCGCGCCGGCTATTACCGAATTTCGATCTTCGCCAACCCCGATAATAATCAGATCGGCCTTATCATTCTTGAGTTTCTCCTGATTTTTTCGCAGCAGGGTACCCAGGGTGAATTTTGGATTAGCCCAGTCAGCCGGTTCAAACTTATCAAAATCAACAGGATCAAAATAATGTAACAAGTCCATCAGAAGTTATTTAACAGGAGTTGAAAATACGGAATTAATTAAAACGGGCAAACAAAAATATGTTTACCCGTAAAAATTATTTTTTTCTCCCTTTCTTCGGAGCCGGTTGTTTTTCAATCAAGGCCATGCATTCGTCAAGCGTAAGTGTCGACGCATCAGTGTTTTTAGGGATTTTATAATTGTTCTTTTTGAAGGTAATGTACGGGCCCCATCTACCATTCAGAATTTTTAATTCTGGATTTTCCTCAAAAACTTTGATTAAAGCATTCTGATCTTTCTCTCTTTTTGCCTCAATCAGTACAATTGCCCGTTCCAGATTAACGGTGTAGGGATCATCCAGATCTTTTTCCAGCGAGATAAATTTGCTGTCGTGCCTGATATAGGGACCAAAACGACCAATGGCAACAGTTACTGTTTTCCCTTCAAAATCGCCTATATTCCGGGGCAATTTAAATAATTCAAGGACTTCTTCAATCGTAATGGTTTCAATGTGTTGACCCGGCCGCAGACTTGCAAACAGAGGCTTTTCACCTTCTTCGGTGATTTCACCCATTTGTGCCAGTGGGCCAAACCGACCTATCTTCACCGATAATTCTTTGCCCGTATTCGGATCAATCCCAAGTATCCTGACTCCGTTTGTTCGTTCTGCTTCACTTAATGCACTTTCAACTTTTGTATGAAAGGGGTCATAAAAACTTCTGATCATATCATTCCAAACGATTGCCCCTTCTGCAATTTCGTCAAACTCTTTCTCCACCTTCGCGGTAAAATTGTAATCCATGATCAGGTCAAAATACTTCATCAGGAAGTCATTGACGACCATCCCTATGTCGGTTGGGAAGAGTTTCGATTTTTCAGCTCCTGTTACTTCAGTTTTAATCTTTTCACTTATTTTTTGTCCCGAAAGGACAAGTTCAGTGAATTCGCGATCTGTCCCCTGCCGGTCTTCCTTAACCACGTATCCCCTGTTTTGAACAGTGGTTATAATTGGTGCATACGTTGAAGGCCGCCCGATTCCAAGTTCCTCCAGTTTTTTCACCAGACTTGCTTCCGTATAACGTGGTGGCTTCTGTGTGTAGCGTTCTGTGGCCTGAATTTTATCCCAACGAAGGATTTGTTTGGCGCTTAAGGCAGGTAATAATCCTTTGGTTCCTCCGTTTTGATCTTCATCGTCAAACGACTCCATATACACACTCAGAAATCCGTCGAAAATCAAAACCTCGCCTGTGGCAATGAATTTATCAGGCGAATTCGAGATATCGATGGTAACCGTCGTTTTTTCCAGTTCGGCTTCAGCCATTTGCGAAGCGATCGTTCGCTTCCAGATCAGTTCATATAATTTCTTTTCCTGGCTGGTTCCCGAGATTTCTTCATTATCCAGGTAAGCCGGTCGAATGGCTTCATGGGCTTCCTGTGCCCCTTTAACCTTTGATTTATATTGTCTGACCTGGTGGTATTTTTCACCAAAAAGGCTGATTATCTTTTGTTTTGCAGCGTTTATTGCTAACCCGGAGAGGTTTACCGAATCGGTACGCATGTAGGTGATCTTTCCTGATTCGTAAAGTTTTTGAGCGATACTCATCGTTTGGGACACCGAATAGCCTAATTTACGACTTGCCTCCTGCTGAAGAGTCGAAGTAATAAATGGAGGAGCGGGTGATCGTTTGCCCGGCTTCTTTACCACCTCGCTGATTTTGAATTCAGCGCTTTTGAATTTTTCGAGAAATGCTTTCGCCTCGTCCCTGCTCTCAAAACGATTGTTCAGTTCGGCCTTTAATTCGGTGATTTTGCCATCCGATTCAGGGACAATAAAGCTTGCCCCAACCCGAAAAGCTGAGGTCGAATTAAAGTTAATGATGTCGCGCTCTCTCTCCACAATTAGCCTCACTGCTACAGATTGGACTCTTCCGGCCGAGAGCGAAGGTTTTACTTTCTTCCACAA
>Ga0302296_1001739_pt1 | contig 15222 bp, 11 predicted proteins | sample III_Fen_N3_1_FD_194546 | JGI IMG/M metagenome (GOLD analysis project Ga0302296, IMG submission 194546) | Peat permafrost microbial communities from Stordalen Mire near Abisko, Sweden - III_Fen_N3_1 | ecosystem: Environmental > Terrestrial > Soil > Wetlands > Permafrost | place: Sweden: Abisko...
TTTCGAAGAGTTTTAAATTATTAAATAAGGGATTTGATTAAAAAAGAATTATTTGAAAGAGTTCATATGACTTGAATTGTTTGTCCTTGCCTCGAAACATCATAATAATACTTCTCCATTCAACACAGACCGGTAATATCTAAAAATATAGAACCCGGATAAAAAATGATTATCATGAATTATCAAAAAACGAATCTTTACGGACTTTTATTTTCGATATTACTTTTGAGTTCTTGTGGCTCAGCTAGAGATATTGCTTATTTTCAAAAACATGACAACAAAACAATTGCTTATGAACAGCAAAGAAAATCTACTGAAATATCTAATTCTCAAACAAAATCAACCAATTCACTTAAAAGTGCCGAACTAAGACCACTTTCGAATACTTCCTCGATTTACAATGTGGAAAAAAATTCAGCAGGTTTATATGATGCGCGGATAAAGCCGAAAGATATACTAAGCATTACCGTGGTGAGTTCAGAGCCTGAAGCCTCGAGGATATACAATCTTTTAGTTCCACAGGTTGCCGAAGCATCAAATAATACAAATATCCTTTCACAACCGGTGCTGCAGACTTATCTGGTAGATAATGATGGCAATATTGACTTTCCTGTTTTTGGACGAATTAAAGTGACAGGACTTACACGCAAAGACCTTGAATCTTTGCTTCAAAAAAAACTGTCTATAGCATTTAGTAAAGAATCACCCATTATTTCCATTCGGTTTTTAAATTATTCGGTAAATATTTTAGGAGAAGTACAAAGACCCGGTAAATTTGAAACTTCGAATGAAAGAGTGACAATCTTTGAGGGTCTGGCTATGGCGGGTGATCTTACTATTTATGGACGACGCGATAATGTGACGGTGCTTCGGGAAAATTCAGATGGTACTAAAGAGTATATTACTCTGAATTTGAATGACAAAAATGTGATTTATTCACCGGCTTATTATCTGGAACAAAATGATGTGGTGTATGTAGAACCGAATAAATCGAGATCAAAATCCTCTAATTATGGTGCTGCTGAATCATTCGGAATTTCTTCGCTGTCTGTTCTGTTATCAGTAACCAGTTTGATATTTACGGTTTTTGGTGTAAAATTTTAATGGAAAAAGGTATCTGCTAAATGATTTTGATATTTCTGATTTTAATATGTAATTGATTATGAATAAATACTCCGAATTTGAAAAAGAAAACGAAAAAAAGATTGATTTTCAGGCTCTTTTATTTAAATATATTGCTTTCTGGAAATGGATTGTTGTTTCCCTGATTCTAAGTTTGATTGTTGCTGTAGTATATCTGAAGTTTACATTACCGGTGTACGAAGTTACTACCTCCATTTTGCTGAAAGATGATATAAAAGGTGGTGGCTCAATGGAAATGAACTCGTTTAAAGATATGGGTCTTTTTACTCAAAAAAACAATGTGGATAACGAACTCGAGGTATTGAATAAATCAGTTTTAGTGGAGCAGGTTGTCCGTGAACTTGGTATCTATGCCAGTTATACAAAAATGGGGACATTCAAGGTTCTAAGACAATTGGGTGTTGATCCCATGGATACTAAATTTGGAACATTTAGAGAAAAAATAATCTATGGACCGGAATGTCCTATCCTTGTCCGTTTACCAGATACTTTTCTGAAAAGTATGAATACAACCATTGAATTTAAAATCTTGGTTCATCCTTATGGAGTATATGAGTTTTACGGAGTATATAAAACCGTAAAATACAATGTAAAAGCATCGATATCCGATAATACCGTATCGTTGCCATTTGGGAAGTTAAATCTATCGAGAGGTGATTTCAGGCCTGGCGAAGATATGATTCTGAAAGTTGTTTTGGTTAACCCCACCAATAAAGCTAATCAATTAATGGGACAGTTGAAAATGGACCTGACGTCCAAATTCACTTCTGTGGTAAATATTTCATTTAACACTTCAAATGTAAAGCTTGGCCAGGACTTTTTGAAAAAACTGGTAGAAATATATAACAGAAATGATATGAACGATCAAAGTGCAATGGCCAATACTACTGCAAAATTTATTGATGATCGTCTTATGACACTTACCCGAGAGCTTGGTGATGTTGAATCGAAGGTAGAAAATTTCAAACAGAATCAAGGGTTGACTGATATCAAATCGGAATCAGACCTGTTTATTCAACAAACCGGTGATTTTACTCAAAAACGACTTGAGGTAGAGACTCAACTGGCTGTTATCTCAGACCTTGATGATTATCTTCATAAAAAAGAGAACCGATACCAGCTTATTCCCGCAAGTTCCGGCATTAAAAGCCAGGGATTAATTGAATTGATTAATAATTATAATAAACTATTATTGCAACGAAATCGACTTTCAAGAATAGCTTCAAATAGTAATCAGGCTATGATTGATTTGACAAATCAAATCGAATCAATGTATAGCTCTGTACAATCCAGTGTGCGAAATGAAAAAAATAACCTGCAAATCGGACAACAGGATCTTTTGTCCAAAAACAGGGAAAATGCAGCACATATCAGGGCTATTCCACGTCAGGAACGTCAATATACTGAAATAAAACGACAACAAGGAGTTAAGGAAGGGCTGTTTTTGTTTTTACTTCAGAAAAAAGAAGAAAAGTACCTGAATATGTCCGTGGTAGAACCGGTTGCCAAGTTGATTGATAATGTTAATGGAAGTGATCCGATTAGCCCAAAAAAGACAATGATTTTGTTTATATCTATCCTTTTTGGCCTAGGTATCCCAGTAATTGGGATTAAAATCCGCGACTTACTTCGATATCAGATTGAAAATAAAAAAGAATTAGATGATTTAACTATAATCCCTGTTTTGGGCGAAATCCCGAAAAACAAACAAACAAACAATGTTATTATTCATGAAAACAGTACTGACAGTTTTACAGAGCTGGTCAGGTTATTACGTACTAATCTCCTTTTTGTATTGGATACTCCTGAAAAAAAGGTCATTAATATTGTATCGAGTATAAGTGGTGAAGGAAAGACCCTGGTAGCAATTAACCTGGCAATAAGTTTGGCCCTGTTGGATAAAAAGGTCCTGATTATTGGTCTGGATATCCGGAAGCCAATGCTGGATGTTTATTTGGACCTGGAAAATACCACGGGTATCACCATGTTCCTTTCAGGCCATATGAATCAGGTTGACTTGATAAGACCTTCGGGAGCACATCCGGATTTATATGTTATAACTTCTGGACCTAAACCGCCGAATCCAAGCGAATTGTTGGCTAAACAGTCCCTGGATAAACTTATTTTAGATTTACGTAAACAGTTTGACTATATAGTCATCGATACAGCACCTTTACAAGTAGTGTCCGACAGTTTTTCACTGAACCGGTTGACGGATGTGAATCTGTATGTTGTAAGGGCTGATTTTACACCCAAGAAAAATATAGAAGAAGCAGCGAGCCTTTTTACAAACAACAAACTGAAAAACATGTATTTTGTATTGAACGATACTGATAGTAGAAAAAATGCCCATCAGTACGGTTATGGAAAAAAATACGGCTATGGTTATGAGAATGACGATGACAAGATAAAGAGTTAAAAAATAAACTATTCAATCATATTTAATCAATAATATTTTGTCTTCTGAGAATAACAAACGGATAGCAAAGAATACTTTGCTGCTTTACTTTCGAATGCTACTGACAATGCTCGTATCGCTCTTCACTGTAAGAGTCGTATTAAGTACACTTGGGGTAGTGGATTATGGAATTTATAATGTGGTAGGTGGTGTAGTGGGAATGTTGGCTCTTTTGAGTAACACAATGGCAAGTGCGTCACAACGTTTTTTTGCTTTTGAGTTGGGCAGAAATGATTTTTCGCAATTGAAAAAAACTTTCAGTTTAACTGTAACAATCTATTTTATTATTGCCTTTGTTGTAATAGTGTTAGCTGAAACTATTGGATTGTGGTTTTTAAACCATAAACTGGTCATACCAATTGACCGTTTACTGGCAGCTAACTGGATTTATCAATTCACAATATTTTCCTTTGTTGTCAGTATCATTACAATCCCCTACAATGCAGCAATTATTGCACGTGAGAATATGAAGGTTTACGCTTACGTCAGTATTATTGAAGTAACGTTGAAATTGGTAATCGTTTATTTATTAGTCCTGTTTTCATTCGACAAACTGAAACTTTATGGACTTTTGATGTTTGCTACCAGTTGTTTAATCAGTTCAATTTATATCATTATAAGCAAGAGAAACTACGAAGAATGTAAGTTTCAGTTTTATTGGGATAGAAAGTTATTTAAGACATTGATGAGTTATTCAGGCTGGAATTTATTTGGTTCGGTAGCAGGGGTATTTAATAATGAAGGAATCAATATATTATTAAATATGTTTTTTGGTCCGATAATAAATACTGCACGAGGGATTGCATTTCAGATAAGTACTTCGGTGAATCAATTTGTATCAAATTTTGTTACTGCAGTTAATCCTCAGATCACAAAATATTATGCTGCCGATGAAAAAGAAGAAATGACGAAATTAGTATTTCAAAGTTCCAAATTGTCATTCTATTTGCTATTTATACTTTCTATGCCTGTTCTACTGGAAACAAATTTTATTCTCACTCTGTGGTTAAAAGAAATTCCCGATTATGTTATACTTTTTACGCGATTAGTCATTATCGGGGCTTTGATTGATTCATTATCCTATCCATTGATGACTGCTGCGCAAGCTACCGGTGATATTAAACGATATCAAACTGTTGTCGGAAGTGTGATGTTGCTAAATCTACCCATTTCCTATAGTTTTTTAAAATTAGGCTTTCCTCCACAAATTACGATGTATGTAGCCATAGGAGTTTCATTTATATGTTTATTTCTCAGACTGTGGATGTTGCAGAGTATGATTGGGTTAGTATTTAAAGATTTTCTCAATCAAGTTTTGGTGAAAATATTCTCAGTAAATATAGTTGGTTATATTTTGCCAATCTGGCTGGTCCTAATTTTAGAGGATAATTTATCCAGGTTTCTGATTGTTGGTACATGTGGACTGATTACATCCTTAGGGTCAATCTATTTAATCGGTCTTTCGAAGAATGAGCGGCATTTATTAAGTAGCTTTTTAAATAAAAAAATCATCAAATAATCAGCTATCTTAATTTAAAAGCTCATGTTTTATTTAAATTTAAATCTGTCATGAATACAAAAATAAAAAACACGATAGAGACTGTTTTACCAGTGAAATTTATAAATTATGTGAGACTAAAAAAAATGAAGCTGTCATCATTTTTGAATCTGTTGAAGCACTATCATTATGATTTTAGACTCTATCATAAATTTTCGGGTATTTCCGGGCATACTACTTCGTTAAACCTTATTGGAGAGATTGTTAGAAGATATCATGTAATTGAAAAAGGCTTAACAATGCCTCAAACCCGTTTAGGCTTTGGAAAGGACTTACTTATTTCTTTATGTGAAGTTTGTGAAAAGTTCATATTAAATTATGGGAATACTGATGAACAGTTAGTACATGCAATTGGAGTGATACTGGAATATGAAAATTTCCATAATACTCAACATTATAATTTAGATCCTGAAGTAATTTCTGCAATTCGAAAACTTGAAAGTTATACGACAGAAATTAAACCTACAATTCAGAAAGAAATGACTAAAACAGTTTTTTTTGATAAGAAAGATAGAGATTTTTTCCAATTTTCCAATTCACGTTCAAGTATCAGAAATTTCACAGAAGAGGATATACCATTGGCTAAAATATTAAATGGCTTAGAACTGATTCGAAACACCCCTTCTGCATGTAACCGGCAATCATGGAGAACTTATGTATACACAGATAAAGATAAAATATTAAAATTATTGGAAATACAAGGAGGAAACAGAGGGTTTGGTCATTTGGCGAACAAATTGATTGTTGTTGCGAGTGAAGTCGGAGTTTTTACCGGTCAGGAAGAAAGAAATCAGGCTTACATTGATGGTGGTATCTATTTAATGAATTTGGTTTATTCTTTGCATTACAATCAGATAGCTGCTTGTATTTTGAATTGCAGTAATTCTATCGAAAAAGATTTAGAATTAAGAAAATTAAGCATGATAAAAGACAGTGAAGTATTTATTGCAATGGTTGTCTGTGGTATTCCTCCTGAATCATTTAAAATAGCCTCTTCAACAAGATATAGTTTGGACATGACAAATAATTTTATCATTTGAAAGTTCCATTATTTTAAAGTCAAGTGCAGCATGTGTTTAAAAAGTAGTCAATATTGACAACTAAAAAAACATTTTATTACAGTTGAAAAATCAACCCACCAATTGTAACCTGCTATAAAAAGATTCGAATGATGAATAAATTAATAAGACAATGAAGTATTATATAGTTATATTTCTATCGCTATTAATGACAAATTTCTTTGGACTGACTACAATCAATAACACGATATTGTTGGGGCTGATGATTCCTTTTGTAATTATTGAGTTTTCAGAGAAAAGTATCTTTAAATGGTATATCGTTGCGGTTTTTATTGGTTTATGCCTGAGTATTATATCCTGTTACTATTTTCGGGGTCAATCCATGTTGATGACATTTAAAGCAAGTGTTGCTTACTACTATATCTTTTTTTATTTTGTATTGAAATATCTCAACCTTTCTATATACAAAATGGAAGCGGCTTTATTAATCCTGGTCATCATTTTCTGTGTTAGCTATATTGTCCAGTATATTCTATTTCCAAGAGTCATTTTTGCAGGAGTTGAAGATCCCAATATTTCAGCGGATAACATCCGTATCCGCTTAGTAGGTCAAGGCTTAAGCTCATTTGGTTATTTCTTTGGATTGAATAAATACTTATACAATAATAAAAAGCTTCTTCATTTATTCCTTGCTATTTTATGTTTTGGAGTTATTTTTTTAATGGGCTTCCGAACCATGTTAGTAATGATCACCATTTTTACTTTTTTATTAATTGTTCGAGTGAAAGGGTTTAAGTGGAATATACTATTATTCAGCTTGCTAGGATGTGGATTATTTATAGCAATGTTACAAATACCGGTATTTTCTGAAAAATTGGACAGTATGTTAGTTAGACAACAAACAGAAGTGCTTTCAAACAAGGATTATATTCGGGTAGTTCAATTGAAATACTTCACCCATGATCATTTTAAAAGCTTTTGGGAATATATCTATGGCTCAGGAATGACCTACAGTACAGAACAAGAAAGTTCCTCGTACGGACGATTAATGGGTCGCCTTCCGGATATCGGCATATATTGGCAAGATTGGGGAATTTTAGGGTTAAGTTGGATGATTGGGATTCTTGCTGTAATATCCATGATTGCCTATTCCATTAAAGCATTCCTATTGGAAGTGCCAGTTGCGTACTATTATGTTGGAATGTGGTTTATTTATCTTGTTGCGAGCTCCTTTACGACAATGGAGTTTTTTAGGGATGGTAATTTTATTGTCCAATCCATTGCTTTGTATATGGTGGAAAAGTTTTACAATGAATATAAGCTTGGAATTGAAAAAGATAACCTTGTTCAAACGGTTGATATTTGAAATGATATTGTGGTCTTTTTCTTACCTAATTGAATCCGAAATACAGAAAGAACTTCTGTCAAGTAACAAAAAATAAATTTCCATTTTATGAAAATAGGAATACTGACATATCATTCAGTTTATAATTTCGGGGCTAATTTGCAAGTACTCTCAACTGTAGAATATCTAAGAAATAATGGATTCGAACCAATCATTATTAACTGGATACCCTTCGATTTGGAAACAAGTTACGACCATAACTTTCCAATTGAGCAAGCAGATGCTCATAAATCATTTATTCAAAATTTTCTTCCATGTACCACTATTTGCAGAGACGAGAATGGAATTGCAGAAGTAATTGAAAAATATGATATCAAAGGAATCATTATTGGAAGTGATGCCGTTTTACAACATCATACTACTTTTTCCAGAATACATTTTGGGAGAAAAGGTATAACTTTAAATGGTAAGCCAAAAAGCGATGTTTTGTTTCCGAATCCTTTCTGGGGGAGTTTTATTCCATATTTAAAAGAAAAAATTCCAGTTGTAATCATGTCAGCTTCGTCTCAAAATACAGACTATAAATTTATTAATGGGAGCCTGAGAAAAAAAATGAATCTGTTTCTTAATCAGTTTAAATATATAACTGTCAGAGATGATTGGACAAGAAAAATGATAAAACATTTATCACATGGGTCTATTATCTCTCACATAACACCTGATCCGGTCTTTGCATTTAATCAAAATGTAAAAGATCAATACACTAAAGATGAAATCATCAAAAAATTCAACCTCCACGAAAAGTATTTGCTTTTTAGTTTTTATGACACAAATATAGTATCAAAAGAATGGCTTCAGTCATTCAAGGTTATTGCTGAAAGGAATAATTTACAATGTGTTGCTTTAACCATGCCAAACGGTCTACATTTTGATCCTCCTTTTAATACAAAAATTGAAGTCCCTTTATGTCCAAAAGAGTGGTATGGATTAATTAAGTATGCATCAGGTTATATTGGCGAAAAAATGCACCCAATTGTAATTGCATTGCACAATGTTGTACCCATTTTTTCATTCGATTTATATGGCATTGTCAATTTTAAGGTCTTTGTGAATGATAAATCAAGTAAAATATATGATATTTTATCTCAAGCAGGATTTTTAAAAAATAGAATCAGTATTCTTCGAAGTTCAGATGTACGTCCAACTCCAGAGGAAGTCTTTCTTCAGATCAGTAACTTTGACTTTGAAAAATGCCGTTTATTCAGTAAAAATCAACAAGATAAATATAATGCTATGATGAAAGATATTTCTACCATCTTGAATCAGTCTGGTTTTTAAGGTTTCAACAAGTTGATTTATATTATTATTTAATCAGAACATTCTCATTTTAGAAAAAACTGCATGGCAATAATTAAAAAAATTCTAAAAGATAGCCTGATTAAATTCAATAAGGGCATATTTGACAAATCGATTTCAAAAAAAGATTTTTGTATTTTCTCAAATGATTGCTGGGGAGCTGAGATATATAGGAAGATGCAAATCCCTTACAATACCCCTTTTGTCGGATTGATGATGATGGCACCCTGTTATATTAAATTCCTCAAAGACCCTCATAAATATTTAGAATCGAAACTGGAATTTATTTCTGAATCAGTATATAAAAAGATAAATGAATTAAGAACTCAAAATCGAAAATTTCCGGTAGGCAAGATATTGGATATTGAAATACACTTTCTGCATTATAAATCTGAAAAAGATGCTTTTGAAAAGTGGAACCGTCGAAAAGCCAGAATTAATTGGGATAATATTTGCGTGAAATTCACAATGGATAAAGATTATGCAACGGAGGAACATTTAAAAGAATTTGAAATCTTACCCTATGAACGTAAAGTTAGTTTCAGCAAAAACTCTTATCCATACGCCAAGAGTTGCTTGAAGATAAACAATTTTGTTGAAGATGGGGTTGAACTTTTTTGCATTTGCATGAAACAGTTTGATATAATTGAATGGCTAAATAAAGGTAAAATTCATTACCATAGTTTTCGGAAATTGAGAGGTATCCTGCTTTCATATTCTTTGAAGAAATAAATTCATTTTGGATTTGCAACAGTATTTAATTCCGGATAGTTGATTCACAGAGAAATTCTAAGACTATTAAAGAAATGACAAATAATAACGTTCTCGATATCTATGGTTTAGACTTAAATCTAAGCGTTGACATCTACAAAATAAACACTTTACAAGAATAAAATGGTCGATATAACAATTTGTGTTTGTACCAGAAAAAGGCAGGAAGGATTGTATAAACTACTGGATAGTTTCGCTAAGATGCAAATACCTTCCGATACGCAAATTAGTATTGTAGTAGTAGAGAATGATTTCGTAAATCATTCTGAAAATATTATCAAAGAATTTTCATCCAAATCTAAATTCAAGATTAATTATTTTCTGGAAACTAAACAAGGAATTGCATTTGCCCGGAATACATCTGTTAAAGGAGCTGTTGGAAGTGTTTTCTGCTGTTTTGTAGATGATGACCAAACTGTAGCAAATGACTGGCTTGTTGAGTTAATGAGATGCCAGAAGGAATTTAATGCTGATGGGGTTTGGGGTACAAATCCCCCGGTCTTTAACAAAAAAGTGCCTGCCTATATTAAACGATTCCACACAGGTTCCACATTTAATTATGGTGAAATTGTTCCCGAGGCTTATACAAACAGTTTATTATTAAAAAAAGAATATCTGGATAAAATTGAAGGGCCTTTTGATGTGAGGTTAAATTTTACAGGTGGAGAAGATTGCTATTTAACCAGTATTATTACAAAAATGGGAGGGGTAATAAGGTGTAATCCAGATGCAAAAGCTTATGAAATAATCCCTGAAAGTAGAACGAAAATTAAATACATCATTAAGAGAACCTATAGGACTTCAAATACTTCGTTTTTTGTCGAATCACTAATGGAGAAAAGAAAACTCGGATTAAGTATTTTTCCAAGATTGTTTCTGAAATTTTGTTTTGGATTATTGATAGTACTTCCCTATTTATTACTTGGGAATTCGAATAAACTGATTGGTGTTGAGAAAATTGCCGATGCTTGTGGAGGTTTTTCATTTATACTTGGAAACAAAAATGAATTTTATAAATGAACATTCTGTTGTTGGATTGAAAAGCTAATGTTTTACTTTCAATTCGTTTTATTTGATATTAAATTTTAAGTTGGTTGTTTGATTGAATGAAGTGTCTTCCTTTTTCGTGTTTTCTAATTTTGGAAACCATTTTTTTTTTAATTCTAAGCATTTGTAATTGATGTTTAGTTTTCTGCTTATATGATTTTTTAGAGTTTAATTGTGCTATATAGAGCGCAATTTATTTCAGACTTATATACATTATGACCAAAATTGCAATATTATCTAGTTCGGCTCCCCGTAGCCCTCGTGTCTTAGCAGATAGTCTTCATCAGTTACTCAAGACAACTAATACATTCTCAGAAGTTTTCTACAGAATAGATGCCTTAAAGCGGTTGCTAAAATACAATGATGTGAAACATAAATATAAGTTTCATCTTTGGTTTGGTTATAAATTATGGTACTTTTTTAAAGATAGAATACTTGTTGAAAGATTAAAAAGCTTTGATGCCATCGTAATTTGCGATTGTATCCCCGGAGCATTCTTGCAAAGTGCGTATAGTGTTGAAAATCTACGTAAGAAATTAGGGAATACACCCATACTGTTTTATGAAGTGTTTTATTTAGGGAATGCCCCCACTCAGATTTTAAAGCTTCAAAGCATAAATGCCATGTCAATAGAAAGGTACGATTGGCATCTTGCAGTTGCTGAAGTCACTGAGATTAGACAAGTCCCCTCAGCTCCATGGAGTCAAATCGGTATATATCTTCGAAGCACCGGATTGGGACCTAAGACGAAGGAGAAATTTATGGCTGTAATCGATTTCCTTCAACCAGGTTTCGAATCGACACGTAACATGCAAATACAAATATTGAAGGACTTAAATATCCCATATATTGCTTTGGAAGGAAGTTATTCGATTAAAGAAATCAGAAATATTTACATGAGTTCAACATTTTATTTTATGCAATCCATGGAAGCTTTTGGATTGCCGATTGCCGAATGTTTGTGTTGCGGTAGTTCCATTTTTACTCCCGATACCTCCTGGCCAATGTCGTGGAGATTGGATGAAGAACCACAAGTTCATGGGTCAGGAATACTTCCAGAATGTTTTATAACGTATACCGGAATAGAAGATTTAAAAAACAAGTTACTGGGTATTATGAAGGAATATAACATGGAAACCACACCTCAAAAAATCTTTGATATTTTCTATGCTAATTATCCAACTTACTATGATGGAAATATGACAGCCATTGAAGAGGTTTTAAGGAAAATTGAAAGGAAAGATTTTATCAATTAATAATTTAACAAGGGATTTTGGAACATCTAAATTTATTATTGGATAAATATTTCTATAAAATCCAGGGTAAAATAGTATCTGATAAAAAGAAAAATATACAGAAACATGCCATCTAAAAGTGTATTCTAATTTAAATTTGCTGAATTACTGCCTGATTTTCAAATAATTTTCTTTGAGTGAAAACAGATTAAGAAATTCATACTGAAACTGCCAAAATATGAGAGTTATAATAATTACACATCACTATCTTGATAATAATAGTGGAGGTTCCTTTGCATCTAGAGCTTATATAAATGCCTTTTCAGAAATAGCAGATTCATGTATGTTAATGTACCCAGATAATGGAGTCCCTATTTCAAATTTTATTCATCAAAAATGCATTTTAAAAGGTGTTCGGGATAAACGTAGCAATATCCAAAAAGTTATTGATATCTATCGAGGTAGAATTCATAGATATTCAAATGTATTGATTCCTCAAATTAAAGATTATAATCCGGACATAGTCGTTTTCGATAACTGCATAACAACAGCAGGGATGATTAAAAAGATAAAAAGGCCCGGATTGAAGATAATTACAATTCATCACAATTATGAGTTTGAATACTATAAAGGAACCAAACCATTTATTGGATGGAGAATACCATTTCTTTATTATTTAAAGGATGCAGAAAGCACAGCAGTTTTAAAGAGTGATTTGAACCTGACATTAACAGATGAAGATGCAAACTCACTCCAAATACATTATGATCCACAGAAAACAAGGAAAATAATAAAGTTAGGAAGCTTTGAATCAGTATCAATTTCAAAATCATCAAACAAAATCATAAATAAGGATCAGATACTCAGATCTGAATTGTGTTTTGTAGTTACCGGAGCACTTGGAGCATACCAAACGGAAGTTTCAGTAATCCCCTTTTTAGAAAATGAATATCCGGAATTGCTTAAAATATTTCCTGAAAGTAAACTTATTATTGCAGGGAGCAGTCCGTCCACTAAAATGATAAATACGTGTGCAAAATATCCATCAATTAGTTTAATACCTAATCCTGAAAATATGCAGGAAGTAATAGCTCTTTCAGATGTCTATATTTGTCCCATTTGTGTCGGTGGAGGGTTAAAATTACGCATTATGGATGGTTTAAAGTCAGGCCTGCCGGTTTTAACTCATACAGTTTCAGCAAGAGGGTATTCTGAATTTATGGATGCGAATTGTTTGTTTGTTTACGAAAGTAAAGATACATTTCGGGCTTGTTTGGAAAATATGATTACCGAAAGAAAAAAAGGAAATCTCAATACAGAGACTATAAGAAGTCTTTATAATTCAATATTTTCATTCGAGTCTGGGGTAGGAAGATTAAAAGAAATTTTGTTACAAAATGGAATGATATAAGTCCGGGAAATAACATTAAAAAACGAATGCTTAAAAACTAAACATATAAATTCTACCTTTAACTTATGATTCATTAATTCTAACAAAGCCTAATTATGAAAACGATATTGTTTAGTATGCCAATGCAAATTGGCGAAAGCTTTAATGATAGATTAAATAATTATAAAAATGACCTTTATCCGGGACATTGTTTATTTGGAGCACCTGAATTAGAAAAAATAGGGTATAAAATAATTTATAGTAATCCTGAAAACCCGACAAAGAACAAAGGTGCTTTCTCAATATTTAAAAACATGATAACCTATACCCTCAAAATATTTCGTGTTATTAAATCAATCGATTTTATATATTCTCCGTATCCAAATTTTCTTGAATTTATAATTTTTGTAAGATCAATAAAAATAATAAGAAAGAAGATTGTAATTTATCAACACAGCGCTATTACCAGAAAAAAAGGGTTTATCGGTTACTATCTAAAACAAAAATTATATTACAAAGGGGTAGATAAATTGATTTTTTTTGATAAAAAGTCAGCTTCTGAATCGATTAAGTCAGGGTTGATTACGAATAAACAAATTTTTATTGGCAATTGGGGTCCAGACATAGAACAATATAACAGGATTCTCGATAAATACAAAAAAACAGAAGGTGAAAAGGATATAAAATTCGTATCAACAGGTAAAGATAGTCGCGATTATAGTTTAATGGTTGATGCTTTTTGCGACTTAAATGCAAAATTTGAATTGTATTTGATTGATAGTGATTTGGCTACAAAATTTAAAGATAAGTCATCAAATATTGAAGTCAAATATATAAAGGAATCAAAAGATTCGCCACAGGTTACCGAGAAAGCAACGCTGAACTCAGATGTTAGTTTAGTGATTTTTAAACCGACACGACCTACTTGTAATGGTTATACAGCATTATGTGAAGCAATGGGATTAGGGAAACCGGTGATAATAACTGAAAATTCATATATTCCATTCAATGTTGAGAAAGAAGGCTTTGGTATAATTGTTCCTGTTGGTGATGTTGAGGCATTACGGAATGCTATCAATACCTTTCATAATAATCCGGAAATGGTTAAAGAATATAGTAAGAATGCGAGAATTTATGCAGAAAGACAATGTAATTCCATGATTTTTGGCAAACAGCTGGATAATCTGTTTCAAAAATTATAGACTATAGAATGCATCTCCTAGAAAGTGAGGTTTAGGAAATGTTCAAAACTCAAAATTCAAAATATTAAATATGAAATTGTATTGTTCTACATATTTATTTTCTTATGTGATTATTTTGTGCGTTTTGTGATTTGATTTTTTATTCGGAAATCAATTAGATTATCATTTCAAATTATTATTTTTTTATCTTGTGAATATTGTCAATTAAAACACGAATGAAAAAACGACTGTTGATATTTCATCCTGCTTTAGCTCCCTATTTAGTCGATCAATTTAACTCGTTAAGTCAATTGTATGATTTGGAAGTTGTATTTGTTTTCGATAATGTTTGGAATCATAAATTTGATCAGAGTAAACTGATTTCTCAGTTGCAGTTTAAAGTTTCTTATTTGCTGAAAGGGCCAAGAATCATGGGACGAGTATTCCGTTTTGGAATACTTAAAACAATTAAACGCATTAATCCAGATGTAATATTAGGTTATGAATACTCATTCATAACTCAATATCTGATTTTACTAAAGCGTTTTGGATTTATCAATCAAAAAGTTGGTTCCTTGATAGATGATAGTATTGATATTTGCAATCATGTTCAATCTAAAATTCGTTACATTGCTCGTAAACAAACTGTAAATCAGTTAGACTATTTAGTCTTGTTGACTGATGCAGTCTCGAAATACTATCAAGATACTTTTAATATT
>Ga0302296_1001741_pt1 | contig 15221 bp, 10 predicted proteins | sample III_Fen_N3_1_FD_194546 | JGI IMG/M metagenome (GOLD analysis project Ga0302296, IMG submission 194546) | Peat permafrost microbial communities from Stordalen Mire near Abisko, Sweden - III_Fen_N3_1 | ecosystem: Environmental > Terrestrial > Soil > Wetlands > Permafrost | place: Sweden: Abisko...
TCCATATTTCCCAACAATACCGGTATCGCAATGCCATCATGCAGTACTTCGTTGGCAGCTCTGAGAACCTTCAGGTTATTCCCTTCGGCAAATACTATTTTCTTTGGATTTTGTTTGGCTTTAACGACAAGACCATGCAACAACTGGTTATCCAGACCCATTCGTTGGCTAAGTTCAAGTTTATATTGATCCCAGTTTTCAATTGGCTGGCGTGCCACTCCGCTGTCCATCGCTGCCCGGGCAACTGCTGGTGCAACAGTATAAATAAGCCGAGGATCGAGCGGTTTCGGGATAATATATTCCCGGCCAAAAATCAGGTTCGTCACATTGTATGCTTTGCTTACACTCTCAGGAACGGCTTCTTTGGCGAGCCCGGCAAGGGCATAAACGGCTGCCAGCTTCATTTCTTCGTTAATGCAAGTTGCCCGAACATCGAGTGCCCCTCTGAATATATATGGAAAACCGAGCACATTATTTACCTGATTCGGAAAGTCAGATCGACCGGTAGCCATAATCAAATCCTCGCGGGCAGACATAGCTTCATCGTATGGTATTTCAGGATCAGGATTAGCCATCGCGAATACAATCGGATTGTTTGCCATCGACTTCACCATATCTTTTGAAACCAAATTGGCCTGAGACAAACCAAGGAAAATATCGGCACTGGTCATCGCTTCTTCCAGAGTTCGGATATCCCTCTGAGTCATAAATGCAGCTTTATATTTATTCAAATCAGTCCGATCGGAACGAATAGCCCCTTTTGAATCGAGCATAACCATATTTTCACGTTTTGCGCCTAACGAAACAATCAGATTTGCACAGGCAATGGCTGCTGCGCCGGCACCGTTAATCACAATTCTGGATTCACTTAGTTTCTTACCTGAAAGTTCAAGCGCATTGATTATTCCGGCGGAACAAATAATAGCTGTTCCGTGCTGATCGTCGTGCATCAGCGGAATCTGGACTTCACGTTTGAGCCTTTCTTCCACTTCAAAGCACTCCGGAGCCTTGAAATCTTCCAGGTTAATTCCGCCAAAAGTAACAGCGATATTTTTTACTGTTTCGACAATGGCATCCACATTTTTGTTGTCAATTTCAATATCGAAAACATCAATATCGGCAAATATTTTGAAGAGAAAACCTTTGCCTTCCATAACAGGCTTGCCTGCACCTGCACCAATGTCACCTAATCCGAGTACTGCTGTTCCATTTGAGATGACGGCTACTAGATTTCCTTTCGAGGTGTACTTATAAATATCATCAAAATTCTTTTCTATTTCCAGACAAGGATGGGCCACTCCGGGAGAATAGGCCAATGAAAGATCGCGTTGAGTGGAATGTGGTTTGGTGGTAACAACCTCTAGTTTTCCGGGGCGTCCTTCAGCATGATACCTCAGAGCGTCTTCTTTGGTGATTTTTGCCATAACACTAAAATTTTGAAGTTCAATTCACTATTTAGGCCAGACGTAAAATGTATATTAAATATAAGAAGAAATTCTCTGATTATCTATAATTTGGGGTGTAATTTAAAGCAATAAAGATTTGATTTCAGACCTAAAAGGTTCGAATCGCAGATAAACATATCGACTTAAGAAATTAAAGTTTAGCCCGTAGATATTGTAAAGGCCAGGCAATGTCGTCTTCTAAAAGCCGCGCAGCATGCAGTGCTAAATACGGATCCCGAAGTGATGCCCTTGCAATAATGACAAGATCTGCCTGTCCATGGGCTAAAATATCTTCAGCCTGCTGCACTTCAGTTATCAATCCAACTGCACCGGTTAAGATGCCAGTCTCTTTTTTTATCCGTTCAGCAAAAGCCACCTGATAACCCGGACCAACTGGAATTTTTGCATGAGGCACCATTCCTCCTGACGAACAGTCAATCAGATCAACCCCTTGTTCTTTTAAAATTTTGGACAGCTCGACAGCCTCATCAATGTTCCAGCCTCCTTCGACCCAATCGGTAGCTGATATCCTTACAAACAAAGGAAGGTTCTGAGGCCATTCTGTTTGTACTTCTTTTACAATTTCAAGCAAAAGCCGTATCCTGTTTTCGAAACTACCGCCATAATTATCTGTCCGTTTATTGCTCAATGGCGAAAGGAACTGATGAATCAAATAACCGTGTGCAGCATGTATTTCAATCAGCTGATAACCAGATTGAAAAGCCCTTTGCGCAGCAGTTTTAAAATCAGCAACAACCTTCATGATGCCATTTTCATCCAACGCTTGCGGAGCAGTATCTTCCGGATTAAAAGCAATTTCGGATGAGGAAACCGTCATCCAGCCACCTTCATCTTCTTTAAGCTGTTTACTTCCTTCCGAAGGCGTAGCACAACTTGCTTTACGTCCGGCATGAGCCAATTGAATGCCAGCAATTGCACCCTGTTTGTGAATAAAAGCGGTAATGCTTTGTAACTTTTCTATATGTTCGTTATTGTACAAACCCAGATCGGCAGGTGTAATGCGACCTTCGGGTGAAACGGCTGTGGCTTCCTGAATAATTAATGCGGCACCGCCAACAGCCCGGCTTCCATAATGTACCAAATGCCAGTCATTGGCAAATCCATCGACAGCCGAATACTGGCACATGGGCGAAATGGTAATCCGGTTTTTAAGTGTGATTTCTTTTATTGTAAGCGGAGATAATAGTTTTGACTTCATTGAAATTCTTGTTTACGATGAATACTTTTCAAGCTAAAATAACAAATGCCTTCAACCAGAAGTTCTATTTCACCGACGATTTCCGAATCACCAGCTTCGTATTCAGGATTACCTGTTCTGGTTTTGTTCCCGGATTTTCAATGCAACGAAAAAATAATCGGGCTGCCTCCTGTCCAATCTCAAAAGTCGGATGCGTAATCGATGTCAGAGCCGGATCGACCACTGTTGAATGAAACTCATCGGTGAATCCGACCAAAGCCACATCTTCCGGAATCCGAAGTCCTTGGCGTTTGATTTCTTTCATGGCTGCAAAAGCCACGGTATCGTTTATCCCGAAAATGGCATCGGGGCGTTCAGGTAGGTTCAACAGCTGGGCCGTTGCTTTAATGGCATCTTTCGAACTCATATTGCATTTTACCAGTAATTCAGGGTTAAATTTAAGTCCACAACTTTTTAAACCTGAAATGTATCCCTTGGTTCGTTCCTGAGAAATATTCAAATGATCGGGGCCTGCAATATAGGCGATCCGGTTGAACCCATTTTTGTAAAAGTGCTTCGTGACTTTTTGTGCCGCATCAACATTATCAACCACCACCGATGGCACTTCGTCGGTTCGGCATACCCTGTCGAAAAACACCAATGGAATATTGTTATTTATCAGTCGATCGAAATGATCGTAGTTTTTTGTTTCCTGACTCAGGCATACGATTAATCCTTCAACGCGGGTTTTCATCAGGTTTTCAACGGCCTTGATTTCTTTTTGAAGTGTTTCGTTCGACGAAGCAATCAGGATATAATAACCTTTTTGTTCGGCAATATCTTCAATTCCGGAAATGATCGATGAATAAAAATGAGTGACCAGATCTGGAACAATCACACCAATCATACGAGTTGCCTGTTTAAGCAAACCCATCGCCAGCGGGTTGGGGGTGTAATTCAGCTCTGCCGCCAATTTCTTAATTTTCTTAGTCATATCCGGACTAATATCCGGATGATTGTTGAGCGCCCGGGAAACCGTTGAAATAGAAACTCCGATTTCGTGCGCAATATCTTTTAGCGAAACGTGACTTTTGCCCTTTTCCATAGTTGTTAAACAAAGCGATTCCCAACACAAAGCTAACAGAATATTCAGGAATTTAAGGCCTCATCCCCAACCCTTCTCTGAGGGAGAAAGGGCCAGTATAGCAAATGAAATAGATTTTTTACACTTTTAAAATCAGTCATTTATTAGCAATGATCGTCATGTCCCGGTTCTTTCTCCCCTCCGTTTGGAGGGGTCGGGGGAGGCTTTGTTCTCTCCTATGAAATGTTCCTCAACATATTTTCGAAGCGCAAACCTTTGCGCAAACCTTTGCACTATTTAATTGAATTTAACCGTATTGCGTGGTTGTTTTTTATACTGATATTTGCATGAAAGATTGCAGAAACAAAAAGTCTGATTCATTAAAATACAGCACTTTATAGAAAATGAATCGATTAATCTGAATAGAATTGTTTAACATTTAAAACATAGAAGATGAAAAAAATTGTAGTAGCCGGAGCCGGTGGTTTTATCGGCGGTCACCTGGCCAGAAAGTTAAAAGACATGGGAAATGATGTTCGTGCGGTTGACAAAAAACCCATGAATCAATGGTATCAGGTTCACACTGACATTGATAACCTTGTGCTCGATTTGAACAGCAAAGAAAACTGCTACACCGCTCTGAACGGATATAATGAAGTATTCAACCTGGCTGCCGATATGGGCGGAATGGGGTTCATCGAAAACCACAAAGCTGAATGTATGTTGAGTGTTTTAATCAATACTCACTTGTTGATGGCAGCCAAAGATTTGGGCATTGACCGTTTCTTTTATGCCTCTTCGGCTTGTGTTTACAATGGCGAAAAACAACAGGAAACTGATAATCCGGGATTGAAAGAATCAGACGCTTATCCAGCGCAGGCAGAAGACGGATACGGATGGGAAAAACTGTTTTCAGAACGTATGTGCCGTCATTTCCGCGAAGATTTTGGAGTGAATACCCGGGTAGCCCGCTTCCACAACGTTTACGGACCTCACGGAACTTGGGCTGGTGGTCGCGAAAAAGCACCGGCAGCTATGTGCCGCAAAGTACTGGAAGCCGAATTATACGGAAAAGATGAAATCAACATTTGGGGCGACGGCGAACAAACACGCAGTTTCATGTACATTACCGATTGTGTTGAAGGTATCCTTAAAATCATGTACAGCGACATTATTGAACCGATGAACCTGGGAAGCAGCGAAATGGTTTCAATCAACCAACTGGTTGACATCGTTGAGAAAATCGGCAACATCAAATTGAAAAGAACTTACGATCCGGATGCACCAAAAGGTGTTCGTGGCCGTAACAGCGACAATACCATGATTCTTGATCTTTTGAAATGGGAACCAACCTTGCCTCTTGCAGTTGGGATGAAAGAAACCTATGACTGGATTAAAGAACAGATGATCAGCGGAAACAATAAACACAACTAAATAAAAATTGGCTATTCGCTCTTGAGTGGATAGCCAATTTTGTTTTTATCGATGCCGCAACATTTCTTCAGTTTCAGGGAAATTGAAAAACTGTGTGATTTGAAAATATTTTAACAAATTAACTAATGAACGATAAAAAAGTATTGGTCAGTGGCTGCTACGATCTTCTTCATGCCGGACATGTTGCCTTTTTCAAAACGGCATCACAATACGGTAAGCTGTATGTAAGCGTTGGCCAAGACGAAAACCTTTTCAGGCTAAAGGGTAAAAAGCCCTATTTTTCGCAGGAAGAGCGGGTTTACATGGTTGGTGCGGTTAAGTACGTGACTGAGGCATTTGTTTCAACTGGCATGGGAATGCTCGACTTTGAGGAAGATATGAAACGCCTGAAACCCGACCTGTTTATTGTGAATACCGACGGTTTCACCGAGGGAAAGGCAAAAATATGCAAGGAGAATAATGTGGAATTAGTTGTTCTGGAGCGTATTCCTGAAGATGGATTGCCCGCCCGTTCAAGTTCAAGCTCAAAAAAAGAGCTTCAATTCCCATATCGCGTTTGCATTGCCGGAGGTTGGATGGATCAACCGTGGGTTTCGGAAGTTCATCGCGGATCGGTGGTGGTTGCTCAAATCTGGCCAACCATTGAATTCAACGACCGCTCCGGAATGGCCACCAGTTCTCGCAAAGTTGCCCATGAAATTTGGGGCGGTAAAATTCCTGAAGGTGATCAAGTTCGGAACGCCCAGCTTTTATTCGGAGCCGAAAATCCTCCCGGAAGCCAATACATTTCAGGATCACAAGACCAGCTTGGAATCCTGGTTCCAGGCGTCAGTCGTTTGGATTACGATGGGAAATTCTGGCCTTCGAACATTGAAAACACATTCGACAAGGAAACCTGCGAGTGGCTTTCGGATGTGTTGCATTTGATTCCGATGTCGCCCCGGCCTAATGGATACGATCCGTTGGTCGATCAAAACCTGAAACCCGAATATGTGAAAGAATTGGGCGACGCCGGAGTAAAATGTTATGAGGCTATTCTCTCAAAAAATGTTAACTTGCTTGGTGAATCGATGACCAAAACTTTCTATGCCTGGAAGAAAATACTTCCGAATACAGTTCCCGAATGGGTTCTGGAAGAAATGGAAAGCAAATATATCGGTAAATATCCGGGCGCAATAACCTCAGGTTGTGGTGGCGGATATGCCGTTGTTGCTTCGGAAGAAGCCATTGAAGGCGCGTTAAGAATTAAAGTTCGCTACTAAATGATTTACGATTAGGCGATTTACGATTAAGATGGAAACGGAAAATAGTAAATGGTAAATCGTGTAACTTTACTGCTTTTTAAAACTATAAGCTATGAGCAACAAACATTGCCTGATAATGGCCGGTGGATCTGGCACACGTTTTTGGCCAAGAAGCCGTAAAGCAAACCCGAAACAATTTCTGACCATCTTCGGAAACGAGTCACTGATTCAGGCTACAATCAGCCGTTTTGCCAATTTCATTCCCGACGAAAGTATTTACGTAGTTTCAAACAAAGGGCAAAAAGAGGTTTTGGAACAACAAACTTCGAGGCTTCTGAAAGAAAATCTGATTTACGAACCGGTTGGTAAAAATACGCTTCCGGCAATTGGACTGGCAGCTTTGTTTATTGCCAAAAACGATCCCGACGGAATCATGATTGTTTCTCCGGCCGACCATCTGACCCAAAATGATAAGCTTTTTCAGGAAACCATTGAATCGGCAGCAAAAATAGCCGAAGAAAAGAAAGGGATCGTGACCATCGGAATTACGCCGAATGCCCCGGCAACTGGTTACGGATACATCGAGATTGCCGATGAAATCAAAATTGGACAAACCATCAAATCGTTTGCAGTCAATCGCTTCGTAGAGAAACCAAATCTCGAAACTGCTCAAACCTATGTCGACTCTGGAAAGTTCTTCTGGAATGCCGGAATCTTTGTTTTTAAAGTTTCTGTTTTTCTGGAAGCAGTTCAAAAATATGCTCCAAATCTATATTCCGACTTGCAGAAAATTGCAGAAACGATCGGGACTGCAAGTTACGAACAGGTTCTGGACAAAATTTACAACCAGGTCGATTCAATCTCGATTGACTACGGCATCATGGAAAAAGCCGATAACGTTTTTCTGGTGCAGGGCGATTTTGTTTGGAACGATTTGGGGAGCTGGGAAGAGGTGTACAAATACGATCCTCAGAAAGATGAAAACCAAAATACACATGTTGGCGAGGTCATTTTTCAGGATACCAAAAACTCGTATGTGTATGCTCCGGGCAGTTTAGTCGCTGTTGTCGGGATGGACGATGTGATTGTGGTGAAAGACGGCGATACCATTTTGGTTTGCAAACGCAATCAGGCCGAAGAAATCAAAGGCGTGGTGGCTGAAATTACCAAACGGAAACTGGATCAATACCTGTAGGCCTTCTTTTAATTCGTGTGCTGAAATAAACTCAGCAAGCATTCTCTTCATTAAAATAGACTCTCCTTTTTAGGAGAGTTTCAGCATACCTATTCCTTTACATAAATAGAACCTTGAATTAAAATTTAAAACTAACACGATGAAAACTAATCTATTCAAAAAAATCAGGCTAACAAGTTTGCTTTTTATTGTACTCGGAATATCAGCCTCAGCACAACCGAAAAAAGCGCTTCCTGCACAGTTTACAACAACCGATGAGTCGTTCAAAGAGTATCAATATCCAGAATGGTTTCGCGATGCCAAATTCGGAATCTGGGCACACTGGGGGCCTCAGGCTGTTCCTCGCGAAGGCGATTGGTATGCCCGGAACATGTACATTCAAGAAGGGAAATGGGAATCGCGGCAATACGAAGATCACCTTAAAAAATACGGGCATCCGTCAAAATCTGGATACAAAGACATTATCCCGCTATGGAAAGCCGAACGCTGGAATCCTGAAAAACTGATGGCTTTGTATAAAAAAGTAGGCGCCAAATATTTTGTGAGCATGGGAACCCATCACGACAACTTCTTTCTGTGGAACTCGAAACTTCATAAATGGAATTCGGTAAACATGGGTCCGAAAAAGGACGTTGTTGGACTTTGGCAACAAGCTGCGAAGAAAGAAGGACTGCGCTTTGGCGTTTCTGAACATCTGGGCGCGAGCTACACCTGGTTTCAAGCCGCCCGTGGGGCGGATAAAACCGGACCGATGGCCGGAGTTCCCTACGATGGAAACGATGAACAATATGCCGATTTGTACCACAAAAAAACTGCTCCGGACGACAAAGATTGGCTGACAAAAGATCCTGAAAATCAGAAAGACTGGTTGGCCAAAATTACGGAATTGATCGACATGTACCATCCTGATCTGCTTTATTCTGACAGTGAATTGCCTTTTGGCGAAGTTGGACGAACCATGCTGGCACATTATTACAATCAGGACATGGCTAAAAATAGTGGAAAACTCGAAGCCGTTTACAACTGCAAATTACGTCCGTCACAAGGCCGTTGGGTGCAGGATGTGGAACGTGGTGCATTGGATTCAATCAGTCCGTTTCCTTGGCAAACCGACACCTCCATTGGCGATTGGTTTTACCGCACCGGCCAGAAATACATGACCGGAACAGAAGTGATCCAAATGTTGGTTGACATCGTAAGTAAAAACGGAAACCTGCTGCTCAACGTAGTTCAAACTCCGGAAGGCGACCTTGAACCCGACGTAATGAATATCCTCAACGAAATCGCACAATGGACACCGGCAAACGGCGAAGCCATTTATGGAACCCGCCCATGGAAAATCTATGGCGAAGGTCCTTCAACCTCAAAGAATCAGGCCAAAGGACAATTTGGCGGAGTAAAAGATGTTCGTCCGTATGAATCAACAGACATTCGTTTTACAACCAAAGGAGAAACACTTTATGCTTTTTGCATGAGCAAACCATCCGGAGAAATTAAGATTACTTCGCTTGGTAAAAACTCTAAAGTGAATACAAAAACCGTAGCTTCGGTTAAAATCTTGGGCAGCGACGAAAAACTGGCATGGAAACAGGAAGGCGATGCTCTGGTCATAAATAAACCGACTAAATTACCTGAATGGCAGGTTGCTACACTGAAAATTGAATTCAAAAAATAGTTATTTTTAGATTAAGAATATATCTGAAATGCCCGCATGAACACCATTTGTTCCTGCGGGCATTTTCCATTCTATTATCTGAGATTCAACAACAATTCTCTAATTTTCATTTGCTGAACTTTTCAGTTCCAACGATTTGTTTACCTGAAATCATTCGGCACAGATAAATTCCTTTCGGAAGCGAATTCACATTCAGGCTGATCTGCTCACCGGATTCAACATCGTACAACTTTTGAAGCGAAACAATCCTTCCGGAAATATCACAAATGTCGATCTGCAATTCTTTAAGGCTGCTTCCGGAGTATTGAATATTCAGCACATCAGTCACCGGATTTGGAAAGAACTTGATGGAAGGAGCAACCTGATCAGGACTCAGATAAGTTGCCAGAGTTTTCAACGAAATATTTTCGGAGTAAACCACATTTCCTGAGGCATCTTTCAAAATCAGATTTGACTCTTTGGCACCACAATTAATTGAATTGAGTGGTATTTTATTACTTTTGACAATGGTTCCATCGCAAAGCTGCCATTCAACCGTATAGTCTTTGTTACTCAAATCGCACTGCACCTGACGATTATCACGCGTACCGGCAATGTACCAGTTAACCGGAACTTCAGTAACCGGACCAACCGCATTAAATATGAATGTTCCTGAAACGATGGTTCCCTCCGGCGTTATGGCTTTTACTGAATAGGTTTGAGTTGGGCAAAGTCCTTTTACTTCCTGACCCTCGATGCCGTTGGACCAAACGTAATGGCTGGCATTGATGAGCGAATCTTTCAGGTAAACCTGCGCCATGGCATACCCCTGACACGATGACATCTGTGGTGGAAAACTTGATTTATAACGCATGGTATACCCATTCGAAACTGGCTTTGCGGAATAAACGGTATCAGGCTTTGGCTGTGTTACATAAATCATCTCACACCAGGTACTCGAACAACTATCGCTGGTATAAATGGTCAGACATACTTTTTGGGTAGCTTTTTGAAAATTGAAACTGACCAATGGCTCCGATTCGGTACTGGTTGTACCATCTTCAAATTGCCAGATGCGACTAGCCACTTTGCCTTCCGACGCATCCAAAAACTTATATGGAATAACTTCAGGAACTGAAATCACATCGGTTGGTCGGTAGTACTTAAACCATGCATGACAATTAGCAGCAGGTTTAACCGGAGGTGTAGTATTCATGTAAATATTGATGGGTTCGCAATAAGATGCGACACATCCTGAGGAGGTTTTTACCGTGAGACAAACCTTTCGGGTTGGATTTGGATCAGAAAGCTGATCGACGCCAAGTGGAAGATTAAAAATATGAGTTGGATTGGCTTCAGCACTCGAATTCCCATCGCCAAAATCCCATTTCCAATCGGTTGCATCGGGCGTTGCTTTCGAATAGAAATCCAATACCAACGCAGGAACCAGGGTTTTTATGTTGTAATTTACGGTATAACCAAACCCGGTATAGCATTTAGCCGGATCAACAATCGGGATATTCGGATCAGTAAGATAAACTGCATCGCAAAACGTATCCATGCATTTGTTCTTTCCTGAAACAGTAAGGCAAACTTTTCGTTCTTTTTGCTGGAGATCAAAAGTTACACGAGGCTCCTTCTCAGTGCTGGTCTTTCCATTGTCGAACTGCCAGAAGTATTTTAGAGAATCTCCTTCGGAAAGGTTTGTCAATTGAAAAGAGGCTGTTCCCCCGGCTAAATCATAAGCCGTTTGGTAATACTTAAATCCCGCTTTACAATCAGGAGCCACGTATGGAGTTCCATCCATGATGTTGATGGTTTCAGAATAAAAGCTTTTGCAATTGTCAGAAGTTAAAACAGTTAGAGATACCGTCCTGTAAGGATTCATTTTCAGGGTAATTCCCGATTGGGGATGATTAAAAACAAACATGGGATTCTGTTCCCGACTGGTATTTCCATCGCCAAAATCCCAATACCATTCTTTGACTAAACCTTCAGATTTATCGTAGAAATTAATGGCTGTAGCTGGCAAAAGCGTCATGATCTGGGTATTCACCGCATATTTAAACTGAGCTTTGCAATTGCCACTGGTGATGCTGGGTTGAGCGCTGGTTATCAGGCCGGAAAGCATCAATACAAAAAGTAAAAGTTTTCTCATATCGGCAGTTTTTTGGACATTGATGTTTACTAGACGGAACATTGGAATAAAAGGTTGCGTGACAGCAGAAAGGACTTGAAAATCGTTAGATAGAATGGATAAAATAAAATTACTTTTACGGAATAACATCAGAATCAAAAAAAATGAAACAGTATATCGCACAGATTGCTTTGGTGGTAGCTGATTATGATGAAGCCATTGAGTTTTACATCCAAAGATTACATTTCAGGCTAATTGAAGACACGGTTTTAAGCGAAACCAAGCGTTGGGTGAGGATTGCACCTCACGGTTCGTCAGAATGTTGCCTTTTGCTGGCTAAAGCAGCTACCGACGAACAATTGTCCCGACTTGGCAATCAAACTGGCGGAAGGGTTTTCCTGTTTCTCAACACCGACAATTTCAAGCGAGATTATCAGAACTTACTGGATCAGAAAATCCGTATTATTCGTGAACCTTCGATTGAGCCATATGGCGCCGTTGCGGTTTTTGCCGATCTGTATGGAAACCTCTGGGATTTGATAGAAACCTCCTGAAGATGAACATTTTTCCGAGGTTTCAGTTTCGTAAACAAGTTTGGCAATCTAAGGTTATCGCAAGCAGAACGATGTCCGTTTATTCAGGATTGAGCTTCGATTAATAAAAAGAGGAAATTCGGAAACAACCAGTTTCAAAGAGGTTTTTAACACTCACGCTTTACAAAATATTCGCTAACGCAGTGATTAAATGAGTATTTCAATAATTCCGAAGAGGGATAAACGCAGAAAAATTGCAAAACACTAAATTAAAAGTGTACATTTGGAAAAAATACGGGATTGAGAATTAGGGCATTAAATTGCTTTTTTATACCAGCATTATATTTGTACATAAAATTAAATTGAAACATGAGTAGATCACAGGAATCGTTCAACAAAAAAGAAGTAAGAAACAAGAAAGAGAAAAAGAGAAAAGATAAAGAAATTAAGAAACAGAACCGGAAGGAAAACGACAGAGGTGGCAGTTTGGACGACATGATCGCCTATGTTGATGAAAATGGCATGATCACTTCAACTCCTCCGGATCCTTCCAAAAAGATAGCTGTTAAATTAGAAGATATTGAGATCAGCATTCCTAAAAGCGATCCAAATCAAGTATTCGACCCTATCAGAAAAGGATCGGTCACTTTCTTCAACACTTCAAAAGGGTTCGGATTCATTCGTGACTTAGAAACTCAGGAGAGTGTTTTTGTGCATGTAAATAATCTGCTCGAAGAAATAAAAGAAGGTAATCTGGTGAATTACGAAGTTGAGATGGGACAAAAAGGACCAACTGCTGTTCAGGTGAAACTTTACAAAGAGCCAAAACCTGTTGCTGCACCGCCACCAACACCACCAGTACCACCAGTACAAAACGTACCTGAATAATTGAACTTACCGCCGGAAGTAAAGCTATTCAGCCTGACTTGGGCTGAGTAGAACCTTTTCGGTCTTCTTTAATTTTCCGGATTGCACTTCAACCAGGTAGATTCCACCATGCAAATCACTCGTTGCGATTTTGGAATCGCTTCCAAACAATTCACAGCTTTTTACAATCCGTCCTGTCAAATCAACGATCCGGAGCTTTCCTGTTCCTGAATAACCAGGAAGTAAAACCCTCATACTTTTTGAGTCGTTTTCAGGAATGATCTGAATAGCTCTGATTTCTGAAACGGGCACTACCGCATCGACTATATCGGCTTTGGCAATCAGCCATTTATCCGGATCAAACTCAATCCGATCAATTTTGGTTTCTGAAATAACAAACTCCTGATTTGGACTTGTGTTGTATAACCGCAAATCGGTAGATTTTCCGTCTTTCCATACCCTGATTGGCAAATGCATCTTAAAAAATGCAACCGATGGATTCGACTGAGTTTGGCTGATCCGGAGCTTTTGCTTCCCCAAATCAGTATAATAGGTTAGCTGGTAAGTTGGATAGCCTTCGCCAAAATACCAATCCTTGAAAAACTCGGTAAACGAAGTGTCTGCAGCAATCTCCATGTGCTTTATCAGTTTTTCCTGACTGGCAAATCCTTTCGCTATTTCAGTATCTTTCAGGTAATTTTTCAGGCCTTTAAAAAACAACGAATCGCCCACTTCCCATCGCAACATGTGCAGCAGATAAGCACCTTTTGAGTACGATAGCCGACTATTAAAAATGCGGTTAATATCAGTCGTGTCGGCCACATACACCGACCCGTCAGGTGAGGAAGTAATCCGTTTAACCTGAATATCTTTCCACGATTGCCAATATTGGCCGTTCAGCAAATTTTCGTAGGTTAATCCGGTAAGGTAAGTCGCAAAACCTTCGTTCAGCCAGATGTTGTGCCAACTGGACAGCGTAATGTAATCGCCGAACCATTGGTGAGCCATTTCGTGAGCTACCAATTCAAAATTCAGATTAGTCATGAAACTCATGGTTTGGTGCTCCATTCCCCCACCCCAGCCAAACTGCGCATGTCCGTATTTTTCGCTGGCAAACGGGTATGTTATAAACTTCTTGTTGTAGAACGAAAGAATATCCAGCGTATTGGCCGATTGATCCTTGGCAGTAACCAGGTATTCCGGATAAATATAGTTGAGAACTTCTATCTTTTTCCCGTTCGAAATGTCCAGAAAGTCGGAATAAGTTTGGTAATTGGTAACGGCAATCCCAACCAGATAAGTGGCTATCGGAAACCGGTGTGACCAATGAGCCGTGCGATTTTGTCCTGATATTTTATCCTCAACCAATTTCCCGTTACTGGCTGCCTTATATTGTTGCGGACAAGTGATGTAAACATCAATCGAATCGATTTTATCGGCCAAACTTTCCTTGCAAGGCCACCAATCCTTTGCTCCGTATGGTTCCGACAATGTCCAGATAATCGGATCAGTATTGTGCGTTGAAGTTACAAACGAACCCATCCCATTCTGAAGAGGCGCTCCGTGATAAAAAACCTCGACTGAGGCCAGCGTGTTTTTTCCGGGGAACGAAGTTAAAGCAATACTGATTTTGTTTACCAAATGATGAAAAGCAACCTTCTTTTGGTTAAGCTGAACGGAGTCAACCGTCATTCCATCGGTCAAATCAAACTGAACCTGGGAGATGTTGTCTTTCAGAAATTTTACAGTTGAAAAGACCGATCCCGAAATATAATTCACTGCCGGATCAACCGTAAAATTCAGTCGTTGATAAATCACATCTGTGGAAGTATAATCACCTGATTCAGTAAACCCAGCCGATTTCTGATAGACCAGGCGATCGTTAAAAGCGGCCTTATCATTAAAATCAGGATCGGGAGCCTGTGCCTGAACCATCTGCACCGCAAGAACCAAAATTAGGAAGAGGAATTTCTTCATCGTACAAAAATTGATACCAATCAACGAATGTACAAATTAACATTCAGGCATGAATCTCTGTCCAAATAAAAAACCGGGCAGTCTGAATTTCAGTCTGCCCGGCCAATGTTCTGTTTTCTGTACTTGTTATCGTTTCTGTTCTGCTGTATTTTCAGCAAAAATACCTCTGAAATCTGTGAAACGATGTCAAAAAGAAATAACAAAGTAAAAAGAATCTGAAATTTTGTTAATCAGGTTAAATTTGAATCCATTTTGGGAAATAGATGGCCTTGTGAATCCATGTTTCGGAAAATGTTTGCTACCTTACATGTCGATTTTAATACCCACAAAATGGCAAAGAATAAAAAACATAAAATAGATAAACTGGTTGAAACATTTAATAAGCCAAAGCTTAAAAATGCAATTCTAACCTTGTTTTTAGACAATCCTGAACGAACATATAACTACAAACAA